>Ga0209045_1001327_pt1 | contig 22997 bp, 23 predicted proteins | sample SaaInlLV_10m_DNA_4_FD_184664 | JGI IMG/M metagenome (GOLD analysis project Ga0209045, IMG submission 184664) | Marine microbial communities from expanding oxygen minimum zones in the Saanich Inlet - Saanich Inlet SI072_LV_200m_DNA (SPAdes) (version 2) | ecosystem: Environmental > Aquatic >...
TAAAGGTATTTATGCTCATGTTCTGTTAATGTCAAAACGTGATGGAGAAGTATATTTCAAAGGTATGGATGAAACAGTAGGGCCATATTCCAAAACAAGGTGTCCTGATGAAATATTCAATCTACTTACACCATTACCCGAAGATATTGAAGGGTATTCTAAAGACTGGAGGGCAAGACGATGATCTATTTTGTATATGAAACAGATAAACATCAAACATACTGCTCTACCTGTATTAAAATGGTTGAGACCAATCACAGAAGAGCATTGGCTTTTTATAAAAAGATTGCTCCAGAGTGGGAAAAAGAAGAATGGAATTTATATTTCTCATACTTCAATATTGATGAACATCGAGAAGATCTAGGTAGTAGATCAAATATATTACGTTTATTAACTGTAATTAAAAGCACTGAAGAAAATGAGTAAAATAATGAAATGTGAATGTTGTAAAATTAATGAAGCTGAGGTTAAAGACTTTAGAACAACAGATGAAATAACATCCAGTTATCGTGTTTGTAGAAAATGTCAAGTACTATCAGATGAAGATTTCAGAGAAAAGAAATATGAAACTAATAAAATTGTTTCGTCAGGTGATTGGTATTGTGAAAGATGTTTGTCTACAGAGGTTGAAATGAAGCTATGGGTTAATCTTAAAACAAAAGTATGTACTGATGATTTGGGTGACATAAAAGAAGTTAATGGCATTGATGGTAATGGTGAAATTGACACTCATTGTGCTAATTGTGGCAAAGATGTAAACTTAAAACGATTATGAAATACGATGAATACAAACTCGCTAATCCTTGGGATGATCAAGAAGTTCATGAAGTGGGCGAAGATGATCACCATGAAGAACAAATGGAATTAAAGGATGAAAAGATCGGATAAGATATTCATAGGAATAATGTGTGCATGGCTTACTGTAGTGTGCATAGGAGCAATGATATGGTCAGCAGGCAGAACTAATAAGCTTGAAAGAGATCGTGTCGCTACGGAGATTATAAAAGAACAAAATGATAGTATGGAAACGACCTGTATTGGATGCAAAGATCCGGGAAAAGATAGCCACGTTATTTTCATTAAGTGAATGGGAACACTACTGGCAAAAGAATCCTTATAACACTGGCCTTATAATAGGTGCATTGATGGCAATAGGATTCACAATATTAATGTTTATTAACCCCTTAGATTTATAAATGATAATTAACGTACAACACAACTTACTTACTGTTAAGGAATACAAGAACTTTCTATTTCAATGGAATGGTATAGACAAGATAAAAAGTTATGAAACTCGCAAACGAAAGAGAAATGAATTGTGGGATAGGTGGCTGGAAAAGCTGAATAATGAAAAAAGATTAGAATAAATTTGGAAACTACTACCAGAATGTAGTACGTTTGAAGTCATGCTAAACATTCAATTAAATATCAATAATAAGAAAGACAGTGTCCCCGGACACACCCAGAGACTCCTTGGTTGGATGTTTAGCAAAGTTGATAGCCAAGGAGTTTTTTTATTATACCCCCTCAAGATATAGCTACAATAACTACAGTAGCGACACAGACACAGGCTACTTGAAAAGGTTAAACTTTATGACAAGTATTGGATCGGATAACTAAAATTGTAGACATCTCTACCTTTTTGTAGGCTTTTTGGTGTCAAAGAGAAAATACCTTATATGTCAAGAAAAAGAACTATAGCGCAAGCAACGTTATCCAAATAGTAAGTAATTAAATAGTAAATATATGTTAGATAATAGAGTAGGTTATAACTTAATAGTAAGATATGATTACCTTATGCTTCTTTGATGGCTCATGTGGAGATAGTGGTGATGGAAAGTTTCATAACCCTGGCGGTGAAATGGGAATAGGAGCTGTTGTATTCTGGAATATCGATATTGCTGTTTTTAAATCAATTATTAATAGGGAATTGTTGTCTGAGACAATATTACATAGAGACTGTGATGAGATTAGTTACAGTGTTCCTCCACACAATTCTAATAGTAATAATGTTTCCGAATACATGGCAGTCATAGAAGTAATGAAACTACTTAATAATAACAATGATAAAATTAGTCCAAAAGTATATATCCTTGGAGACAGTAGGCTTGTAATAGAGCAGCTTAATGGGTATTGGAAAATAAAGCAGGGAAGGTATAAAAAATATGCCTTGGAAGCTAAAGAAATGATAAAGCCAAGCTATAGATTTTTATGGATACCAAGAGAGTATAATGGCTATGCAGATATTTTATCAAAACAAAAAGATATATGAAAAAACTAGAACAGACAAGATTACAAAGACTATGGATGCAATTTAAGTCATGGATAAAACCTACAAAGCTTGACCTTGTAAACGAATTACGAGGTATTGATATGTTCGAACTACCAGAGTGCGATTACAAAGAACTTCCCGGTAAAAAGTTTGAACCATTTAAAATGACGATGAATCGTAATGAGTTTGATAAAGATATCATTTACCAAGACTCTTCTTTTACAAGAATTAAGATTATTGAACCACCCAAATATAAGCGTTTCTTGTTTTTTTGGAAGAGACGTTGGGAATATACAGTAGAACCTTATAAAGAATAATACTATGGCTTATTTTAGTAATGGAACCGATGGAATGGTATTAGACGATGAGTGTAGTACATGCTTAATAGGAAAAGACCCTGAACAGCTCTGCCCTATCTTATTCGTACAGATTGAAAATAACTATAATGCAGTTAATAATGAAGTTGCAACAAACATACTTAATCATTTAATTGATAACAATGGGAAGTGTGCAATGAAAGAAATAATAACAGAAAAGAGCCTAATAACAAAAGGACTTAGTACATGCTGTGGATTTGTTAAAGAAGAGGCAGTGATATGCTCAAGGTGTAAAACAATAATTTTATGATACTATCAACATGCTGTAGTGCTCCTTATATAGGAGATGAAGTAGATCCGTTATGTACGGAATGTAAAGAACACACTGAATTATATGACGATGAGTAAGAAAAGACTAAGACATTTTTTATTGATATGCATGAGAGATGTGTATGTCAACAAAGTAAATCCGGATGAGTGGATAGATGATATTATGAAAGAAATCTCTAATTCAAAAATGTTTAACGCTACAAGTTTTCTCAATGGACTATATGTTGGAATGATTGTGCTATATGTAATACAATTAATAGTAGGAAATAGGTAATGACGAAGAAGTATAAATCATACAAAGGTCCGATGATGCACCGTGGAATAGATGACCTCAAGTCCTTACATCCATGGGTATCAACAATGCAAGGAGATCATATGTGGTCAGACAAGGTAGATGAAGATCATACCTACTTAATGGAATCATATTCATGGAGTGGTATAGACCTTACAAGTCAGAAAGCAATTGATGAAGAAATAGCCAGGCGTAAGGCATGGAATGAAGAGTATGTCCGTGGGTTGTTAATTAACGGCAGCTATGGAGAAGATATTGGACAGAATGAGATTAAGATGATAGTTGATTCCTTTTGGGATAAATCAATAGGGAGCCAGCCAAAGTCATCATATAAGATGATATTTTTAGATCATGGTAAAACAAAAACATAATGGCAGTACTACTAATAGCAAAGAACTTTTTACAAGGACATCCTAAAGCAGGAACTCCAACTAACTTTGGTGGACGCATAGAGTCTGGATGGAAGAAGCATATAGTACGTCAGTCTTATACTGATTGGAAGAACATGGAAAAGAAGGTTAATGAGAAAAGACTTGTCCTTGATATACATCAATGGAGTGCGAATCCATATAGCTCCAAACAAGAACAGTTGATGACGTTACGAAACATCTGCGTAGAGACCTTTCAGATCAATTCTAAGGGACTTTATTATGTCGGTGGCACATTGATACCAAATATCCATAATTTCGTCTATAATGACGGATTTACACGTGATGAAGAAGGTGTGTTGGATTTCGAAGAATGGATAGGTTGGGAAAGAGGTAAGACCTTTAATGGGTGTTTGATTTACTTAACAGATTTTAGATATTAACACTATAAGGAAAAGAAATGAAAGTTAAAGACCTGATAAGAAAATTAAAGAAAATGCCAAAAGACTCAGATGTTGCATTTCAAGATCACGATCAAGATGCTGCTGAATTAAATAATTTTGTAAATAATGTAGAATTGGTTGATTTTAACGAATTTGATGATACGGAAAACTATGCAGGATATGAAGGAGAAATTGTAGTATTAAAGGGTTAAACAATATAAAGAAATAGCATGAAAGCAGAACTAACAAATATTGAATTAGCACGTATCTATGGTGCTTATATTGGGTGCGAAATATCTCATGAAGGTAATGCTAAAGCATATTTTAGAGGAGTGTCGCTTGATTCGGAACAATATGAAATTATGTATCACAATCCCTTTAATGGTTCAAAAGGCAAGTTGTTTCTTATGGGCTTCCAACTCCTCCTCACCCCACTATCAAAGATAACAGAGGAAGATGCTAAAAATGTATTTAGATTACTGGAAGTAAGTTGGAGAGGGTATCCCTTAGATCGGGTAATGTTCATTAAAGCGAAGAGTGATAAAATATTTTACAAAAGTGCTTTAGGTGGATGGAGTGTTGAATATGACATTGAATATTTACCAAACCAAGCAGCAGCTTATCTCCAATCCAAAGGGTATTCATTACCCGTATATATTCCTAGACTAAAGAAGAGTATTGATCTTTTTGAAGAAGGAATTGCTAAAGAGAAATAATGACCAAACAGCAGAAGATAACTACATTAGAGATAGAGGTTAGGATGATGCAACACCTAGACTTTCGCACAAACCTTATCGTACCCAATGTTAGTTGGGGAATACCTATTGACTGGAATGCGTCTGGTAACAGAAAGTATGGAAACTTACATGAATGTGACTTACTATCATTAAGTGTGGCAGGATATGCAACAGAGGTTGAGATAAAAGTATCTAAAGCAGACTTGATAAAAGATGATGCTAAGAAGCACAGCCATGATCACAACTTGATTAAGTACTTATACTTTGCCGTTCCTAAGAAATTAGAAGCAATAGCCTTGGAAGTTATACCAGAACGTGCCGGACTATTTGTAATTGAAAGAATGACCCACAACTCCTATCTGAAAGTAAAATGTGTTAAACGTGCCAAGCAAAGAAAGGATGTGTTGAAGTGGAGTGATCATCAAAGATATGTCCTTGCCAGACTAGGTGCAATGAGAATAGTTGGGTTAAAACAAAAGTTAATTAAATGACAATGGGATTTAGTGAAGAAGAATTTAAACAGTTACAGAACAATGTAAACAAGGGAAAGGGTATGATAGATGAAAAGAAAAAGATTGTTGCTAAAAGAAAGAAGCGTAATCCAAAGCAGGAGCAAACAGCCTTATTCACAGAAGATGTTTATGATGTTCGTAAAGGACAAACCGTTGAGTCAGAAACTTATTATAAGCTGATTTCTCCAACAAAGGTTGTATTGCCTAGAAAGACAAAAAAGGACAATACTGTATACCTTAACCTTAATATCTACAGGAACCTTCATTATATAATTAACAACAATGCTAAGAAGGAGTACAAGCGATTAATGTTTGATCAGGTAGTCCAACTACCTAAAATGAAAAAGATCGCCTTGGTGTTCGTATTAAACAAGTCTACGATGGGTGTTAAGGACAGACATAATGTGTGCTGTATAGTCCAGAAGTTCTTTTGTGATGTACTCACAGATAATGAGCTTAAAATTATCCCTGATGATGATGACAAGTATATCGAATACGAGAGGTATGTGTCAGCAGATCAGCTATCAAAAAGTGACTTCATTGAAATCTATGTAATAGATAAATCATATACAGTTGAATAATCAATATAGCCTATGGAAAATAAACATACATTTGAATGTACTGTATTAAATAAAATCCGTCATATTAACGATTGGAGGATTTATACATTTGTTACAGATGAAAGCGTACCTCATACAATACCTTTGAAAATAAAAGGGACTCATCATGGAAAAAACTTTGGCAGGCTCACATGCTTTAATGATATGACCAGAAACACTAAGTATGTTATTTCTATAAGCATACGTAATAGCAAGAATAAAGATCAGAATGGCATATGCTATAAAAACTTATATCTTGAAACATATTATCCTATACTTGGTGAAGAAGCAGATCAGGATTTTTTAAAAGCCATTGTATCAGAAGCAAGATATGATTTGATTATGTCTGTTTACCCAGACTTCATTGACTTGGTTCGTAATGGAAAAGAAATAGATCTAAACTTATTACCCGGTATTAAAGAAAAGACTTTTGCTATTATCAGAGACAAGGTTACAATCAATTACTGGAAGGCTGAGCTTATGTCATGGCTATTACCACTTGGTATTACCGAGAAGATGATCCAGAAGCTTATAGGTAGGTATAAGACACCTGATGCACTCAAGGTAGCATTAAAAGGTAATCCATACATACTTACTGAGATTCATGGATTAGGTTTCTTTAGAGTAGATGATATGGTCATGAAAATGTTTCCTGAAAAAAGAGTTAGTAGGGAGCGCATGATGGCATTTGTTACTTATCAACTACAACATGTAGGGAATACGTCTGGGCATACTGTAATCAGTAAAGCAGATATACTTGTATACATAAAGAAAAGCATACCGGAATGTGAAGCATTGTATAAAATAATGGCAAACAGTCCAACACAGGAGTTGTTGATAACATACAATGAGTTCGTAGGACTTAAGCGCTACCATGATGCTGAGAAGTATATCTATGAAAAGCTCAAGAAGATAGCAGATGCGCCTATAGAGGTTATGCATAATGAGAATGACTATATCTTTATGACAGAGGAGAAGATAGGCTTTAAGTTATCAGAAGAACAGAAGGAAGCTATAGAGTCATTACAAACCAATAACCTTGTGATAATCGTAGGAAGTGCTGGTGTTGGTAAAACAAGTTCTATTCAGGGAATTATACATGAATATGATGAGTGGGATATACTCTTGTGTTCATTAAGCGCTAAGGCTGCTGATAGGATGAGAGAGATAACAGGTAAGGAAGCATTTACTATTCATAGAGCATTAGGATATGACGGAAAAGGTTTTGCTTACAATGAAAGAAGTCCATTACACAACAAGGTTATTATTATTGATGAAGCCAGTATGGCTAATCTATACATCTTTAAATCATTGATAGAGGCTATAAGTATAGGGTCTAAATTAGTAATAGTTGGAGATGATGGACAGTTACCGCCAATAGGGGCAGGTAATGTCTTTCAGGATTTATTGCAGAGTGAATTTAAGATATGTAGGCTTACAAAGATATACAGGCAGGCACAGAGGAGTGGTATCATAGTAGATGCTAACTATATTAGAAAAGGAATTAACCCATTTAAACAATAGATATGATATTGGATATACTAATAGACATCATATTAGAAGAGCTGCCAAATATGACCAAGGGGAAGAATGAAAATGAAATCCGTAAGATACGAGATGATATGAGGCAGAGGATAATTGATAAACGTAAAGAAATACTAGATGGCAATAATAACTAGAGGAGAACTAAAGGATATTCACTATTCCTTTATAGAGGAGAGAGGTAAGATATTCGATCAAGCAGTACGTGCTTATATGAAAGCTGCAGGAAAGTATGGAACAGATGAGGTTATTCTTATCACTCCTAAGCGTATACATGAGGGTCTAACTACTAATAGCTTTAACAGGGCTATTCAGGACTTGCTTATTGAGAAAGATGTTAAGTCAATGAAAAGAGGAGCTCATGAGTTTAGGTTAGGCGCTAAAGTAATACAGAAGGAGAATGATTACAAAGGCAAGGGAGTTATCAATGGGCAGATAGGATATATATGGTCTATAAGTGATGAAGGGTTTAGCGTGGACTTCAAGGGAGAGGTTGTAGAATACCAAAAGGATGAGATCAGGCAGATAGAACTTGCCTATGCATTAACAGGACATTCCTATCAGGGTAGCCAGGCGAAGATCGTTATCATTGCCTTTGATATGAGTGTATACATATTATTGTCCAGACAGTGGCTGTATACGGCTATCACAAGGGCACAAGAACAATGCTATATCATATGTCCAAAGAAAGCTCATGATGTAACAATTGGAAAGAACTTCACACACCGAAGAACATTTATGCAGAGAATATTAGCAACAGCAAAACTATTAATGACATTATAATGGGAGATAAACTAAAATCAGCAATAGAGGGTCTGGAAAAGACTTATGGGAAAAATGTAATACTTAAGCTAGACGACAAGCCTTTAAAGGTTCCTACGCTATCAACAGGAGTAGCTAACATTAACAGAGCATTGGGCATAGGTGGTTATCCCTTTGGACGTATAGTAGAGATATTTGGTCCAGAATCTGCGGGTAAGTCAACCCTAGCCTTACATGCGGTTAAAGAAGCACAGGTAAAAAAGATTACAGTGGCTTATGTAGATACAGAGCATTCACTTAATATCCAATACGCACAAGATCTAGGTATAGACATTGATAAGCTATTGATCTCTCAACCTAATAGTGCAGAAGAAGCATTAAATGTAGTAGAGGTATTAGTCAAGACAGAAGAGGTTGGTCTGGTCATAGTCGATAGTGTATCAGCATTAGTTCCTAAATCAGAAGAAGAAGGTGAGATGGGAGATCAAAGCATTGGTAGACAGGGTAAGCTAATGTCACAAGCCATGAGAAAGCTAGCTGGACCAGTAAGTAAAAGCAAGTGCATTGTTATCTTTATAAATCAACTACGTGACAAGATAGGTGGTTATGGAGGACAAACTACTTCTGGAGGTCATGCATTGAAGTACTATGCATCTATACGCATTGATATTAGAAAGATGGGTGTGAAGATAGAGGATAAGACTAAGCATATAGGAGATACTACTAAAGTCAAGATAGTCAAGAATAAACTTGCTCCCCCATTCATAACCACAGAAGTTGACTTGATTTATGGAAAAGGATTCTGTCCTATACGTAATACTATTAATGCAGCAGTGGAAATGGGTATTGTCCAAAAGGCAGGAGCATGGTATAGTTATAATGGTACTAAGCTAGCTCAAGGATTAAGCAAGGCAGTTGCTTTAATAGAAGACAATGATGAATTATTCAAAGAAATAGAGTCCAAGTTATGAGTAAGAAAAAGAAAGATGGTTATAAACCTCATATGTGTGAGATGTGTGAGAAGGAGCCAAGTGCTATAATCACATTAGAAAGGAAACGGATATGTTTAAAATGTTGGAAGGATGAAAACAAAGACCTGTAGTATTTGCGATAGACCTGTTTGGAAGAATGGGAAGTGTAGGTATCATGACGATACACAGAAGCCTCTGGTGAGCTCTTCTAACTTCAAGAGTACAAATGTACCACTTAGGAGGAGATCGTCCATCAGCGTTCCTTATACAGCCTTAAAACGCAAGTCTCCTAATAAGGTTGAGAACACTGAATGGGGATATGACAATCAGTTTGGAATGTTCTTATCTTTATGGGAGAATGCTAAGAAAGCAGGAAAGGTATATTCACAGATATCAGGAATAGATATTACATGGACATATGGAACAGACTTATGGGTAAATTGCTTTGCCCACATACTTGCAAAAGGGATCTATCCTCGGTGGAAGTTGAATCCTGCTAACATAATGATAGTAGAACCACATGAACATTCACTTTTAGATCAAGGGACGGTTAAACAAAGACAAGACTATGAAAAGAAATATAATTGCAGCTTTGATATCTTTTATGAAAAGAAAGACAGGCTTAAGATCGAGTACATGGCCACAACGAGCCGTTGAGTATTATAATAATCATATAAAGGATGATCCATGGAAAGCATCTACTAGCTGGTCCGATACAGGCAAGAGATATACTTGTGGTGCTGATCCTTATAGGAATGTCGATGATGTTACTTATCATTGGCCTCTAGGTAAGGGTATATTAGAACAGGTAAGGGATAGCAACTATGTAGAGTATTCCAAAATGCCACCAGTGACAGGGGAGTCCATTAAGGAAGCGTGTAGGAGAGCATTGGAGCAATATATAAATCCTGTTATTGAAACGGATAGAGCAGGTGCTAAAATGTTTCATGAAGCAATGAAACGAGCTGCTGCTGCTGATTATCCTACACCTATTGAACATGACAAGAACAAAGCCTATGACTACTACTATGATCAATATAAAGAAGCACTAGAAAAGCGAGTAGCTAAGGATAGAGCAGAAGTCAATGAAAAAGGTACTGTATTTTCTAAGGAACAGATAGAGAAGTTAGAGAAAGAACATCCGGGATTCATTCAATCTGCAATACAGTCTGGAGATATTAAACCTTCAGATATGCATCCTTCGTTAAAAGATAAAGATAGGCTATATTTTACCAAAGATGTTAGTGAAGATACTGATAGGCACAAACCTTTTCATATATATACAAACAAGCCAATTGCTAAATACAACAGCAAAGGTATTGAACACAAGATAGTAACTTCATGTGGTGATGAGTTTAGGATGATAAATGACAATAGTTATTCTGATGGATACACGTGGGTAATGTATTGTGCTAATACCAATATAGGTTATGCAGCAGCAGTCTCAAAGGGTGATGAATTTGTATTAAAAGAAGTTTAGTTATGAAAGATCAGAAATATAACAAAGGAGATAGAGTCAGGATAATCAATTACGGACATCAGATATGGGAACAGTCAGGTGTTCCGGGCAAGGTAAAAGTAATAGACTTAAGTCCAGAATTAGTAGGACGGCTTGGGACTATTCAGTATTCTTATAATGATGAATACGACAAAGTACAAAGGGATAGACCCGAACAGTACAGTATTAAGTTTGATAATGGCAGGGAAGTGTCTTGGTTTACTCTTAATCAATTAGAAAGAATTTAAGGTTGTTAAGGGGAGGGGACTACTGTGCGAAATAAGGCTATTTTCGTCTTGTGAAGCAGTAACAGTAGCACCCCTTTTTTTTGACTATCTACGTGTAGTCCCTATCTCTTTATATCCTAAGAACCTACCTAGTTCTGAATTTTTTATGTCATCCTTGAAGTATCTTTCAAACTCAGCAAATGTAGATAATACAGGAACAGACTTTCTTATTTGGTATGCACCAGGCATTCTTCCGTCCTTAAGACGTTCTCCTTTAATTACTCCATTAAACATGTATTGGAACAATGCTGTATTAACATCATAAAGTCTCCCTATTACTACTACTGGTTGATTAACGTTCCTTAGTATATCTGCAGGCCTTAGTCCTTGAGTAATGTCTTCCATCATAAGTCTACGCAACCTTACTTCTAATGCTGATTCAGCTTCATCGTCATCTGCTGCTCCTCCTGCAAGTAACCAACTAGCCATAACTGCACCCGTCAATAAAACTTCAACTACATGCTGTTTTTGCCTTGATGACAATTGTTCCCAAGTATATGCTTCATTATATCTTATATCAAGTGGGCTAATTTTATTAATGGCTACCATTGAGTATGTTTTAAGTACATTCCACATAACCCAAACCCTACCTTGATTAAGTACATCTAAAAATTCATACACTGTTGCACCTTCATGCATAATGATGTTACCAAACTCATCTTGTCTTGGCTTCCATGCTCCTAATGACTTATCTTTAAATTTACCAGCGTAAGCATTATTAAGTTGTGCCTTCATATACCTTTTGAATTGCTGTAACCATTCACCGTATACAGTAACGTCCATAGCAGTCTTTTCTTCATCTCTGTAGCCACCATGAATAAGTTGTGATACCCTCTTTAGTCTTATCTTTTCTTCAGTAGTTAATTCATTTAACTCCTCAAAACTACCATCGCCTTTCTGTGTCCAACCTCTTTGACCACCCTTATATATAGCCCTGCCATCTTCAATTTCATAAGCATCCCACATACTCATACTCTTTGGATCATTCATGTCCACTTTCATATGACGTAGCTGTGCTGCAAGAAGTGTGTACAACGCAAAGTCTTCACCTATCCTATAAGTAAGGAAGATGTTTGATCTATCAAGAAGCTTAGCCTTACTCGCTATCTTTTCTTTACTCCTGATCTTAAAGTCATAGTTGTCATTCATATACTCTAACTCTTTAGCTAGTATACGTAACTTGTTGTTACGCTGGTCATTAGTTGCATAACTACCTGACATCTTCAACCATTCCTTTGCACCAAATGCTAGATCACTTAACGTAAAGTCTATATCTTCTCTTGGGACTCCTAGTCTTTTGGCAATAGAACCTATACTTGCTTTCATGCTATTAAGCATGACTATTAACATTGTATTGAATGTAGGAGCCACTACTTTGAAACCGATTGTAGCAAATGACACCCAATGTCTGATACGTCCTGCAACCTTATCTGTATTAAGATTAATATATACATTCTCTCCCTTACTATTTACTCTTGTTCCTATTTTGATTGGCCTTTTGGTCAATTTAACAGCCTTTTTCTGATTGAATACATTCACTACTAGCATGTCATCTACCAATGCCATAGAGTTCTTCATAATAGGAATGCCATTCTGATCTTTCTCTGCTGCTAACTGCATCTTAGTAGCTTGTGCAAATGCAAGTGCAGGGTCTAAGTATCTTTTCTCTACAATATCACCTACAAAACTCAAGAAGGCTTTCTCTACATCAAATGAATAGTCGTTACTTGCTATAAGTTCTGGATCGCCAAAGTAACGTACAGGAAGTTGTGAATTGGTTTGATTGTTATAGTAAGCAAAGCTATCAAAGAATGTAGTAGCCATTCCTTTTTTCTGATACTCTAGCGTTTCCTTGCTAAACAAACCATGTCTTTCACTTACCTCTCCTGCTGAAAGCTGTATGCGTGGCATAAAGTCAGTAGCTAGTTCTTCAGATACAGAAGATTTCATTGTCTTGGCTTTGCTATGTGGATTACCATTCTTATCATAGTAGGCTGGTTCACTCATAGTTTTATTCCATTCTTCTGCCATTACCTTCCTGACGTATTGATTAAACTCCCATTGAGTATCTGTCATCTGGTGTGTTGTTCCGTCCATCTTAGTGTATGTACGTGATGTGGAAGCGTAGTACCCTTGTTTATCTATGTCGTTTTTATAAGTCCACATAAACCCAAACAGGTCTTTATACTTAACTCCTTTGACCATCTCACCCATTCTTGTATTGCCTATTCCATTATCATACTCTGACTTTAATTTCTTAAGATGCTTAGTGAATACTTGCTCTATTCCCATCTTATACCTCCTTGACTCATCCTTTCTGTTAAGTATATACTTTGATAAGATGTTTATAAGAGGATTGGCAATCTCATATTGTGGTACAGCCAACCATTTCTTTAATTTGCTAATGTCATGTAGTTCATAAGTAATGTCTTCTCCAAAGTTTGTATAAACTGACCGTAATGCCTCATATACTTTCCTTTTCTCATGTACTAATCTAACCTTTTCATCAGAGGATAGAAGACTATCTAGTTTTTTTAGCTTATAGTCTAATTGGAACAGTCTATTACCAAGATACTCTACTTTTTCCTCATAAGTCTTATCATCAAGTTCTTGTTTCATCTCAAGTACGGACTCGCTTTGAGAACCATAATTGTTTGGATTAAACATACCTTGTTTCTTGAACTTCTCGTATACATCTGTCTTGCTGTTACTGGAGTCTGCTAAGAAGGACTCTATCATTCCAAGATATATAGTTAATGATGCATGATCCATATTAACCAATTCGTCCTTACTAAGATGTGCTATAGAGATATTCCTAAACCTTACATTAGGATTCTTTGACTTTATAATCATAGCTCTTAAAACAAGCTCTAACTTAGCCCTATTAACTTTAGTATCGTATACATCAGAAGTTTGAGTGTTTCCATACTTCATTAGGATTAATCTTGATATATTTCCATAGAACTTAGAGCCAGCTTTCCAGTCTACCAGTGATAGGTCATTATTATCATGCTGTATCACTAAGTCTGCTGTTGTTGCTATGCCTAGGTCTTCACTGTATAATACTATTTCAGATACTATTTTGTCAAGCACATCAATATTTATATCTCCTGCTTCAAAACCGTCAGCTACTCTTACCCCTGCTACACTTAATATTTCATCAAGATTGTCAGTAATAAATTTTAGTTTGGATACTGGTATCTCAGACTGAACTCCCGGCTTCTCTTCTGCATATCTTTCTATCCTCCGTTGCAATTCTGCTTTTTTGATTGGGTCTTTACTCAATAGCTGTTCAATCATTGCATGTGCTATTTTCCCTTCTATTCTAGCTGTTTCTGCATTGATCATATAATAACTGACTAAATCATCATAAGTAAATTCAGACTCTATTCCATCATAAGTGAGAAGAATTTTATCATTCAATGACGTACTCTTACTAGCAAAGATCATTTTGGCCTTCTTCTCTATTCTTGACTTGTTGTCAAAACCATAACTAAAATTACCACCAGTCCATTCAGTAAGTCTATTATATATCTTACCAAGCTTATCCTTGTAATAGTTGTTTTCCTCGTCCTCAAACAGTTCAAACCCCATAGAATCTGAATCCTTTGCTATATCATCAAGAATGTTTTCATTGCCACGATAACCTGGGGAGACACGTTGTTCTTTAGTTTCTTGTTGCATACGCATCATTTCACTAAGCTGTTCATCTTTGCTTAAGTTATTCCACCACAGTTCCCATTCAGTAGGCTTAGGCTCTGGCATGGTATACAAGGTTGGTTTTACCACTTTGATTGTGTAAAAGTTATGAGACATTCTCTTGGGTGCATAAACCATATGTGCTCCAAATGAATTTACAAGATTATCAAAGATGTTCTTTACTGATCTTTCATTAGCTTGCCATATACCATTGTTCTGACTCCATAAATGTTTCTGGTATTCAAGATTAAGTAATTGCTTGTATTTTGACTTAGAAAAATCAATACCATAAAACTTCATACCTATACGTTGATCTGTTGCTAGCATATCAGCAAACTCACCCATTGTAGAGAAAGAAGTCATTGAGGATAAATCAGACTTTGAGAACAACTTCTGTATCCATGACTTAATGATATTCCATACATTCTGTACAGCATTACTACCTATCTTAAATTTGCTTGATAATTCTGTTCCTAGAAATTCAACAATAGCTTCCTCGATAATCTGATCTTCATTTAATTCAGGTGACCTTCTGCGAACATCTTCTATTACATCTTGATGCTTATTTATTTCAGCAACTAACCTATTGTATGTAACCTTATCTGTTGCACGGATAGCTTCTATAACAGGGTGTAAATACTCATGGAATGGAGTATCTCTCTTTACATGGGCTGTATTGATCCATATAGTTCCATTTCTCCACTCTCCACGTATAGGATTGTTTATATCATTGAACCTTCTGAATCTTATACCAAACTTATTTCTTAGCCTGATAAGAACTTCTTGCAATGCCATACGTGAGATGCTGTTCTTTTCTTCTTTAGAAATAGGTTGCTCTCTAGGAGCTGTCTTCATATACTCCTTGAATCCTTCTACATCTTGTTCAGAGCCTAATATTAAAACATCTGCAGCTTTTTGTATTCTATAGACTTCTTTTTGCTTACCTGCTAATTGAACATAACGTGACTCACCAACATTAACCAAAACCTTATAGTCTTTAGCTTCATACTTACCAGTATTTTTAAACCCTTCAAAGTCTGTTTGGATCTGTATACCATTATCTCTATTTATACGTCTGTTTTTACGTATAAGCTCTGTAATAGCATCAGGTTTCTTTAAGTTAGCTTTTGTACTATAAGTGAATACCTTTTTATTAGAAGACTCAGGAAATATAGTATCCAAATATTTAGAGTATTGTTCTTGTGTACCAATCTTTGCTAATTCAGGAGTATGTACTGTAAATACAAAGTTTACTCCATCTTTTATAGGGACACGTTGTTGCTTAGTCTTGTTCTCAGGAACAGGCATAGTAACTCTACGTGTTCTTATAAAGCTTTCAGGATTGTATATCTTATCACGTAATGCTTCAAACTCTGTACTGCTTAATGGATCTTTATCTGTATACTCTATTGGGCCAATCTTTCTTATATCATAGCTAATACCAGTATACTTGTAACCAGTAGCACTTGTTATTGGAACTGCTTTATTTACATTAGTGACTTTGTATACATAACCAGTAACGCCAGTAGCATCATCTGTATTCTTTATTAGCATTGTATCTCCTACCTCTAACTCATAACTTGCCTTATCAGGTCTATCGTATTTGGTTAGGTTTGACAAATCTCCTGACCTATTTACAGTCTTGACATATGGACTATATACCATATTCGGATTATAACCATTAGCAGCTATCGCAATATCAAACTTATAGTTCTTATGTTCCAATTTCTGCCCTATGTTTACATAATAGACATGCTCTGAACCAGGCACTTCTGCCATTTTATAGAGTATGTTCTCAAACTCTCTTGCAATCAGTGGGAATGAATTATAGTCATTTTTCACCTCTCCTGTCTTATCATTCTTTGTAATCTTAAGTGAGTACCTACGATTAAAGAATACCCTTTTCTCATTTACTACTTCATGGCCAGTGATCTGACGATCTTTAGTATCCTTTGAATCTCTAAACGGAACGAGTCTATCTGTAAAGTCAATAAGTGTTCCCATGTACTCCATATTGTTTGCAGAGTATTGCATAGCGAAGAAGCTTTTAAGATTGTCTAGCAACCCTTTTGATTCTTCAATATTCTTTCTAGCAAATAGTCCATAGATGTTATTATCAATATAACTGGTAACTTCTCCAAATAGTTTAGGATCTATTACGTATGTATAACTATTGATACCAAATTCAAGGCCATCATGTATGATAGAATACTTTAAGAAGTCTTTCTGTACATCATCTTCTAAAGACATGAAGCCATCCTCATAGTCATGGATATCTTCAATCTTTGATTGGAAGCCTGCACCAAATCTAATATACTTAATACCTTTCCATCCGGGTACTATTTCTATACCTGAAAGGAATAGGTTCTCAAGATTATCACTTTTAAGATCACTAACTCTGTCAATGAATCTTTGTGACCAAGCTTCTGCACCTGCTATATCATATCTTATATTTCCCTTCTTAACCTCATAAGGTTCTTCATTGGAAGTATCCATACTAGGTCCTCCTTCAAAACTAAATGATGAAAGCATAAACCTTATGAATCCTCTACGTATATCTTCATGTGCCTCGGAAGCAGAGCCTTCCCCTACTTTAATATTATTTTTTGTCCACTTATATACTCCTTCTGAGAACTTAACAAGATTCTTATGATGTAGGAACCAAATGTTACCAATCTTAGTCTTTAAGAACTTGATAGCTTCAAAAGCAGAATTGATATGAGGAAGATTAAGCAGTTGTGTATTGGTAAATGAAAAGCTATCCTTTAACTCATAGCCTATAGTCTTACCTGTCTTATCCTTTATCTTGATGTAGTTGTTGTCTTTCACCTTGAAGATAGAATCGAACTCATCTAATACTTTGGCCAATGCTGTGTACTTACCCTCTATACCTTGTACGGTAGATACTACATGAGATGCAGTAGTCATATCCTTACCAATGGCATCCATGTTTTTGAATATCTTAAGTATCTGTAACTGTAATGCTAGTTGATCAGGAGTAAGTTCTTCTAAAGACTTGAACATGGTACTTTCTAACTCTTGACTGGTAATACCTTCTACAAGCGATTCTTTTTCCTCAGAGGTAGATTCGGTCACTGGAGTAGAGATCGTGGCTTCTGGTACTTCACGTACTGCTGGAGAGAGCTCTTTTCTTACTTCCATGAGTAGCTTTGGAAACTCTATTCCCCATTTACCTTTATCTTGTGTATGTGTAAGAGTGCTAATACCTGTTGCAATTAACTTTTCCAATGCTTCAGGGTTCTGTTCAAAGGACTCCTTAATAATGTTTTTCATTATAGTTGAAGAGTTCTTATCCCAATTCTCAGCATTTAGTCCCTTTACCTGACCCCCTAGCTTCTTGGCTTGTGCTCCTGTAGCAGATTGTAATTCCATCCCAATCCTATCATTGGTAGCGATGTCTTCTTTTGTAACTGGATCAGAGTAATTAAGTTTTGCTGCCTGGAACGCTGCCTCAACATTTTTATACTCTATACCTAATCCATCAATGTATGGTCTTTCAGCAAAGTTGCTTAACTCAACATTCTCATTAGTACCTGCGTATATGTTAATAGTTGCTGGTTGCTTCTCTTTATCTTTGACTACATCAGCTTTCTCTACTTGTGGTTTATCCTTAAGTAACTTATTAATAACTTGTTCTACTTTATTAGTAGATGTGAATTGTTGTCTACCTGCTATAATTAATGCTGGCTGCATCATTATCTTAACAGCAGACTGTAACGGTACTCCTATCCCTATAAGTGCAGCATAAGCATTACTCAATGAGTCTTTCAAGTTAATCATTGGTAAGTACTGTAGCTTTAAATTGTCAATAGCTGCATTGATAAGTATGTCGAAGTTCTCTATGGTAGTTGGTTCATGGTATATTAGTTCACCATCAACTATATTAATAACTACCTTGTTGTTTCCATCCTTTGATTTCTCATGGATAGACAAACTATCATGCTTGACTCCATCAATAACTACATAAGACTTCTCATGTAACATTGGCAACTCTTCTACTGGAGTAGACTGTATAAGATAAGCCAACGCTTTGACTTTATTGACAAGAACACCTTTTTGCTTTCTTGCTCTGTGATTATCATTGTGAAACTTAATCTGTGCAAGTACATTGCCCAACCAACGCTTCTCCTTAAAGACAGCAGACTTGCCATTCTCACCAGCTATTCTTTCAAGCATAGTTTTGACAGGCTCTACAATACCTTCTTCATGATTATTGTCTTCCATCCTATCCATATTGATAGGCATAAGCATCTCTTCCTCATTGGCCTCATCCATAATAACTTTCATGTAGTTATTAAAGAGTTCGTTCTTTAGTACTTCTGTATACAGATAGTCTAAATCACGCACAAGCTCTTTGTCATGTTCTGATTTATTTGATACAGCAGCTAATTGACGGTATAACATCTTTAGTCTAGGTATAAGCCCCTCTCCTTCCATGAACTGGCCACCCTTTATTATTAACTCTCCATTGTCATCAAAGTAGTCCTTCTGTGCAACACTCTTTCTAATAATGAATAAAGTATCAACATCATAGTCAGCACCACTAAACCATACAATCTCTTTAGGAGCAATAATTATATTTGTATTATCCTTAGAGGGATAGAAGCCAATAATCTTTAATGGTATAGCTGAGTGAAGGTCTGTAGACGGTATCCTAAACCCAAGTACTTTATCCCACATAATAAGATCCCCTTTCTGCATCTCTCCTTCATAGATGTCAGGCATATATACTTCGGCATAACCTTCCTTGTCTTTATATTTAGGCTCTCTTCTTATCTTCTTCCCATCTTTGCCAAGGATATTCTTTGCACCATATACTGTTTGTAATACGAGGTCAGACCCTTTAAGCCTTACCTCAATAGCATTCTTTGAGAAGTTACTGATAAACATACTGATTAGTTTCTCAGAGATAGAAGGCATATTCATACTTACATGGTAATTGTCTTCTTCATCTTTGGATGATAGTAACTCACCTGTACGTTCTTGTCCTGATATGTCATCAAGATACCTTATCATTCTTCTCCTAATAGTGTTTCTTGTTTTCTTATCAACTACTTCATCCTTTGCAAACAGGCCCATCTCCTTTTTAACCTTGATCATTCCATGGTCAATAATCTCAGACAGATAACTAAATATCTTACCAGCTTCTTCTTGATTCTTTTTCCTTGCATTAGCAAAATAAGCTATAGCAGTAGGGTTCTTTGATGTAGAGTTAGACTCTTTAACAGGATTAAGCTGTATCCTCCAATATTCATTTCTTAATTCTACAATGTCTGTCTTTGGATTAATCTTCTTAAAGTCTCCTTTTGGACGATCTCTTTTGATCTTTGATGAAGACGGAGCTCCTACTTTCATAGCAGAATTAAATACGTATTCACCAACACTGTTCTTACGCATGTCGTTACGCAATGTTTTTAAGTCTGGGAACATATCTACGATGTCATCAGTAAGTACAACTGTAGCATACTTCATTGCCCTTAGAATGCCATACTTATCAATACCCCAATAGATAGGTTTCATTACAACACCAAGTCCCATAGAATCAGGGAAACCTTGCTTGATATTTTCAAACCTCTCTGGCAACATGAATCCAGCACCATCAGTATAGTTGAATGACTTACCTAATATCTTCTTGAATCTTTTAAATTGGCTCCCACCAATCACATCTGTTACGTCTTGCCCGACAGCTACATTGAATGTATCATCCATCCATCCCGGACCAACGACTCCTTTCCATCCGTCAGCAAACGCTAAGTGCGCTCTCTTGATGACATCATACTCATCTTGGTAATATGCCTGATCAGATAAAGCCAATTGATTAAGAAAGTGTGAGTTGATAAAATAATTCTTAAACCATAAGTCAGATAAAGGCTTAACCATCTTCCTGTGTTGTTCAAGATATGCAGCTCTTGACTTATTTTTAGGTCCTTTATAGATGTTCTCATCTGATACTCCTTCAGGAATACTAAGATAGCCACCCATTTTCTCATAAATCTTCTTAAGCTCTTTATGTGGTCTAGCATTATCATGAGTAACCATTTCATTATAGAACTCATCAGCTTGCTCATTGATAGCAGCTAACACACTATTAACCGCTTGGTCAACACGATTGTTGAAAGCAGCATCTGTCTCTCCTGTCTTTCTTTTGACAACAGCGCCATCTTTCATGCCTGGTAAGTATGATTTATTATAATTAACATCATAACCTACTACATCATATTCATTGTCTTCGGTTGGATCTGGTCTGTGGCCTTCTTGTATAATAGCCATCCTTATAGATTCCACTATATCCTTTTCAGGAAGTAAATCTATTTCTGCTGCCACTGTCCTTCCCCTTTCTCCTATCACCCAAAATGGTTGCTTGTATCTTACCTTAGCGCCCTTGGAAGTTTTATGCTGTGCCACATAGCCTATAAACTGCATCCAGAATGATCTCTTTATAAAGTCACCATCTAATTCATCTTCGTATCTTACTGGCTTCTTGGTCTTGTCTGACCTGTTGTAAGCAGAGTCATAATTGTCATAGTCATATACTTTATTTAATCTCTTTGACCCTAATCTTTTGTTGGAAGGAATAGGATTCATTGTATTGAACTCAAAGAATCTAGTGCCAAGAAACCTTGGAAGTTCTCTACCAAATAAGTGTTTTGATGTAGGACTCTTGCGATTGATAATAGAACGCAGTACATCCATTGCCATATTACTTTGGATATACAAGTACGCCCTCTTACGATCACCTCTGAAATAGTTAAAAGATTCTCCCTTTGAGAAGTCCCTTGCCATAACATCAGCCATTTTATTAATCCTGCTTTTTACTCCGACTATCTTCTCTTCATTAGTTAGTTTTTCATCACTCTCATTATACACCTTCATTATGTCTACAAACATCTGTAGCACAGCTTTTGGATCAGAAATTTCTCCATCTTCTTTTATTACTGATATTTTATTAAGCAATGCAGTAACAAGACTATGTTGTTGACTCTCTGTTCCAGAACTAATAACCTCATTAGCTTTTTGAGTAATTGAATCAAAGTATGATGACCCTTCTTTATCTAATACCTTTACCATAAAGTGAGAGATGTTACTCGCTATAGTACTACTACCACCAGTATCTGTTTCTTCATGATAGCCATATAGTCTTCCAAACTTGTTTTCTTCCCTACCTTTCCATATATTTTGTCTATATAGTGATCCAAAGTGTACTGTAAGCTCAAGCAATACCTCACTGGAATATGCTTTGTCATACATACTTTTGATAAACGTAAGTCCTTTAGTATCATACTCTGTTTCCGCAGCCTTAGCTATACGTTTAAAGTAGTGAAGTGTGTTCTCATTGGCAGACCTCTTTACTACAACAATGTCATTACTATCATATGTAGACAGTGTTTTTGATTGTATATCCTTTCCACTCTTTGAAAAGACAAATGTATTTGTATTAGAAAACTTAGCCCATATAGGTAAGCCTTCATTGCTGTCTATAACAGTACTGCGTTTTGCTCCATCTATTAGTCCTGATAACTTCTGTATAAGTGCAGTAGCTTTTGAAGAGTTGCCAGGAATAGCCTCCTTTAAATCTTTAAGATAGTCTTCTTTGCTTTTATTAATATCAACCAAGGAGAATGCTTCAAGAAGACTCCTGTATACATACCTAAAGTCAATATAGTCAGCATACCCTTCTTTATCAATAAATTCTATTGTACTTGCAAACTGTCTTACCTTTTGAGAAGTTTTCCCCATAGAGTCATAAAGTTCACTGTCCTTTGCTTTTATGATACCATCTATAGTCTCAAGCTCTCTTTCTTCTGGAGCATCTTCAATGTCATCACTAATAAATTCTCTGAAATATTTAAAGGCTGAATAATGTATGGTGGGGTATATATCATTGATAAGCCTCTTGTAAACACCATATTCTTTATTTACATCTTGCCTTGTTATAATAGTCGCCATGCCAAGCGTGAAATCTTCATCTGGATTAAGACTGGACTTGTCCTTTAACTCTTCTTTTAAGTTTATAAACCCTTGCAGTACATTGTCCATTGCCTCTTGGAATGTTTGTGGTATATTTATTACAACACCATCTACAACCCTTACAGGCACGTCAGACGCATCCTCGTTCTTAGGATTCTTTATACCACTAACCTTATTATTGATATGGTATATAATTTCCTTTTTTAGATGACGATAAAAGTCTTGCGGAGCATAGTCTTTGTATATGTAATCCTCACGTATCTTGGATAGTCTTTGTAATGAATTTAAAGCAACCCCACTTTGATTAGAATAACGTCCATTATCAATAGCGTTGAAGTAACTATTTATCTTACTCCTGTTGCCTGTAATGAATCTAACA
>Ga0209045_1001328_pt1 | contig 22979 bp, 21 predicted proteins | sample SaaInlLV_10m_DNA_4_FD_184664 | JGI IMG/M metagenome (GOLD analysis project Ga0209045, IMG submission 184664) | Marine microbial communities from expanding oxygen minimum zones in the Saanich Inlet - Saanich Inlet SI072_LV_200m_DNA (SPAdes) (version 2) | ecosystem: Environmental > Aquatic >...
ATCCCTGCCTCACAGTAGGGGGGGGGCGCGTAGGTGGTCAAGGAACCGAAACGTGGCGTGGGTGGGGGGCAGAATGGCCGTAGGCGCTCAATCGCGTCTGTTGGCCGTTGAGGTCCGGCCTCAGACGTCGCTCCAATTGTTGATGGCCAAGCTGTAACCGTGGGGCAAAGAAAGATGTTCTGATCCCGTCTTGTACATCTCAACGGTTACCTGACCCGCTCTCCCGCGCTCCCCTAAGCAGTAGCCGCACTCTCTCGGATCCGCTGGGATGGGCAACACACCAGTGCTCCAATGCCTCACAGATGACTTGGTCCGTCTCTGTGTCGCACTCCTTGCGCGAGTCAGCTCCAGCGGACGCTCGCAGACGGACCAACGCTTGGGTGAGGGCGTTAACATCACCCAGCCCGTAACGGCGCGGTTCTTGGCGCACATAGGCGGAGAAAAGCCGTGCGTGTTCGAAGAGCCGCCGCTGGATGAAGGACTCCTTTTCGGCCAGTCTCGTTGGGTTCTCAGTCTCGCCGAGAGCCATCAGGGCCAGATTACAGTAGAAGACCCCCGTACGATGCTCTACCGCGAGTAGCTCGTGGTTGGGAACACGAGTGACGATCGCCCAGACAATCGCGGAGGCGACCGACAAGACAGTTAGAAGCGTTGCCACAATGAGGGCTCCCGAGCCTTGACTGCGCGTGAACATCTTTGATCTCTGCTCTTTCACCACCAGCACCAGATCCGCGGAATGCCTGTGTCGGACATCAGGGCCCCCGGTTGGGTCAGGGGAGGCTTGTGCGCGTTGGGCCACCCCGTATATGCGAACGCAGGTGTTGGGGCAACTAGGCCGCCAAACAGGTATACCAGGAAGTCACCAGGGACGATAGGAGGCCACGTCCCTGGAATGCCACCATTCCAGACCAGACCGGTCGTGGCCCCCGTCGCCCCGCCATCCACATGGGCGGCATAGCCCCGCACAAACGTCCTCTTGGCCCAAGATACCTTCTTGCAGCACACGCACTTGTACCTGTGAACAATCGTTCGCTTGTAGACGAGCTCTGCGCCATCTGACGTCCCTCCGCCAGTACTTCCACCACCAACAAATGAGGAGTCTGGAACTATGCTCATGAACCCCCAGCCTGAATCTGAGAGCAACCCCACTTTGGAGCAGTTCCGGTAACCTGGCCAAAGCCCAAACCTGTCCGTAGCATCCTGTGGACGGTTTCGGCAGAAAGCGTGCAAGTTGTTGCCGCCCTTCTCGCTGATCGGATCCCGGTTCGCCCACCGCCCCAAGCTCGGGCTGTAGTACCGGTAGCCCGAGACATGCATTCTCGACTCCCCAAGTACCCCTTTTCGGGGTCGCTCTTTTTTCACGTATCGCGTGTTCCAGCCGAAGGGCTTGCGCGCGTAACGGGTTCTGGGAGTCAGACTTGTCAAAGATACAAGCATCCCGGATCGCACCTTCTTCCTGAGTGGTTACCCACTACTGAGAATAGCACGAGATACGATCGGAGTCAATGGGGGATGCAGGCGGGAACGGAGGCAAGGTATAGGGGGCTGTGCGGCCCCCTTGAGGAACGTTGGGCAAGCGGATGGGGCGAAGGGGTAAAGCTCGCTGTCCGGGTTACACTGCAAACTCGTCCAGGCTCTTGACCAGGATGGCCAGTCGATGCAGTTCTCTGAGCCTCTTGGCGTCATCAATATGGTTGATGGCTTCGGCGAGCGTGTATGGCACTTCACCGAACCGCGCCTCCAGGGCATCAAGGACGGCTTCGCGATGGCCTTTCAACTGGCCTTCGCGCTCTGCGAGTCGCTCTGTATCTGTGACATACGGCATGCTGAGTTCTCCTTCGATGGACTCAACTTCTTTGTGATACTCTATCGCCAGATCGTCCGGAAGTCGCATGAGAAAGCCCAGGAACCTGTAGAGCCGAAGAATCTGCTCGCGATCGAAGCCGTGGCGGTACAGCGGACGTGTCAGGCCGATTCTCGCAGCAAGGCGCTTCTGGGGATCAGTGCCGGCCTCCAAGTGGTCCAACTGCATCCGAGTGACAAGAGCGAACGGGTTGTCGGATGCGTCGAGACCAGCACCGGCGAGGTCCTTGAGTTTGACTACCGGGAACCTGAATACTTGAGAGCACCCGAACATCTCCCGGCGGTACTCGGTCGGCCGGAAGTCCGGATCGTTGTCCGTCAGCACGGCCAGACTGATTACGTCCCGGTGGTACTTGTCGAACGTGCGGTAGTTGTAGATATACATGCGCTCGGCAAAGGTCGGGTCAGGATACCCCTGGACTTCCACATGGACCAGCAACCACTTGACCGTGCCGTCCTTCAGTCGGACTTCGATCAGCCTGTCGGCTTCTCGTCCACCGGACTCGCTCTCGACGGTGATCTCACGCAGTACCGAATCCAGGAACTTCGGCATGATCGAGAAATCAATGGCGGCGTGAACGTCGGGGAAGTAGAACCGGAAAAAGTCCTCGGTAAAATCCTCGATAATGTCTTTCCATCCGCCATCGGCATCTGATCTGGGCGTTTGTTCGTCAGTCGTCACAACTGCGTTCCTCTCCGTTGGTCCTGCGGCAGTCCCCTGTAGTGTAGAGCGTCCGGAAGCGCCCCGCAATCAGCTCTCATCCGGCTGTGTGTCGTTCGGATCTATCCCCTCTTCGCCCTGTCGGCGCCGTTCGTCCTGTTCTCTTGGATGAGTCTCCCGGTGGGTGCGCTGGATGTCGGCGATGTTCAGCTTCACGTAGTGCTTCAAGGTCTCCAACGACTCATGCCCGAGCATACGGCTGACGTGGTAGAGGTTGGCATTGCCGCGTACGAGTTCGCTGGTGCAGCTCCTTCGGAACACGTGCGCCGTCAACGGTTCTTTGAGACCGGCGTCCTTGCCGATTCTCTGCACAATCCGGCGCAGCGTGTGGTACGGCATTCGGTTCCCATTCTTGTCCAGGAACAGGGCCGGTTCGGTGTTGCCGCGTCCCAGCAGGGAACGAACACCTCTGAGATAGCTCTCCAAGAATCGCAGGGCAGTCTCGCCAACCGGCACGATACGTTCCTTGCGTCCTTTGCCCATGACCCGAACGGCCCCGGCAGAGAAGTCGATGTCATCCTGGTTGAGCCCCAACAGCTCTGCGGCCCGCAATCCGCTGCTGTACAGCAACTCAAGCATGGTCCGGTCGCGATAGCCCTCCGGTGTCGATGTGTCGAGACGGGAGAACAGTCCCTTTACCTGACGGTGCGTCAACGCCTTCGGCAGCAGATCAGGGACCTTGACATACTGCAGGGCGTTGATCATGTGGGTTGGTACATGACCGGCTTCGTTCAAGTCGGTCAGGAACCCGCGGACGCACTCAATGCGCTTGTTGATCGAGCGGGGCCTCAGAGGAAGACCATGGCACGTACGATGGCGGGATAGCGCTTTCTGCCAGGACCGCAGGTGGGCAACGTTCAGGTGGTGGGGCGCAACCACACCGTAGCGCTCCGCCACCCAGGCCAGAAACGCACGAACATTGTAAACACGCGAACGGATCGTCGTGGGGCTGAAGTTGAGTGCTTCGAGACGGGTGAGGTGCTCCGCCAACAGGTTGCTGAGTTTGATGTCCATGGTATCAGGCTCCCGGCAGGCTCTTGCGATGCATGGCGTGGAGATCGGTGATGGTCAGCTGCAGGTATTGGCTCAGATGGCAGAGAGAGGAGTGTCCGAGGATCTGCTGGATCACCACCGGATTGGCGCCGTTCTGCAGCATGTGCGTAGCCATGGCCCGACGCAGAGCGTGAGGGGCGATCCCCGGGATGATGCCGGCGCTGACGCTGCACTTGCGCAGGAGGCAGTCGACGGCCTCCCGTCCAAGCCTGTTCCCCCGATAGCTGATCCACAGTGCATCGTGCGGCGAGAACAGACTCAGCAGTTCAGACCGGGCGCCGGACAGGTAGCGATCGATCCACTGCCGAGCCGGGCGACTGAGCGGGATGATGCGTTCCCTGGCTCCCTTGCCTCGGATGCGGACCGTTCCAGCGACCAGGTCCAGGTCCCTCACATTGACCCCGACCGCTTCTGCCAGTCGGGCCCCGGAACCGTAGAAGAACTCCAACAGCGCGCGATTGCGGATACCGAGCGGCGTCTCCGTATCGGGCTGCTGGAGGAGACGAAGAACCTGTTCCCGGCTGGGAACACGCAGCACGACCTTGTCTCTGCGAGGCATGGGAACTCCTGCTGCCGGGTTCTCGAACAGCTCCCCACGGCTCACAAGCCAAGCCAACAGCTGCCGGGTGGAGCGCAGGTAGCAGGAGATGGTGTTGTCACTCAACTCCCGGGCACGCAGCTCGTGGGCGTAGCTGAGGAGTGACCCGGACGTCAGCTCCTGCAGCCGCTCAATGCCATGCCGTTCCATGAACTCGGAAAATCGCCTCAAACCATCGCGACGAGTCCGGAGTGTGGCTGGGCTTTGTCCACGGGTTTCAAGCGCACCAAGAAACGCATTGAGTACAGCTATCAACCTTCGCCTATCCGTATCACTTTGTCCGTTGGTTGCGCTCTCTGAAATCCTGATGGTGGTCATATAATGGTCTCCAGATCAACTGTTTGCGTTCTGATTATCCGGCCGAACGGTCCCCGAATGGTCGTGAGGGTCGGACAGTTCCGCCAGTTCACGTTCTATCTGCTCGATATTCTTGAGTCCCAGGCCTGAACGGCCGGCTTCTGCTCCTCCGCCATCGTGGGCCAGTCGGTAGCGATGACAGACGCCACTGCGGCTCGATTCCACCAGCACATACTGCAGTTCAGCCAACTCTCCGAGATACGTATGCACGCGGTAGTTGCTCCATCCGCAGTGCTCACGGAGATCCCGGCGGGTGAACGTGACCGATGAACGCGGAATGGGAGGCGTGCCCAGCTCCTGACTGCGTTCAGAAACAAATCGTTCGATGGCCAGCAGCAGGTCCCTGGCCGGACTGCTGAGTTCATCCACGCCCTTTCCCAGTGTTGCGGTCATCAGGGCGTTGGCGGCTCTGACATCCTCCAGGTCGACTTCGACATACTCAAACGGCTCTTCGCCCTCGACCGACCACGTCTTGATGGGTTTGGACATCTGACGCAGAAAGGCGATGGCTCTGATCAAGCCCAGGTATTTGGGCTGATCCCGTCGGGACTGGAGCCGAGACGTGCCATACGTGAGAAGCGGGGCCAACAGGTTGACCACACGGAGCGGACGCAACAGCCGCTGGAAGTTCCGGTGAACGGTACGGATGGCGTCGACATCGTTGTCTCTGCCGGAGACGACGGCCGCCTCCCGTGAACGCTGCCACGCCAGGATGCTGGCCGTCTGCTCGCAGGATTCATCGATCCCAAGCACAAAGAACCGGCTTCGGGTCTCAGGATCGACCGTCGGCTTGGTGGTGGTACAGAACACGGCAGTTGGGCCCTCCACCCGGTTCTCGGTAGTGGTCAAACGTCCGGTGGTTCGATCGCGAACCGTGGTGGAGATGACCAGTTCGCCGGCGCTGATCAGACTGCGGATCGCATACGCCGCCTCACCGGCACCGGCGACTTCCTCGAGGGCAAGCACCTTGTGGCGCAGACTCCCCTGATCCTGATAGAACAGGGCCCGACCGGTCAGGCTGGTGAGTTTGACCACATCTTCCGGGGGACAGAGAGAGAGTGTGACGTTCTGAAGGGCGCTCTTGCCGGCGCCCGAGCTGGACAGGATCAGAACACTCAACGGTTCGGTCAGTTTGCGGCTGACTGCTGCCAGGTAACACAGCAGCTTGCTGTCCGTCTCACCAACGAGGCCGCAATGCTCGCAGTCCTGTCGGATCCGGTCCAGAAGATCCGGTGATCGCCCAAGAGATTCAGCCTGTTCGCGTTCCTCGGGGGACATCGGCGGAGGACCTGCTGAAGCAACGGATGCCTGTTGTTCAGGCTCGTGCTGTTCGCAGGCAATGATCAGCTTCGCGATTTCAGAGTCGATCAACTCAGGGGGTTGGTCAAAGGCTCGAACGAGATCGGCACAAAGGGCTTTGCGTACACTGGCGCGATACAGGTTGAGCGTGTCCACATGAAGTCTCCCCGCGAACTCCGCACGGATCGTGGCGCGCAGGACATTGGGCCCGCGTTTGAGCGCCAACACCCGATAGGTACGGGGCCCAAGCGTCAGGCACAGACCATCGCTCTCCGACATGGACTCGGCTGCACTGGACTCGACTCCGGAATCACGCAACGCAACCGCAACGGCATCAGAGAGTGCCTGTTTGCCTTCTTGGGCGAGTAGCGCGATGGGACGAATGCAGTCAGGCAGGGAGATATGGGGGCAGGGAATCGCCGTATCGGGATCACGTTCGGCAACGAGGGCCGTCACTCGGCCCACGCCCTCCCCATGGAGCATGGAGACGCTGTCCAACCAGGAATCCCGTGGAGCCGCAACGGTATTCTCAATCCCGGACGCAAACAGGGCCAGGGCATCCAGAACCGACCCTGTGAGGAGCAGATCAGTGTGTCGTCTGGCAGCGGCGCGGTTCCATACTTGCACCGCGTCCACCGGCACGGTGAGCATGTCCGAGCTGTCGAGATCCGGACGTTCCGCCATGATCCCGGACGTGTTACCGTTGGCATCCAGCACGGGAAAGGTGATGTGCCCCGTGAGCCTTTCGACCAATTTCCGGCCTTTGCGCCCCAGGATCCCCAGGGCCTCAAGTTCACTGCGGAGTGTGCCTCTGACAGGAATCGTCTTCAGCAGTGTTCCATTGGAGTAGCCCGCTTTGAACGCCTCGAGCACGGAAGCGTCCCCGAGCCCCAGATCTGCGAGACGGGCCCGAATGTCAGCATGTTCACAGAGCGTGATCGAGTAAAGGGACGCAACCCGATCCAGGAGCTGTGCGGCCCGATCGGGTGTGGGATGGTTCTGTGCCGGCGTGTTGGTCACGGTGATGTCGCTCCGCATCATGGGATCGAACGGTCTCGGGCGAGTTCACATCGCCCCAGTTGCTTCTCCCATTTCGGTACACCCTGAGCAGCCGGTTTCTAGCGGGATCTTGTAACGCAACACCCTCCAAATGATGCACAAGTGCCGTAGCCACAACGTGCTGTGACAAAGCGATATCTTGTAACGCAGGAAGGATGGCCTCAACGGCCTCGGTCGGTGAGCTCGGCTCCACGTCCCCCAGCAGGCTCAACAGGTCTACAGAACCCACCTCAATCGGCACGACACCAAGCGGTTGTGAGAAAGCGATCTCTTGTAACGCACGCTTGCGCCGCTTCCGCTGTTTCCGGCTTTCGTAGCCAGTCCGCCAGTAGCCGGCGTTCTCCAGGCGCCATCCCCGAACCCGATCGCAGTTGTGCGGTCCCCGGAAATAGCTCCGGTTCTTCGCCAGCCATTTCTTCTGGCTCGCCGCCTTGCTCGCCTTGCGGCACTTCTTCTTTTCTGTGCAGTATTTCTGTCGGTGTGCGTTGTACCGATCCGGCGTGAACCACTCCTTGCAGCTGGGACACCTGTGCTCTCCTCGGGATGCCATGGTCAATACCCTCCAAATGTCTGCGGCTGAGCACATAATCTGCCACGGAAGGACGGAGGAGGGCAAGGGGAAAGGTGAGAGACAGGGGGAAGACGTAGTAGGGCGAGCGGGGGAAGAGGGAGGGAAGCCCGGAACACAGACTTCTGGGGCCACGAGGCGGAGAGGCAGGGATATCAAGTGTCAGAGCCTGGTCCAGAATACTCAGCTCTGCCTGCTGTCAGTTGAGGTCTGGCCTTGTCTGCTAAGGCGTTGATGCGAAATCAGAGGACTGACACGGGCATCCGTCAGTCAAGAGGAACGACAATCCGGAAGCCGGTGTTCGCGAGCGAGGGTGTCAGTCCAATTTGCCCCGGCTCCCGGTACGTCGTTGTGTAGACCAGTAGATTCGGCACACGCCCCCTTAGTACGTGGGCTTTCCCAGGGAACGACTGGAGGGAGCCGACGCTGGAGACCACCGGCAGCTGTTCCTCCCGCGGTCCTTGTGGATCGTGCGTGTCATCCGGGAGGTACCGGACTCCATAGAAGTCCGAGCACCATTCGCCAACGATCGCATCAATCATACCAATGACACCAGTCGGCGTTGAGTTGCCTGGATACGCGTGAACTGGAGCACCATCGGGTGCCGCAGACGTCCACTCCCGGGTGCTATCATGCCCCCACGGGAACCTCCTCATCTCGGGACCACGGGCCACGAACTCCCACTCCGCTTCGGTAGGGAGCCGGACTTCCCGACGAACTCGTTCCCCGAGCCATCTGCAGAAGGCGACAGCACCTTCCCACGGCACACAGTTGACTGCATGATCGGCCAGATTGTCTTCTGGCTCGTACTTCCCGTCATTTAGTCGTAGACGGGAGAACTCCCCCAGCGAAACGAATGGTCCTCCATGGGGTGCTGTGTTGAGGAATACGCAGAACTGCTGACAGCTGACCTTGTACCGACCGATGAAGAACCCCTTCGAGATCTGGACTGTTCGAAGAGGGAACTCGTCCATGGTCTCGGTTGCCTCCCAGAACACCTCGGCTAGACGTCTCATCAGCTTGTTAGGCGGTCGCCGTCCCATCCTGAACTGACCCGGCTCAACGCGGACAAGATCGACTGTGAAGTCATCCAAAACGAGAGGGGCAGGTGCGATTGGTTCTCCTGAAGGGGACGCATCGACGGTTCGACAACGCCCGGCGGCGAGGGTGAACAGGAGGAGGCCGAGGAACACTCGCTCCCAAGCAGACTGCGTAACTCTCATGAAGCTCACCTCAGCGTTCGCGTCGCCGTCGGTTCCAGCCTATCCGGTGCACGGAGCAGATGGTCACCTCCACCATGGCCGCCATGGCCACGGCAACTGGATTCCCGGCCCGTTGGGCCAGGGAGGCAGAGGAGAGGGGAGATCGGCTCGTCTTCCCCAGCGACGAGTAGGCGGGCCGTCCGGTGTGCTGGGACCAATCCCGTTGTCTGTACAACACTGAGCGCATGTTCGCGTCTCACATCTATGCCCGCACTGTCGCCCGGTCGCATTGTCGGCGTAATCAGAAGCCTGGTTTGCACTGTTGCATGCGTTCTGCAGTTGCTGCAGAAGGGCTCGCCCGGGCCCGGAGCGCGCGAGTCGCCCATAGCAACCGTCGCGTACCAGTCCGTCTCGGATATCGCACATATCGTTGTCCAACTGCTCTTTGAGGTCAGACATCGTCCGGGCAAAAATCTCGCCGGCCGTTCCGCCGCCGAGGGATTTCCGCATCCGGCAATTCCAGAAGCAGTGGCGGTATGGCATTGTACCGGTCGTAGTCGTGAAAGGGGCACCGGGAAGGTTGTTTCGAGCAGTGTGGTAAGCTCGGTAAGCTGCGGCAATCGTGCGGAGACTGCATTTTCCTAGGACATCGACTTGGTCGGCAACACGATTGGCCAAGAAAGCAAACAGACTTACTCCGCCCCACTCCTCGGCCGGGTCCCGGTTCGCCCATCTCCCCAAGCCCGGGCTGTAGTACCGGTAGCCCGACACTTGCATTCCCGACTCCCCAGAATGCCGTTTTCGAGGTGCAGACTTTTTCGGGTAGGTCGTCTTCCAGCCGAACAGCGGATAGGTGTGCGTCGTCGCGGATAGTTGATGTGTTTTGAGGCTGAGCATGCGGGTCGTCTTCTTCCGAGTCCTACTATCCCTTCCTCACAGTAGGCGTTCCTGCGTAGGTGGTCAAGGGGCGAGGCAAGGGCAGCCTGCTCGCCGAAGGAAGAAACAGCGTCCCCCTATTCATCCGGGGGCAGCAGGTCCTCAGCCATGCTGGCCGGTCGAAGCCCATCCGCTTCGGGAAGCCTTGCCGGGAGTTCCGGGAAGTTCGGCTGGATCCCCAGACGGGCGTAGATCTCCCTCACCTCGGGTACCCCCCAGACTCGTGCGTAGTCTGCTGCGTTCATGCCCCCCGCGTCCTTCACCTGCGGCTTTGCCCCTTTGGAGAGGATAAGCTCTGTAAGGCTAACCGACCAGTAGGCAGCATGAAGCGGAAGCCCGTCCCAGGCGGACGAGAAGTCGACTCGCGCCCCATGGCGAATCAACAGTTCCGCCAGACGTCTGTGACGCGACCGAACAGCCAAGTGGACAGCAGTGTGCCCCTCTGCTGCCCCGACGCCATCTTTGCTCTCCAAGTCGCAACCGTGGGACACGAGGATGGCCCCGATCGCCCAGATTACCCGCTGCCTCTTCTCCAAGGGGGCTGCCTGCAGGGAAGGGTCTCCGTCCGGCACTGAGCCGTTGTTTGCCTCCCGCTGCCAATCCAACGGACAGCGAGGGGCCATGGCCAAAGCCAAGAGGGGGGTGAAGTTGTGGGCGCCGGATGGTACGCCGCCTCCAGCGAACTCACTCGGGAACAGCTCTATGTTCGCCTCACCAAAACGGGCATTGATGCTTGCTCCCCGCCGCAGTGCACCGACAACGCCGTCAAGATCAACTTGATGGCAGGCCACAATCAGGTCCTGGTGCATCGAGAGCTCCTGAGCACTCGAAGGGAAGGCAAGAACAGCGGCAATCAACAGGGATAGGCTTCCTCGCCACTGCCATTCTGGTGAGTTGTTCATGATGGAGTCACAGCTTCAGATGTTTCGGGATTGGGTCGACGCCCACGCCCTCTTCATGTCCCTGTCTTGGGCGAGCGTCGTGTCGAGGTGATGCCAACATAGACAGCCATCAGGGATCCACGGGCCTAGGAGGCCAGGGCCAGTCCGTCGCCGGCCCGTCAAGCGTGGTGATGTGTCCGGTGTTTGTTCCAGGAAGGGGAGGGTGGAGCGCACCGTCGACAGGCTCTCCGGAGGGATGCCCGTGTCCGGCTTCCCTTGTCATGAAACGCTGGAATGCTCTTGTGGCCCGCCTAATCCGGGCATCAATGGCTTGCTGTTCAACCCCTGCCCCAGGACAACACTGGGCGTACTTAGCCTCCATGGCCTCAAGTACGGGTACAATCCTGTTGTGGATGAAATCGAGCTGATTGCGGGCATGCCTCTGTTCATGCCCGTACCTTCCCGGGATGTTCCGCGTCGGAGGCCTGTTGCTTACCGCAGCGGACATGGAAATGCTGACCGAGCAGGCAAGACCAAAGCGGGGGGCGATGATGGCCTCCTCTTCGCTGGTGGCCAACGAGACGCATTCGCACTGAATCATGTTCCTGACGCTCGCGATCTGCCCACGGAGATCGAAGCGTCCATTGATCATGGTGTATCCCTCAGAAGCCATATTCCGTCCCGGCTCACCGGGGTAGTGCTGGTACACAACCACCGGCAGGTCCAGCGCAGACGTTGGCCGCATGCCGGACAGATCAACCAAGCCCAAGTAATCGCTTGATGTCGAGGGGGCATTTCTCACGAAGCCGTAAGCGTTGACTCCCCCAGCTTCCCCAATCGGGTCCCTCCTCGTCCACCGTCCCAAGCTCGGGCTGTAGTACCGGTGGCCCGAGACTTGCATCCGCGACTCCCCGGATACCCCTTTTCGGACTGCAGACTTTTTCGGATAGTTCGTCTTCCAGCCGAACGGTGGGTAGGTGAATCTCCTTGCAGAGGAACTAGCTGTGTTCAGCACGAACATCCTGTTCCCTCCCGAATGCCCCCCATCGCCTTGGCCACAAGCACGGAGCCTTGTCTGACGTGAACTTGCCCCTATCGGCCAGTATCGGCTTTGGTTGCTGTGCTCCCTGAGATGCGGTGAGCCATCGCCCTTGAGCTCAGATCGCTGACGCTCGTGTCCGTCCACAGGCTGCGTTGCCAGTCCGTGTAATCGAATGGCTCACGCAGCATTAGGGCCACGAATCGCTCTGCCTCCACGTGCCCAAGGGCCTTGCTCAGGGCTCTCAGTCCATCCGTTCTGAGTTCTGTGTCTGTGATCATGGCCTTGGTTCCAGTACAAATTGGATCGGGTTACAGCCCCTGATCTCCGGTACTGCCGAGAGCTTCTTCAGAAGCCGGTCGTCCGTGGAGAGGAAGACGTCACATCCTGCCGCCATGGCACACGAAACGTGCAGTGCGTCTTTGGGTGCGATTCCACGCGCCACCAGTTGCTCTGCACAGCGAAGAACGTCGGGTGTCTGTTCGATATCCGCCGCCGCCTGGCCACGCCACCAAGCGATCTCTTCCCGACGTTCTGGGAATGGGTTCGCCCCGTTCTCGAAGTCCAGCATGTAGGACCATGCGAGATCAAGCCCCTTGGCAAGTATGCGACTCTGGATCTCCAACTTTGCCTCGGTCTCCAGCCTTACGCGGAGCTGGTCTTGATCGTCAAACGGTCTGTTGAAGCAACAGTTGTCCAGATAGACTGTCATCGCGATGGCGCTGTCCGTTCACTGTCCCGAATGGCCTGCAAGTCCCTCCTAAGATACGTCGGTGCTAGAAAGGTATCAACATGGAGGGACTTCCCGGGGAACGGTCTGCCGAGTCCCTTGAACGGACACCTTCAGCTGTCCCGTCCCTCAGCCAAAGCAGCAGATAACTCAACGTCCACGTGTGTAGTTGATTTGTGTTCACCGCGCAGGCAGTTCGGATTTCCGAGGCACGCTACTCGCCACTCACGATAGGGAATGGGACAAGAGGCCCCCAGCAGAAGGGCCGCGTGTTGATCAGTAACCCCAGGTGAGGTCGCGATCGCCCAACGGCCTCAGCCCACGAACCACTCACCGTCTTTCACATGGTCATTCCGCGCGCACGATATTCTGTGAATCAGACGAGAATCTCCACCTATTATTGCCATCCCAACCCTCAAGTGTGTAGGTTCCGCGAGCCATCGGCTGGTAATCCAGCGGGACGACTGCAGTTGTTTTCAGCAGGAATCGCCGGAACGCCTCAGGCGTCGGTAGGTCTCCCGTTCGAGCTCGGGAATCGTCGATCCACTCCGACGCTGCGACAAACTCCTGGGAGATAGTTCTCGTGGGCTTTGGCGAAACGGTTCCCGTAGCTAACAGACCAGCCCACAAAGCCATGCACATAGCGCCGACCGCAAGAGCGCCACTGGCCTTGCGAATCCCAAGAGAACGTAAAGCCCTTTGTGCAGACACCCTCACGGGCATCTCCCGCCGCTGCGTACCCAGTCCCATTCAATACGGAAGGGGCGACCGATAAACGGCACACCGACTAGAGCCAGTTTGGCGAAAGTCGAGAAGTCGTAAATGTCATATGCTTTGAACTCGATCCGGTATCGTATGCAGCACCGTGAATCGACCGTCCATTTGGCCTTGTAACTGAGCGTGTAGCGATTGATTGCCAGGAAAAGGTCGGGATCATGCCAAGGAAGAACGTAACCGGTGATGGTCGCCGATCTTGTGTAGGCAGCGGGTTCACAGCAGGACCTCTTTCTGATGAAGTTGACCGAGCCGAGCACGGATTGAATGGCGGCAAGCTGGAAGCTCGCCGAAGCAGGTGTCGCCCTGATGCGGCTGTTGAACTCTGAACCGGGAGGATAGTAGAGGGTGTGACCACTCCGTCCGAGGTAATGAACAGGGAATACTCCAGGAGGGATTGGGAAAGTCCCGAAAGCCGTAAGCCCAAAAGGGTCTACTAACCCTATCGGAGCGTTCCGCACGAAAGCCAGTAGGCACTCGCCCCCCTTCTCCTCAATCGGGTCCCGGTTCGCCCATCGTCCCAAGCTCGGGCTGTAGTACCGGTAGCCCGATACATGCATTCCCGATTCCCCAAGCACCCCTTTTCGGGGTCGCTCTTTTTTCACGTATCGCGTGTTCCAGCCGAAGGGCTTGCGCGCGTAACGGGTTCTGGGAGTCAGACTTGTCAAAGATACAAGCATCCCGGATCGCACCTTCTTCCTGAGTGGTTACCCACTACTGAGAATAGCACGAGAAACGGGGGGAGTCAATGGCAGGATGCAAGCGGGAACGGAGGCAAGGTATAGGGGGCTGTGGGGCCCCCTTGAGGAACGTCGGGCAAGCAGATGGACGGAAGGAAAAGTGTACCCCGGTTGGGTTACACCGTGAACTTGTCCAGGCGCTCTACAGTTATCGCCAGCCGATGGAGCTTCCTGAGCTCGGATTCCGTGCTGACATGGTTGATCGCCTCACAGAGCGTGTACGGAATGTCACCAAAGCGGATCTCAAGGGCCTCGATCACGTCTTCACGGCGGCTCTCCAACTGGCCTTCTTCTTTGGCGAGTCTCTCAATACTGGTTACGTATGGCATCTGGAGCTCTCCTTCCATGGATTCGAGCTTCTGTCTATACTGTATCGCCAATGGCTTCGGAAGTCGCATGACGAAGTCGAGGAAGCGGAAGACCCGAAGGACCTTCTCGTGATCATAGCCGCTGTGTACTAACTCATGCGTTAGAGCAACTTTCCGATCAAACCGTCTGCGATCGTCACGGCGGGCCTCAAGATAAGCAAGCTGGACGCGAGTGATGAGGGCGAAAACACTGTCCGAGTCTTCAAGTGTCTCCGTGGAGTAGTCAATGAGCTTGACGATAGGGAACGAGAACGTCTGGCAACACCCGAGCTTCTCTCGGCGGTACTCACTGGGGCGGAAACTCGGGTCGTTGTCGGTCAACACGGCCAAACTGACAACGTCCCGGTGATACTTATCAAAGATCCTGTAGTTGTAGATGAACATGCGCTCTGCGAACCCCGGATCGGGGTAGCCCTGTACTTCGACATGGACCAGCAACCACTCGGTCGTGCCGTCCTTCAGCCGGGCCTCGATGAGTCTGTCCGCCTCTCGCCCTGCTGCTTCGGCATCGACGACCAGTTCCCGCAGCTGGGTGTCCAAGAACCGCGGGCTGACGGTGAAGTCGATTGCGGCATGGACCTTTGGGAAGTAGAACTCGAAGAACTCCTCGGTGAAGTCCTCGATGACGTCCTTCCAACCTCCGTCAGCATCAGCTCTTTGTGTTTGTTCGTCTGTCGTCACAACTGCGTTCCTCTCCGTTGGTGGTGCGGCAGTCCTCTGTAGTGTAGAGCGTCCCAAAGCACCCCGCAATCAGCTCTCATCCGGTTGGGTGTCGCCTGGATCTGTCTCCTCACCTAATCGGCGCTGTTCATCCTGCTCTCTGGGATGGGTCTCGCGGTGGGTGCGCTGGATGTCGGTGATGTTCAGCTTGACGTAGTGCTTGAGTGTTTCAAGCGACTCATGCCCGAGCATGCGACTGACGTGGTAGAGATTGGCATTGCCGCGTACGAGTTCGCTGGTGCAGCTCCTTCGGAACACGTGCGCCGTCAACGGCTCTTTGAGTCCGGCGTCCTTGCCGATCCTCTGCACAATCCGGCGCAGCGTGTGGTACGGCATCCGGTTCCCGTTCTTGTCGAGGAACACAGCCAACTCGGTGTTGCCGCGTCCCAGCAGAGACCGAACACCTCGCAGATAGCTCTCCAGGAATCGCAAGGCGGTCTCACCGACCGGAACGACACGCTCCTTGCGTCCTTTGCCCATGACCCGAACCGCCCCGGCGGAGAAGTCGATGTCATCCTGGCTGAGGCCCAACAGCTCTGCAGCCCGCAATCCGCTGCTGTAAAGCAACTCAAGCATGGCCCGATCACGATGGCCTTCGGGTGTCGATGTGTCGAGCCGGGAGAGCAGGTCCTTTACCTGACGGTGCATCAACGCCTTGGGCAGCAGATCAGGGACCTTGACATACTGCAGAGCGTTAATCATTTGGTTTGGTACATGGCCGGCTTCGTGCAGGTCGGTCAGGAATCCGCGGACGCACTCGATGAACTTGTTGACCGACCGGGGTTTGAGAGGAAGACCGTGGGACGTGCGATGGCGGGATAGCGCTCTCTGCCAGGACCGCAGATGGGCGACGTTCAGGTGGTGGGGCGCAGTGACACCATAGCGCTCCTCTACCCAGGCCAGGAACGCACGGACGTTGTAGACACGCGACCGGATCGTCGTAGGGCTGAAGTTGAGTGCTTCGAGACGGCTGACGTGTTCGGCCAACAGGTTTCTGAGTTTGATGTCCATGGTATCAGGCTCCCGGCCGACTCTTGCGATGCATGGCGTGGAGATCAGTGATGGTAAGCTGCAGGTACTGACTCAGGTGGCAGAGAGAGGCATGCCCGAGGATCTGCTGGATCACCACCGGATTGGCACCATTCTGCAGCATGTGAGTGGCCATGGCCCGACGCAGAGCATGAGGAGCTATCCCCGGGGAAATACCAGCGTCAACGCTGCACTTGTGCAGGACGCGCTCCACTGCTTCCCTCCCAAGCCTGTTTCCCCGGTAGCTGATCCACAGTGCATCATGTGGCGAAAACAGGCTCAGTAGTTTCCCCCGGCTGCCCGACAGGTAGCGCTCTATCCACTGCCGAGCCGGGCGACTGAGCGGGATGACACGTTCCTTTGCCCCTTTGCCTCGGATGCGGACCGTTCCAGCCGTCAGATCCAGATCCCCCACATTGACCCCGACCGCTTCCGCCAGCCTGGCACCGGAACCATAGAAGAGTTCCAGAAGCGCACGATTACGGACACCAAGAGGCGTCTGCGTGTCCGGTTGCTGGAGGAGGCGAAGGACCTGTTCCCGGCTGGGTACGCGCGGAATGACCTTGTCTCTGCGGGGCACCGGGATCCCCGACGCCGGGTTCTCGAACAGCTCCCCACGGCTCACAAGCCAGGCCAACAGCTGCCGGGCGGACCGCAGATAGCAGGAGATGGTGTTATCACTCAACTCCCGGGAGCGCAGCTCGTGAGCATAGCTGATGAGCGACTCGGACGTCAGCTCCTGCAACCGCTCAATGCCATGCCCTTCCATGAACTCGGCAAATCGCTTCAAGCCATCGCGACGAGTCCGGAGTGTGGCCGGGCTCTGTCCACGGGTCTCAAGCGCACAAAGAAACGCGTTGAGTACGCTTATCAATGTCTGCCTATCCGTATCACTTTGCTCGTCGGTTGCGCTCTCTGAGATCCTGATGGTGGTCATTTAATGGTCTCCCTATCAACTGGTTGCGCTATGATTCTTCGGCCGAACGGTCCCCGAATAGTCGTGGGGGTCGGGCAGTTCAGCCAGTTCACGTTCTAGCTGCTCGACGCTTTTGAGTCCCAGGCCAAGACCGTCGACTTCTGCCCCTCCGCCATCATGGGCCAGTCGGTAACGATGGCAGACCCCACTGCGGCTCGATTCCGCCAGCACATACTGCAGTTCAGCCAGCTCTCCGAGATACGTGTGCACGCGGTAGTTACTCCATCCGCAGTGCTCACGGAGATCCCGGCGGGTGAACGTGACTGAAGCACGAGGAATGGGAGGCGTGTCCAGCTCCCGGCTGCGTTCGTGAACAAAGCGCTCGATGGTCAGCAGCAGGTCCCTGGCCGGACTGCTGAGCTCATCCAGGCCCCCTCCCAACGTTGCGGTCATCAGGGCATTGGCGGCTCTGACGTCGTCCAGGTCGGCCTCGACATATTCGAACGGCTCTTCACCCTCGACGGACCACGTCTTGATGGGTTTGGACATCTGACGCAGGAAGGCGATCGCTCTTATCAGGCCCAGGTACTTGGGCTGGTCGCGTCGGGCCTGAAGACGAGACGTCCCGTACGTGAGAAGCGGGGCCAACGGGTTGACCACACGGATCGGACGAAGTAGCCGCTGGAAATTCCGGTGGACGGCCCGGATGTCGTCGACGTCGGTGCTCCCGGTGGAAGCAACAACGGCTTCCCGTGCGCGTTGCCAGGCCAGAATGCTGGCCGTCTGTTCACAGGATTCATCGATCCCAAGCACGAAAAACCGACTTCGCGTCTCAGGATCGACAGTCGGCTTGGTCGTGGTGCAGAACACCGCAGTTGGGCCCTCTACCCGATTCTCAGTGGTGGTCAAGCGCCCCGTAGTTCGATCACGAACCGTGGTGGAGATGACCAGTTCGCCGGCGCTGATCAGGTTGCGAATCGCATACGCCGCTTCACCGGCACCGGCGACTTCCTCGAGAGCAAGCACCTTATGTCGCAGACTGCCCTGGTCTTGGTAGAACAGTGCTCGACCGGTCAGACTGGTGAGTTTGACCACATCTTCAGGCGGACACAGGGAGAGTGTGACGTTCTGCAGGGCGCTCTTGCCGGCGCCCGAGCTGGACAGGATCAGAACACTCAACGGTTCGGGTAGCTTGCGGCTGACCGCTGCCAGGTAGCACAGCAGTTTGCCATCCGTCTCACCGACGAGGCCGCAATGCTCGCAGTCCTGGCGGATCCGGTCCAGGAGGTCCGATGATCGCCCAAGAGCTTCAGCACGTTCACGTTCCTCAGGGGACACTGGCGGAGGGCCAACTGAAGCAACCGATGCCTGTTCTTCAGGCTCGTGCTGCTCGCAGGCGATGATGAGCTTCGCGATCTCAGAGTCGATCAACTCAGGGGGTTGGTCAAAGGCTCGAACGAGATCGGCGCAAAGGGCTTTGCGTACACTGGCGCGATACAGGTTGAGCGTGTCCACATGAAGACGCCCCGCGAACTCCGCGCGGATCGTAGCACGCAGGACATTGGGTCCGCGCTTGAGGGCCAGCACACGGTATGCACGAGGCCCAAGCGTCAGGCACAGACCATCGCTCCCCGACATGGACTTGGCCGCACTGGATTCGACTCCGGAGTCGCGCAACGCAACCGCAACCGCGTCACAGAGAGCCTGTTTCCCGTTCTGCGCGAGCAGAGCGACCGGACGGATGCAGTTGGGCAAGGAGATCTGCGGACCGGGAACTGGCGTATCGGGATCAGCTTCGGTGACGAGGGCCGTCACTCGGCCGACGCCCTCCCCATGGAGCATGGAGACGCTGTCCAACCAGGAATCCCGTGGAGCAGCAACGGTGTTCTCCACCCCGGATACGAACAGGGCCAGGGCATCCAGGACCGATCCCGTGAGGAGCAGATCCGTGTGTCGTCTCGCGGCGGCGCGATTCCATATGTGCAAACCCTCCGCCGGCACGGTGAGCATGTCTGCTGCGTCCAGATCCGGACGTTCCGCCATGATCCCGGACGTGTTACCGTTGGCATCCAGTACGGGGAAGGTGATGTGACCGGTGAACTCCTCGACCAACTTCCGGCCTTTGCGCCCCAGGATACCCAAAGCCCCGAGTTCACTGCGAAGTGTACCTCTGGCAGGGATCGTGTTCAGTAGTGTTCCGTTGGAGTAGCCCGCGTTGAACGCGTCGAGCACGCAAGCGTCCTCGAGCCCCAGATTTGCGAGCCGGGACCGAATGTCAGCATGTTCACAAAGGGTGATCGAGTAGAGGGACGCAACCCGATCCAGGAGCTGTGCTGCCCGATCGGGAGTGGGATGGTCTTGTGCCGGCGTGTTGCTCACAGTGGTCTCGCTCCGCATCAGGGGATCGAACAGTCTCGGGCGAGCTCACATCGCCCCAGTTGCTTCTCCCATTTCGGTACACCCTGAGCAGCCGGTTTCTAGCGGGATCTTGTAACGCAACACCCTCCAGATGATGCACAAGTGCCGTAGCCACAACGTGCTGTGACAAAGCGATATCTTGTAACGCAGGAAGGATGGCCTCGACGGCCTCAGTCGGTGAGCTCGGATCGATGTCGGCCAGTTGGCTCAACAGGTCTACAGAATCCACCTCAATGGCCGCGGAACCAAGCGGTTGTGAAAAAGCGATATCTTGTAACGCACGCTTGCGCCGTTTTTGCTGTTTCCGGCATTCGTAGCCAGTACGCCAGTAATCGGGGTGCTCCAGGCGCCATCCCCGAACCCGATCGCAGTTGTGCGGTCCCCGGAAGTAGCTCGGGTTCTTTGCCAGCCATTTCTTCTGGCTGGCCGCCTTACTCGCCTTGCGGCACTTCTTCTTTTCTGTGCAGTACTTCTGTCGGTGTGCGTTGTACCGATCCGGCGTGAACCACTCCTTGCAGCTGGGACACCTGTGCTCTCCTCGGGATGCCATGGTCAGTGCCCTCCAAATGTCTGCGGCTGAGCACATAATCTGCCACAAGAGGGTGGAGGAAGGAAGCCAGAAGATGGGTGCGAGAGCGAAGCGGAATCCGCTCAAGGGCTTTGGAGGGGAGAGGCCAAGAGTTCAGCGCTGAGGAAGGGAGTCTCCGGCCGGCACTGTGTCACGTTTCCCAGTGACAGCACGCACTCGGTGCGGCGTTGGTGTCGGGCACTGTCTGCCTTCCTTGAACCACTTCAGGTGTCTGAGTTCGCCCACCTCATCGTAGGCAGCGAATGGTCCATGGGGACGCTGAGCATGGTCGAAGAACCCGTAGGAAGTCAGCAATCCCGTTCGGGAGAAAGCCAGGCTCGGGCCGTGGCGCCGCCCCGCAGAGTAGAACTCGATGCCATAGTAGTGCAACTCGAAATCGGCCTCAAGATGCCTGATTGAGGAACCCGACGAGCGCAGTGCTGGCTGCGGCCCGTGCCTCTGCGTTGTATTGAGCCCGATCATCCTGAGTCAACTTCCCTGCGTGTGTTGCCCGCCAGTGAGAATAGTCCCGGTGTAGGTGGCGGCCAGGACAGGGCACGCTTAGCCAGCCGGCCGCATCCCCCAGAAGGAAGAGCCCACTGGTTCTCACAAGATGTGGCAGCCGTCACTGCGGCGAATGACCTCAGTTGCCTGTTTTGGTGCACCTCTGGTGATCTTCTGTATTTCCGCGGTTGGGCCGATAGAAGACACCGTCACCAACGGGCGCAGGAAGCGATGGCTCGAAGAGCGTCTTCAGTATCCATAGTCTTGGCCAACTCGGCTGCCACGATGTCTCTGTAGCCTGCCTCGTAAATCGCTTTGAATATCATCGTGTAGTTCAGTTCCCCCGTCCCAGGCTCATGACGGCCGGGATTGTCCCCAAAATGGAAATGCCCAATCTCGTTGATGTAGGCCTGAATATTTCGGCTCACGTCCCCTTCGCTGATCTGCTGATGGTAGACATCGAACAGGATCTTGACGTTCGGACTGCCGGTCCGGCGAACGACGTCAGCAGCGTCATCCGACGTCACCAGCGCGTAGCCCCCGTGGTTCACCTTCACGTTCAACGGCTCCCACACCAGCATGATCCCAGCGTCCTCAAGCATGGGAGACACTCGCTTCCCAGCCTGGACGAGTGCATCCATCTGGACCTCCTTGGCAACACCTTCCCTGAACTGTCCGGCCAGGCCCACGACTTTCTTCGCCCCCAGGGCAAGCGCATGCTCTATGTTGGTCCGGAGTTGCTCCTCAAACGTGGCATGGTAATCGGGATTCACCGGCCCATCCTTGACGATCGTCCCACCGCCTCGGACCGCGCTGACCGAAACACCAAGCTCTTCACACTTGGCCCGAACAGCGTCCTTCTCTTCCCACTCCACAGCCCCGAGAGCCTCGAATGCCGTGAAGCCGTGTGCGGCGACCTGCTCAACCATCTCGACGTGTGTGCCTCTGAACCACCCGGCAGGGACACCGATTTTCGTTCGCAAGCCAGCCCCGAGGGGCGCCATCATGGCGTCTGTCACGTTTTTCTCTCCTACAACTGCTCATACGTCACCAAGCCCGGTGGCCTGCCGATCACGCAAACCACGCGCCCGAAGCGACCCTCTTCCACCTCTGATCAGGCCCGTCCAGATAAGAATGTAGTCAGCAAAACCGTGTACCAAAGCGCAGAGCGGCCGAAAACGGCCTATATTGTTCGGTCCAGAATGGGGGCCTGTGCCCACCAACGTGCGAGCGATAGCAGAGCAGACGACGTGATCACCTATGACGGGCCAATCCAGTGCGTGCACATTCTCGGGCATCCCGACCGCCCGTTGAACCTGGCACGCTTTCCTGGAGACGCTCAAGTCTTCAACTGCCTCAATCTCTGCAAGCTCCTCTCCCTCGCCAAGGCGCCATTCATCTACTACGGCCTTCCGGGATCTCACGTTCCCAGCGGAGGCCGGTTCGTTGACCTCGGGCACCCATCCGAGCCGTGGAAGCATCGCAACGAGCGCCACCAGGAATACACTCTGCAGATGGACCGGGCCTTGCGTAAGGAACTCGAGCAGCACGGCGACTGCCCTCAGCTCGTCGCCTCGATGTATGGCTGCGCTCAGGGAGACATTGAGGCGCCCAATGAGTTCGGGGCGCCGATCGTCGAGGCCATGGTCGGCTACGATCACTGCTGGGCTCCCTATCGCGTCTTCCCTTCCTACTCACACCAAAGCGTTCTCTACACCGATACCTCGGAACGTGTCCAGGAGTCTATCTGGTTCGACACAGTCATTCCGCACTTTGTCGACAAGCACGACTACTGGCTGGCCGACAGGATTGGCGACTATGCGTTGTTTATGGGGCGGGATACGGCTGACAAGGGCTGCCACGTTGCGGAGGAAATCTGCGGCCGGGCCGACGTGCCGCTACGGATCGTCCACGGCGGCGTCGGTGGAGCAGAGAAAACTGACTTGATCAGTCGAGCCGTTGCAGTCTTCATGCCCACCATTTATGTTGAACCCTTTGGCTACGTTGCAGTTGAGGCACAGATGTGCGGCGTCCCCGCAATCACAACGGACTGGGGCGCCTTCTCAGAAACCGTTGAGCAAGGCAAAACCGGCTTCCGCTGCCGTTCTGCCGCCGAATTTACGTTCGCTTTGGAGCATGCTCCTGAACTTGACCGGAAATACATCCGGGACCGGGCTGTACGTCTGTACAGCATTGAGGCCGCCATGCCGGCGTACCTGGCCTACTTCGACTACGTCTGGGAAACCCACCACTCAGGTGGTTTCTATGCGGAGAAGGGCCTGCGACACGCGTTCCAGAACTGGCGTGGCAGCAAGTAATCGGTGTACTCATCCGCCAAACGCGCGGGACCGACACGAGAGCAGATGGAGAGTTAGTTCGATGGCCAGGAAAAGTGGCGACAACGATTCTTTCTCAGAGATGATGGGAGCCGGTGGTTCCGAGCGCCGCCGACGCAGACCGGCAGCGCCGCAAGGCCAGGGACGCGGTCCCTCGGGCCCCAGCGGTCCCTCCGGTCCCAGTGGTCCTTCCGGCCCCAGCGGCCCCAACGCTCCCGGCCGCCGCGGCCGCCGTGGGCGCGCCGGCGGAGGCTCTGACGAGCTTATGCGCCGACTCTATGGCTGATCACCTTCGTGCCC
>Ga0209045_1001329_pt1 | contig 22979 bp, 12 predicted proteins | sample SaaInlLV_10m_DNA_4_FD_184664 | JGI IMG/M metagenome (GOLD analysis project Ga0209045, IMG submission 184664) | Marine microbial communities from expanding oxygen minimum zones in the Saanich Inlet - Saanich Inlet SI072_LV_200m_DNA (SPAdes) (version 2) | ecosystem: Environmental > Aquatic >...
GCTGGTACGCCGCACGGCCCTCCGGGCGGTCTCTTCTGCTGGCGGTTGGGGGCCACCCGCCGTACAAGAATGCAGACAGCATCTTGTGCTGGTACGCCGGACGGCCCTCCGGACGGTCTCTTCTGCTGGCGGTTGGGGGCCACCCGCCGTACTGTGGGACCGCAAGAACGGGCGTTCAACTCTACAGAGACGCGAGGTCACAACACTGAGCTCTGAGCTACAGGTCTTTCAACAGCCATAGCAGGTCGCTCTTCCCAGTGGCAGCGAGGTCGGAGCGGACCCAATCGGGGAGGCAACCGACTTCGCGGTAGCCCATGGCGGCATACAGGCGGCATGCGTTTTCGTTTGCCCGCCAGACCGTGAGGTCAATCCGGGACTTTCCCAGGCGTCTTGCTTCGGGCTCGAGGGCGGCCATCAACCGTTTCCCGATGCCCATGTGCCGGTAGTCCTTCAGGACGAGCAACCCGAGGGTGATCGACCCATCGCCGTTGGACGGAGATAGGGTGCCCTCGGCCACGATCTGCGAGTCGCTGCTCACAACGACGAGAAGGCCAGTGCCAGTTGCGTCCTGTACCAGACGATCACTCAGCATCTTCCCCGCCATTGCCGTGTCTGCGTTGTATGTGCTCGCCATGACCCGCTCCCGGTACAGCTCGCGGTGCATGGCGGCATAAGACTCCAAGTCGTCCCAACACGCTGTGCGCATCACGACACGCCGGTCGTCTCGATGCCATTCCTCGAGCAGGCGGGGGTGAGTGGAGTGGTCTGATGCATGTGCAGTCATCCGCATGTCTCCCGGGGTGAACGAGTTCGGGGGACACTATACCCACGGGAAGGATGCTGACGAGCCTGGCCTTTGTTGAGGGTCCGGCAGCCATATCAGAGGGTGTAGCTTCCACCAAGACGCATGGAGGAGCCGGTTCTCCGTAACCGGCCTGGCCGCTTATGGAGAAGCGGCGCCTCCAATGGTGTGTCAGCGACCAGTGGCTTTGTGTGCAAAACGGTGAAGTTACAGGCGAGCCTGGCCTTCGCCAGTTGTTCTATCGCTCATATCCGAGGTCGTGACCTGGCCGTCAAGGTCAAGACTGGTCGCGGCACGGCGGCCCCTCCCACATTGGGGGACGCCCTCTTCAATGTGGGAGGCGGCGCCACCCGAGGACCTTCCCGTGCTCAACTGCGGTGAAGTTACAGACGAGCCGGCCCCCGTCCGCTGCGGGGCCGCGGCGCCCCGGGTCCTATCGGGTTGAAACAAGGGCTTGCTTCAGCTGTTCGCCGGAAAGAGCTTGTCCTCCCGGCCCAACCCCATGGAGCGCCGGTTTTTCCAAACCGGCCTGGCCGCTTACGGAGAAGCGGCACCTCCAATGGTGTGTCAGCGACCAGTAGCTTTGTGCCAAAACGATGAAGTTACAGACGAGGCGACAACCGCGCATCAAGAGACGACCGCCGTTGAGGCTTGCCCTGCTGGAGAGCAGGGACATCGCCCGCCAGGCACGCCTCCCCTTTTACCTACGACCGTGCCTTGAGAGAAGGCGGGCGTTCATCTATGGTTCTCAGCGTCCCCACGGCAGAGACACGAAGGAGCGGCTTGCCATGCCTGAACATCGTCAGTTTTCGCACTTACTCCATTTGTGCAGCGTTTGGGGCTGCCTTCTTGCAGCGGGGACTGCAGCCGCTGCACCTGATGACTATGACCGGCTGGAAGTCACGGGGAAGCAGCTGCTCGTGAACGGCAGCTTCGAGGCCGTAGTGCGCGGGCATGATACGCCGGAGGACTGGGGGGTGTACAAGACGGTCAAGGATACGTTTCAGCTTGTGACCGATGCGCGCGATTCTCACCATGGTATCCGTTACGTCCGGTTCGCTCCGCCGGATCGGCGGGTCCTGTACGGGGCACTCCGGGCGCTGCCGTCAGGGCGTCATCGTGTGACAGCGTGGGTCCGCGGCGATGGCCGAATTGTGTTCGCCGTTGGTGCCATGCGCGACGATTACAGGAATCTGCCGCCAGGTGAGAAGGCCTTTGTTGTGCGGCTGAGCAGTCCCCCGGCCAAGGTGGCCAATCGGGACTGGCACCGGATTGGCTGGGAGTTTGAGCTTCCTGACGAGTTCCGGGACAAGGGAGGGAAGCTGCTTAAGGTCAGCCCACGTTTCAGCATCCAGGTCGAAGGCGATGTGATGTTTGATGCGTGCTCGGTTGCGCCGGCGTTGCCGGCCAAAGCGGTCGCGGCGAAGCCTAAGGCTGCGACCCCCGCCTCGAACGAAGCCCCAACCCCTCCGCGCATCGTCATACCCAAGTTGGCCGAAGCGCCGACCGTTGATGGGACGCTCAGGGTCGACGAGTGGTCTGCTGCTGTTGCCCTCACCGGTTTCACCATTCTCAACGACCGCGTCCTGTCTGAACGCCAAGCCGTCGTCTACCTGGGCTACACCGACTCGCACGTCTACGCCGCATTCTCCTGCCCGTTGACGGGACAGGTGAAGAAGCAGGCGATGGCCCGGGATGCCATGGGTGGGAATGAAACACACGGGGCCGAGCTTTGGCTTGTGCCCCCCGGCCAGGACTACTACCAGTTCCTCACCTGTCCCGGTCCGGGGAAGATGGACGCACGGCTTCCTGATGGAAAAGCGTGGAACGGGGAGTGGGAGATTCAGGACCAGGTTGTCGACATCCCCGAAGAGATCGGTGGCATTCTCTCGTTTCGCAAGAAGCTCTGGACAGCTGAACTGGCGGTCCCATTCGAGACATTGGGCGTGACCGACCCTGAAGCGGGTGTTTGGAGGTTCAACGTGACCCGTAACTGGGCGGCTGAGGCTGGGCAGAAACGCGTCAGCACGGACTGGACCACATGGACGCAGTTGGTCGGCCGGTTCGCCCAACCGGACGCGTTCGCTCACGCCACATTTGCCCCGGCCCCGGCCGTTCAATTCGCTCGCCTCGGCGATCTCGCGAACGGTGAACTCCGCATTGCCGGGACGTGCCGCCCCCTCGCCGGCTCTGTCCGCCTGACGGCCAAAGCCGTTCTGCCGACCACCGGGAAGACTCTCGCCCTGGCCAGTACCGAGATCACGGCCGGGGCACCCCAGGAATTCGAGCTGAACAGCATTTTGCAGACCAATGAGACGCGGGTCCTCGACTACTGCTTGTTCGCTGAAGACGTCAGCACCGGCGCTCCCCTCTACGATCAGCGGATTCCGTTCATGGCGTCTGCTGCGTTGCGCTTACGGGCCGTTCCGGTGTTCTACCGTGAAGAGCTCGTCGTCGAAGTCGACACATCCCGGATCGCCGGTTTGCCGGACGCCTACACCTTAACGAGTCGGCTGCTGCGTGGAGACGAGTCGATGTCGCCGCCGCAGGTGCTGGAGGTGACAGGTGCGTCCCCCCCCGCTGACATTCGGCACTCCCTCGCCGGCCTGGCCCCGGGGGAGTATGGAATCAGGGTGCTGGCCACAGTTCCCGGTGTGAATGAGCCGCTGACCGGTGCGGTCGCCCGTTTCGTGGTTCCAGCCCCCCAGCCTTGGTACAACAGTGAGCTGGGAGTGACGAACCGAGTCTCCCCCCCGTGGCGGCCCGTCGGCGTCGATGGGAACAAGGTTCGCGTTACCGAACGTGAGTACCGGATCGGGAATGTCGGGCTACCGGGCCAAGTGTCGGCATTGGGTGAGGAGCTCTTTGCTTCGCCTCCGAGCCTGCGGGCCGTCGTCGCCGGCAAGGAGCTCCTGTGGCGCAATGCGGCAACCACGGTGACGAAGCGGACTGACCGCGCAGTGACGTGGGAGCTGGCCGCGAAAGCTGACGGACTGAAGCTCACTGGAACACTTAAGATCGAGTTTGACGGCTTTGCGTTGTGGCAGGTACAGATCAATGCCCCTGCCGGAACGCGGGTGGACAGTCTGTCGCTGGACTTCCCGTTCCACAAGGCGCGTTCGCTCTATGCCCGGGCAACCAATCCGCGCCGTTCCGATCGGGGACGACTCGTGGCCACACTGAACGGAAGTGGTCCTGCCGAGCCTCTCCCCATCGCTGGGGTTCGCTATTCGAGTAACGGCTGGCTGTGGCCGGATGAATGGTGCTCCGACCATTGGGTCGGCGACGATGCGCGCGGTTTTGCGGTCCTGACCGAGACGGATGAGCCGCTTATCGGCAAGCGCCGGAGCGAGGTGTTGTGTGCGGGGGATGTGAACACGTTGCGCATTTACCTGGTGGACGGGCCGGCCGAGTTCGGAGGCACCCATAGCTACACCTATATGTGGCAGGCCACACCGGTGAAGCCCAAGCCGGAAGATCCCCGTCTATGGCATGCGGCTTACGCACGGAATGGCCTGCTCAAGTGGTTGGAGGAGCACAAACCCGAGGTCTGCCCCGTGGACACCGTTCTCGATATGTGGTGTCTGGAGGATGAGGGCTGGCCCGAGCTGCGCTGGCCCCGGAAATTCTTCATGAAACGCAACAGGGCGCTCAACGATGCCGGTGTACGCTTAGTTCCCTATTCAGGTACCAACATCAGTACGGTTGAGCGCCCCGGACCGCAGGCACACCTGGCGGCGTGGGAGACGACCCCGTCGGTTGCCGCCGGCAATCCATGCGGACGCTGGGCCGTCTGCTGCCCGAACAACCTGAACTATCGCGATTTCAAGGTCTGGTGTCTGGAGCGCATGATCACAGACCTGCCTCTGCACGGCCTGTATCTCGACGTCTCCAGCGCCACCGCCTGCCGAAACCGTCACCATGGCTGTGGTTGGGAGGACGACACCGGTGAGTGGCGCCAGACCGTACCAATCCTGGCCAACCGTCGACTCTACCAACGCCTGTATGCCGTCAACAAGCATGACGGCCGCGATTGCGTCCTCTTTCGGCACGGTATGCCGCTGGCGCCCATGGCGGGGTACGTGGACATCGTGACCCAGGGCGAAGACTGGTGTCGTGAGGGCACGATGCAGTACGACCGACTGACGCCTGAGCTTTTCCGGGCCAAGGTCATGCGGACCCAATACGGCACACCGTTCACGTGGTATTGCTTCCACCATTACTGGCGGGGGGTGCGTCACGGCGGACGGGTTCCACTCGCGACGATGCTCGCCTACTGCCTTCCCCACAACACGTCGCTGACCGACGGGCACCCGGGCATGTGGAAGACCTGGGAAGCCATCGATCCGTTCTGGACCGGGAGTGAGTTCCTGCCTTACTGGTCGGAACAGTGTCCGCTGGTGACCGGAGAGCAGGGCGTCCTCGGCAGTGTGTACCTGAAGCGTGGAGAGAAGGAGGCGTTGCTGGTCGTAGCCAACTGGAATCGCGACGAGAGGGATGTCCGGGTCACGATCGACTTCGCAGCGCTCGGCCTCGACGCGCGTGCGGCGCAGCTCACCCGGGCAATGGAACACCCGATTCTAGGCCCGGATGACGACCCCGACGGTGACACGATGCCGAACGCGCCCCTCACACTCCGGGGGAACGTCTTTCCGCTCAACATCCATGGCCGCAATCTCGAGGTGCTTCTGATCACGCAACCGTAGCTGAAATGCAGGATCCCGTCCCCATGACTCACAGCCGTTTTCTCGCCATCGTTGCAGCACTGCTGGGCCTGATGTTCCCGGCATCAGGCGCTGATCCGTATGGTCCTCACAACTTGCCGCCCTGTGTGCATCCGCCGGTCATGGAGCCCATCCCTGATGGGATCAAACTGGTTGTGCCGAAGGAGCTTGGCAATCGGGAACTGGCCAAGCTCGGGCTGGTGGACGTCACCGCTGCGCCGTTTGGAGCGGACCCCGCTGGGGAGAGGGACAGCACGGCAGCGCTGCAGCGTGCCATCGACTTTGCCAGAGACGCGCAGATGGTGTGCTTTTTCCCCACTGGCGTGTACGCAGTCAGTGACACGCTGCAGCTGCGGCACGGCATTCACATGCGGTCTCACCGCGCGACGTTTATCAACAACCGGAACATGCCATGCGTGCTAATGGGATCGCGCAAGGGCGAAGGGGTTGCGGGGTACTCACGGCCGAAAATTGTCCTGAGGGAAGACTCCCCGGGGTTCAGTGATGTTGACAACACGAAACCGATCCTTGAGCACTGGTTGTACCGGGTCAAACGGTTCGCAATCGACAAGACCATCGGCTCAGGTGGGGGCGGCTCGCTCATGAACACCATGTTCGTCAATGTCGACGTTGTGATCGGGAGAGGGAATCCGGGCGCGACCGGCATGCACATTCGTTCTGTCGAGGGATCGGGGGTACAGGATGTAACCATTGACGCAACACACGGACACACGGGCATCGAAGGCGCCGCGAGCAACGGGGGCAGCTGGACCAATGTCACCGTGATCGGCGGCCGCATCGGTCTCGATGTTCGTGGCTGGACTCCTCCTACCCCGACCATGGCGGGCATCACCCTTGTCAATCAGACGGAAGCTGCGATCGTCAGCGCCTGCCGAGGGCCGCTCACCGCGGTGGGGCTTAAGATCGTGTCGCGGATCCCGGGACCAGTCATTGTCGGGCAGAAGACGTGGGGGCCGTTCAACACGGGCATGAGTCTCATCGACAGCGAGATCGTCTTCGACCGAACGGCTCTGAAGGGACGCAGGACAACGTCAATCTCGGCGGAGCGAAGCGTCTACCTGAACAACGTATACGTGCACGGTGCGGACACAGTGGTAGCAGGATCGCTCAAGGGCAACGTCGATGGCTGGCTTCACGTCGAGGAGTTCGCTCTGGGGAAGGTCCAGACACCCGTCAAAGGCCTCGATCTCTCTGCGCCCATCTACGTGGATGGCAAGGAGGTCCCCGGTCCGTACTGCACGATCAATGTGGACGTGGAACCCCCGAAGGATCTCCAGTCCGGACACGTCTGGGGAACGGACTTCCCTACCTGGGAATCACCGGAAGCAGCGAACGTCAAGGCCCCGCCTTACAATGCCAAAGGAGACAGCTTTTCCGATGACACGGAGGCTCTGCAGCAGGCCGTGGATGAGAACGACGTTGTTTTTCTGCCCAAGGGATACTACCGGATCACAGGGACGCTCAAACTCAGACCAAACACCAAGCTCATCGGGCTTGCCCAGCACCTCTCGGTGGTCATGGCCCGCGATCCGGACGGTGAGTTCGGCCGCTCGGATCATCCCAAACCGCTGGTCGAGACCGCGGACGACGGCGGTGCCGAGACGGTCATCGCGTTTCTTGGCATGCGTTTCCCGCGGGAGGTCGTCAACGCGTACGACGGCAAAACACTTCCCGTTTATGCGCTGAAGTGGAGTTGTGGCCCCAAGTCTGTCTTCCGCTCTAACCAGACCGAGGCACTGCGCATCTTTGGGTTCAAGCGCAGCAAGGAACACAAACAACCGCCGATGCACCATCCCTCGGTGTTGATCAACGGGAACGGCGGGGGGAAGTGGTACAACTACCACGACGGACAGTTCTTTGCCCCGACGACCCGCAGCCAACGAGCGATCCTGATAGACAGCGCGCGTGGCCCACTCCATTTCTACAATTTCGAGCCCCAAGGAGGGGATGGGGCGGCTATCGCTGAGATCAAGAACTCACGCAGCATTTCTCTGTACGGCTGCAAGACCGAGTGTGACACAACATTCCTTCACGTGTCTGACTCTGACCACATCCGCATTTTTGGTCACGGTGGCATCGGCAATGCATCGGCCGGCGGCTCGCTCTACATCTTCGAGCGGACGCCGAGCTTTCTTATCGCCAACATTGCAGACCAGGCTGAACTCGGCCCTGATAAGCCCTACTATGCCGGGCTCAGCGTGAACAGGAATATCAAGACTTACTACCCCTTGCTAGATAGACGAGCATCGGGGGATGAGGTCCTCATACCATCCCTTGAGCGCCCGGTGCTCTATCGAAGGGGAATGTTCCATATGCCGTGATCGGCATGTCGCGGAGAGCGAGCGATGAATACAGTCACGTGTTTCTTGACCATGGCTTTGGTGACCTGCGTCCACGCGGCGCAGGATGTCCGGATCGAGATTGATCCAGGCCGCACGGTCGGCCCGGTCAACCCTCTCATCTTCGGGAACAACCAACTGGGGTACGACCTCGCGCACGGTGGGCACCCGGAGAACCGGATGTACGCCATGAATGGCGGAGGGCTCTATCTCCCGGATCAGCACCGACTCAATCCCGCCATGGTCCGGCTCGCAAAGGAGATGGGCATCACCATAGACCGGTGGCCCGGCGGCTGTGGCACGCACCTGCACGACTGGAAACGTACCATCGGCCCCATTGGTGAACGGAGGGATTGGCCCTTCGGCCTCGATGAGTTCATGGCCTGGTGCGACGCGACCGGAGTAACCGCTGTTGTCACGATCAGCTACTTTGTCGGTGCTCCACAGGACGCAGCGGATATGGTCGAATACCTCAACGCGTCGGCCGACGGAGCCAATCCAGGTGGCGGAGTCGATTGGGCCGCCAAACGCGCAGCCAACGGGCACCGCGAGCCGTACGGCGTCCGTCACTTCGAATTCGGGAACGAGACGTGGCACGGGAATCACCAGGACATCTCATCTGTCGCAGCGGCCGATTACGCCAGACGCTACGACCGGTACCACAGGGCCATCAAGGCCGTCGATCCCAAGGCCCAGCTCGGTATCCTCACGATGAACTCAAGCGCGACGGATCAGCTCTCCTGGACGGACCAGGTGCTGCGCACGATCACCACCCGTCCCGACTTCGCGATTGAGCACACATACCATCCCAACTACCGTGCGAACACCGGCAAACCGGGCGCGGATGTGATGTTCACTGCGCTTCTGGCCGCGCCTGACCAAGTCGAGGCCTACTACGACAGGCTGCACCAGACCCTCACGCGCATCCTGGGCTACGATCTTCCCCTGGCGATCACGGAGTACAATGCATCGTTCATCCAGGCTGAACCGGTGCCGTACCGGCACAGCCTCGGAGCCGCGCTCTGGAACGGGGAAATGCTGCGGATCTTCAGCTCCCCTCGGCACAGAATCCTCATGGCAAACTACTGGCAGTTCGCCAACTCATTTTGGGGACAGGTCAAGAGTGAGGGCGGGAATGCCGGCACGGGACGCCAATTCCTCAGACCCAACTACTTCCCCTACAAGCTCTATCACGACTATTTCCAAACCCATCTGATCGAAGGTCGGATCGCGCGCTGTCCCATCTTCAGCACGGAAGGCTTCAGTGGGATCGAGCCCGCGCGTGGCAAGGGGAGTTCCGTAGCCGGCCCGATAGGGCCCAACCTGCTGGAAGCAGTGGCGTGGGGATTCAGCGAGGCCCCGACCGTGACACACGAGGTCAAGGACGGTGTCTTGCATGTCACGTTCCCTGAACTGACCGACATGAACTACTACCACGGCAAGGTGACGCGCATCCCAGTCAAGCCCAACACCTACTACGTGGCCGCATGCGAGATCCGCTGCAAGGGGCTTGTCGATGAAGGCGGCAAGGGGCTCGGACTTGCTATTGGGGACTCTCGTGGCTACACCGTGACGAAGAGCCAGACGGTCGGCCCCGGCGCGATGGGAACGACGGACTGGACGCCTGTAGAGGTCGTTTACCACACGCTGCGTGACACCGAGGCCGTGGACATCCTCGCTCGCCGGCTTGGGGGAACGCGTTACGGGACGATTCAGGGGGAAGCGTGGCTGCGCGGACTCACCTTCCGCGAGTACACCCCCCGGTTCTTCCCGGCGCCGGCCACGGTATCAGTCAACGCAAGCCGTTCAGAGGATGGTGGCACTCTCGGTATCATGCTCATCAACCGCCATCTCAAGCAGTCGGCAGACTGTGTCATGACAGTGTTGGGCAGCCAGGTGTCCGGCGTCTCCGCACAGGCCTTGACCGGTCCGGCCATCGACGCGATAAACGAGAAGGATGCCACAACGGTTGGTCTCAAACCAATCGCAGTCACGGCCAATGGGCATGAGATAAAGCTAAGCCTGCCCCCCATGTCCATGGCCGGCTTGCGTGTGGCCGTGCAGCGCTGACGAGGGCCATTGAGCAACACTCATGGGGGGGCGAGAGATCTGGAGTGGCCTTCGCCATCGATCTGGTCAGGCTTCAGGGCGGAGGCGGCCCTGATCACGCAGCCGTAAATCATCGCCGTCTCTGCCGCCTTGGAGGGGGGCCTTTCGGGGCTTCGTCATCAGAGATGTAGCCGTCGCCGTTGTTGTCACGGTACGTCGGTTCAGTGCCTTCGTAGTGGGCATCTTGGCCGAAGAATGCCGCGCCGGATTTGGGGAAGGCGACCTCGGTCTGGTCGTCGTAGCAACGGATCTGTGCGGTGTCGACGATTGGGTACGTGAGCTTCTGCTGGGCGCCCGCGAACTGGATGACTCCAAGGAAGCTGGCCAGCAACAGGCAGTACGTCTGTTTCACGGTGTGTTCCTTTCCAGAATGTGGAGTAGTTTTTTCGGCTTGGTCATGTGGTCACCCCACGCCGTTTTCCATTCAACGTCAGGTTGGCAACATATATTGTTGGGGTCATCCCGGGAAGCTGGATTCAGTTTCAGATGACTGAGGATTGGGAGTGACGGCGCCGAACGGGCTCATAGAGCGAAGGAGGGTCCCTCTGAGATGGATGCATCCAAAGCGCCTTGTTCAACGATGGTACTTAGTCTGGCCGGCACACTCAGCATGTGGCTGCTGTGTTCTGCCCTGCTTGCCTGGGTTCCACAGTCTCAATCTGCTGAGGGCATCGTCTTCCTGGAGTCGTTCAGCGGTTTCAAGGGCGGGGAGAACGCCGAAATCGCGTCGGAGGGCGGCCCCGTTGGCGCTTACGTGCAGCTCCGTGGCATCACGCACCTACCCGTCACAGAGTTGCAGTCTCCGTTGTCCGGTGATTACACTCTCTCCGCGTGGATTCGGGCTTCAGAGTGGCTTGAGGAGAGCCCTGGCGGGTTCGGGCAGCGAACCCCACCCACGATCATGGCGCTCTACATCTCGCGGTCCGATGCGCCGGTCGTGTTCCGGGTATGCCGCAGGAGCCTTCAACTTGCGGTGAACCGCAACGGCAGGTGGGACAGTGCGTCAGGCTGGCACCAACTCCCGGCCGGGGAGTGGATACATGCTGCCGTCGTCAGACAGGGCCCCCTTGTGCGCTTCTTCCTCAACGGCATTGAGGAACTGAGTGCGAAGCTTCACAGATGTGCCCAGCCTCTGGTTTCGGTACGTGTCGCCACGATCATGGGACGCACATTTTTCGGCGATGTCGACGAAGCAACCGTATGGAACAGGGCCCTTTCAGCCGAAGAGATCGCTGAGATGGTGCCGGCAACTCAACAGAGACGGGTCGCCAACTTCCCGGTGCACACACCGGCACCGAGATTCCCCGCGTACCCCGGAAGGGAACTGCGCGTGGAGGAAGGCGACAGGTCACCGGTCATCGGGGGACTGAGCGCGCATGCTCTGCCCCTGCCATGGTATGGTGCAGGAAGGACGGACCTCCTCTGTCATGGGGTCGCCTTCAATGCTCATCCCACGGTCCACAGACAGCTCGAGAATGGCACCTACAGCCCGGGCGTGCCGCTTGAGAGCATCCTGTCCGGAACAGGGTTGCCGGAGCCCCCTTACTTCCGTCTTGACAGAGCGGATGGGCTCTTCGACCTCGTGTCGACCGGCAGAGGAACACCTCTCGGTGACCATCTCGTGCACCACCGAAATACGGGAGTACCCGGGAAGCCGTCATTTGCTCCTCCCAAGATCATCCGCTGCGATGGCACAGCGTTCAGACATGCATATCATGCGAGCCTGGCAGCTTTGCAGGATATTGATGGTGACGGTGTGCCCGACCTGCTACTGATCCAGGGACATCGAGGAGCGCCGTATACGCCCGATCACCCAAATGGGTTTTGGACTGGAAGGGAACAGCCAAGCACGGGGAAGGGGAGGGGCTACAGCATCAACGGGCGCTGGCTGGGACACGAAGGCCGCTACATGCTTCACTGGGTCCGAGGACACTATGGACAGGGCGGCGCCCTTGAATTCGGGAAGCGCTTGCCCATCGTCATCGCGGGGACGGGCTTCCCTCTCCAATGGAAGGGACTCGGGGGGCCGAAGGGAGCCTGGCTCCGAATCGACGATGCTGACTGGCTCGTTCTCCATGGTAGCATCGACCGCATCCTCGCAGTCCCTGCCACACTGTCTGGGGACACGATCCACTGCGGCCCTCCCCGCGATCTTCTGGGCACCGGATCGCGGTTGCGCTCCCTTTACTACCCTCATGCAATGCAGGTGTGCGATACCCAACAGGACGGCAGACCCGAACTCCTGCTCTGCGGCAATCCGGGTGTCGTCGTCATTTTGGAGGGAACTCAGGTTGGCGGTTTCCGAGAACGGATCCTCTCCCAGACGGGTGGAGCATTGGCTATGGAGACCTTGATTGTCCCCTGTCGAGAAGATTGGGACGCGGATGGGCACCCAGACCTAATCGCAGGCGATGCCTCCGGATGGCTGAAGCTCTGGCCTGGCACACGGAACCCGATTGTCTACCGTTCCCCGATGGCAATGGCCACGGCATCCGGTCCTGTCCATTCACAGGCCGGCTATGGCGGCTCGATCCAGGGCCCCAACGAAGCCCGGTGGGGTTATCTGAACCCGACTGTTGGGGACTGGGACCTGGACGGGAAACTCGACATCGTCACATGTGACATCAATGCGGACATGCTTTGGTACAGACCGGGGCCCGGTCCGGGGAGACTGGCTGATCCCGTTGCGTTCACGCACTCAGGGACGAAGCTCCGAGTCGCCTGGCGCCAACGTCCTGCCATACTGGCACCCACCCACAGGATTGCGACCGAGAGGCCGGTCCTGTTGCACATGAACTGGGACGGCATCCTGTCGCTTGGCATACCCGACCGGGTCGGAACCACGGAATTGGCGGAAATCCGGCCGCTCCAGTTCACGGACGGCAATCCCGTGAAGCTGGATGGTCCGGGAGGGTTGTGGGGCAGAGCAAAGTTCGCCACGACAGATTGGGACGCAGATGGGGTCTGGGATGTCATCTTCGGGACGAACCGTTCAGACCACGCGTTTTTCAGCGAAAAATTCAAGAAGCAGGAAGCAACCCCATTCCTGCTCAGGAACGCAGGGACATCAGCTGATCCCGTCTTTGAGCGACCCCAGCCGATCAAGCTTGGAGACGTGGACTTGGCGTTCGGAACGCATATCGCTGCAGTGTACGCCACTGATCTTGACGGCGATGGACGGAGCGACTTGATCGTTGGAGCAGAGGACGGGCGAGTCTACCACTTTCTCCGTCACGAACTGAGTCCCTAAAAGTAGACGGTTACGGTCGTGTGCCTGCCTGTGAAGACCACGTTTGTGAAACAGAAGACGAGCTGTATGAATCAGAGGTACAACGCGATGGCGACGGCACTGCTGGCATCGCTCGTGGCGTTCGCTGCGAACGGTGTCCAGGCGGACGAGGCCCTCAGCGACGTGGAGTTGCCGGCTTCCGGCTATCAGGCTGGGAAGTCGTACTTTGGTGCGAACAGATGCATCGAGTACATCGCTGGTGACGGGCCGTTGATTGTTGTCGCGCCCCATGGCGGCCATGTTGTCCCGGAAGGGATCCCGATGCGTGTCCCCCGTCCAAGGGGAGATGCCAACAGTCAGGAGTATGCCCGTGGTCTGGCTCGGGAGTTTCTCGCCCTCACAGGCAAGCATGCCCATGTGATTGTCAACCACATCCCGAAGCAGTACTTCAGCGGCACCGATGACCGAGAGACGGCCTCCCGGGGCTATCCCCGTTTGATGGCCTGCTGGGACAGTTTCCACGGCTATATCGAGGCGGCTAAAGCAAAGGCCATCGGGGACTGGGGAGCGGGACACTACCTGGAGTGTCACACAAGAGGCGGGGGCAGGAAGATTGATGTCGGGCTTGGCTGGACCGGGAAAGTGCTTGACGCTTCCCTTGAGAAGGGCGCCTGGTATCTCAAGAGCAGAAGGAACACCCTGAGAAACCTGGTCAACAGACCGGGAGTGGATTTGCTGGAAGCCGTTCGGGGGGGAACGAGCTTGGGCGGACTGCTTGAGGGCCATGGGTACACGGCTATACCCTCCCCCAAGCACCCCAGCCCGGGAGAGATGCCCTATTTCCTCAGTGGCAAGAACTGCTGGAAGCACGGCTTCAACGAATCTCGTGGCGCCATCGACGCCACTCACCTCGAAGTACATTGGAGCTACATCAAGCCCGACGTCAGACCTGAGTTCGAGAAAGCCCTCGCCGACAGCGTGGTCACGTTTCTTGAGACTCACTATGGCTTCAAGCTGAGGTCAAGGCTCCCGCAGCCGAGGGACGCCGGATCTCCGGGCGACCACTGATTGGGCTGGTTGAGCAACGGTGCTTCCGTAGAGAGCGGACGCGATTGAAGGAGGATCAGCGGCATGTCAACTGTTCGGCCAGTGATCGGGATCTGCGGGGGAGAGTCCCCGGCGAAAAAGAGGAATGACGGGAAAGTTGTTCTGAACAGAACATACGTGGACGCGGTTGAGAAAGGCGGGGGGATCCCGCTGGTTCTCCCCACCACCAACTCGCCCGAGCACGCGCTCGACATGGTGAGGCGCACTGACGGCCTCCTGCTTCCGGGTGGCCCGGATATCTCCCCCTCGCGCTACGGGAGGCGGAAGCACCCTTCTCACAAGCCGCTGCCCCAGCGGCACGAGGAGTTTGTTTTCAGAGTCCTCGCAGCCGCCGAGGAAGACCCCCGTGGCATCCCAATTCTTGGGATCTGCCTGGGGGCCCAGGTCATGAACGTCCACCGAGGCGGAACGCTCGTGCAAGATGTCCCGACGCAATGGCCGGGAGCAGTCGAACACAGACGCCTGCCGGACTCGAAGCGGACGCTCCATGCCGTGTCGGTGGAATCGGACACGCTGCTGTCCTCGATCGTCGGAGCCGGGACACTCGAAACGAACAGCTCTCATCATCAGGCCATCGAGCATCCCGGGCGGGGCCTCATGGTGTCTGCCCGGGCGCGGGACGGTGTGGTTGAGGCTGTCGAAGACCCCGCTTGCCCGTTCTTTCTTGCCCTGCAGTGGCATCCTGAGACGATCATCTTGCGCAAGAAACAACTGGCACTTCTCCAGGCTTTCATCCGGGCCGCGAGTGAAGTCGAGCCGGCTGTCAGTGGCGTTCGCGCGTCTGCACCTCCAGGTTCGCGTGACCTGTCGGCGCCGTGAATACGACCTCACTGTTTCGGAACGTGAACCGCAACTCATCCGGCGCGCCCAGATACGCTGAGAGCTCGCTCTGGAGTACCGGGTCGTCTGCCCGTTCAAACAGGATCCACTTCCCTTGGCCATCGGCCACGACCGATGTGCCGCCGGTGTAGTCGGCTGTGATTACTTTCGGGGCCAGGCGTGGCACGGTGGCCACGGTTCCCCCCGCCTGCGCGAAGGCTTGCACTGCGGCAAGCGTCGCAGGGGGGATGTGAACTCCCAGGAGAAAGACCAGACGGACACCTTCGTAGAGGGTCGGCTTGTCGGCAAGGTGGTCATAGACGGCGACGCTGTTGGCCGGGAAGAAGAGCCGATACGGTATGCTGAAACCACCAGCGTGCCAGGTTAATCCCGTACCGGGCAACGTGCCGTGGCAGATAACGCGCCAGATCCGCTGCCACGCGCGCGTGACATCGTTGGGAGTCAGATTGCCTGCACCGTACAGATTCTGACGGATGTGATGCCGCTTGACCTGCCCCCAGTCGCTGTCGGGGAAGCGCACGATGACGATCTCCGGCCGGAAGTCCTGAGCCAGGACTGTGCGCGCATGCCTGGGCATGTACTCGTGCGTGAAGTCCCGGGCGATGCGTCCCCACTCGGTCAGCTCAGCCTGGCCGCCAACACTTCTGTAGAGGCTGTCCTTGTAGTTGATGTTTTCGATGTAGGCCGAATGTGCGCCGGTCCAGTAGCTGAACAGCAGGGCTGAACGCAGCTCTTCCGGCGTGTGATACGGCCACTCGGCGCGGCTGCCCCGGGGGGCGCGTGGCCCCCATAGGTCCAGGCACGGCACATAGGGCACGCCGTACTGTCGACAGGCACCCAGCGTCACGGCTGCGACCACAGGCAATACGGATTCCTTGAGGAGTTTGGGGTAGGGCGCCACACCGGCGCGCGCGAAGAGCGGGAATAGGGTCGGAAAGACGTGTTCGGAGCATATCAGCGGTTGGTCTAATCCGGACGACGACGCGGCTGCGAACTCAAAGAGCTTCGTACGCAACACGATCAGGTTGTTCAGATTGCCGGAATAGGCTTCTTCCAGTGTCGTTCCCTCGGCATCGAAGAAGTGGGGACGGAAGTTCTCGTGCGCACCAACGCCACCCGTTATGTCCACGCCGTTAGTGATCCAGTGCTCGGCTTCATCGTAGCAGACGCCGCGGAAATGGGGGGACTCGAGACACTTCGCCAACCAATCGGCTTCGGGCTGGAAAAAGAAACCCGGTCGGCGGAACTCCGGATGTTCCCCACGGGGGCGCACTGTGTTCTCCAGGTTGACCACATAGCCGTGCCCGGTCTTGGCAGCCCAACGGTTCATGCCGGCAATGTGATCCATCCCCGACTTCGTGCCGGGCCCGGAGGAGCGGTAGATGTGGGTCATCAGGAAGTCAAAACCCATCTGCTCGAATGCGTCGGCCATCGCCGGATCGGTGAATATGGCGGTCTTGCTGCCCGCGGCGTCCACGCCCAGCGGCATGGTCATGGTTACGGCAGATTCATGGTCATGTTTCACGGCGCTTCCCCGTTGGGGCGGTGCGGCCTGTCCCGGCAGGGCTCCGAGCAGTACGAACGCACACGTCTGTCTGACGATGGTGTTCACTTCGCTTCCGAACCCTCCTTCGTTTCCTTCAACACGAGCAACCCCTGGTATCCTGCGGGGATGACAGGGGCGCCGTTGTGCTCGACGACCAGGCAGGGGTTGCCTTCCAGGGCGAGTTCCTCAATCAGCCTGGGCTCTCTGATGCTTGAGATGTCGACGATGCTGACTCGTCCCCAGAATCGGTCGGCCACGTAGAGTGTGTTGCCGTAGATGCTGGGTTTCCCGCTCAGCTTGCGTCCCTTGATGCCGTACCGCGGGAGTTCCTCAAGCGACCGGCGTTCCTGGCGGTTGACAACCACATAGGCCCTGCGGTTGGTGGTTACCAGCGCGTCCTTACCGTTGGGCAGGACAGCCATGCCATTGTTCGCGCCAGCTCGGACGCAGAAGTTGTCGCCTGAATAGACCGGTGTGTTTTCGCTGTAGAGATCGTACCAATAGAACCCTGTCACGTGCCAGAAGCAGCAGGCGTACCGATCCTCAAGGAGTCCCTCCGCAATCTGGTAGCCATAGAGGAGACCGTGGCGGACGTCTTTGAGGACCTTCTTTGGAGTGGCCGGATCCGTCACGTCGATGATGTAGAACGAGGACTGGCCGACGTCCAGAAGTGCGTAGTTGCCGCGCGGCGGCACGACCACCTGCTTGATGGACTGCCCACGTACGCGGAAACGGCCCGCCGCTGCGAGCGTGCCGTCCTGCTCGCGCTTCCAGATGGAAAGGCCACCTTTGCTCTCTGCTACGTACACATGATCGCCCTGGACTTTGACATCCACGGCAAAGCCTTCGGTTGGGTATTCCGCCAGCTTGCTGATCGAAGGCCACAGTTGCACGGCGTGGAGCCCGGCGGAACCGCAGGCAACCAGTGCCACGTCGTTTGCGAATGCCACTGCCCAGACCTGGCCATCAGGCTTGTAGACGTGGAACCTGTCGTTCTGCGCTGGCGTGAAAGGGGGGATCACCGGGGGCGTGTCGGGTTCAGATTTGGCAGGCTCGGCCATCGGTGCATCGATGACGTGCAAGTCGGTCCATGCTCCGGCTGCGTAGACCACGCCCTTGCCGATGGCGAATCCGGCCACGGGGCTGGAGGCCTTGCGGCTCTTTACGTGGGCCAGCTGCCGGTGTCCGACAAACGACGGCCTCTCGATGTCGGAGATGTCAACCACGAACGCGCCATTGTATGTGTCTGCGAGATACGCGTAGTTGCCGGAGACGGCCACATCCCACATGTCCATGCCGATTCGGTAGTAACGCGGCGCCTTGATGCGTGAGACGAACGCGGGCTCTTCCGGTTGCGTTATGTCGAAGATCTCGAGACCATGGCCGTTGCCAAAGCCCGGGTCACTCTCGTCGCGCTTCCTCATCGACCGTGAGTGATGGCCGGTCGCCACGAAGCAGTGCGAGCCCCGAACGCACAGGCCATCGCCGTACCCGTCGAGTGGTGTTTTGGAGATGATCTGGGGCGCCCGGGGGTTCTTTGCATCGCAGATGACGAGTTCCTTCGAGCCCCAAACGCCGACGTAGAGGATGCCATCACGCGCCACGCACGATTGCGCTTCTCCCGTCCGGATCGTGCTGAGATGAAGCGGCTTCCCTGGATCGGAGACATCGACCAGCTCGACGCCGTACGTCCGGCAGGCCACGAAGGCCACCTTGCCGGAGATCGCGATGCCCGTGGCCAACTCGATGGCGTTGTAGTGACTGAGCAATCGCGGTTTGGCCGAATTGCTCACATCGACTATGAACACACCGTCTTCACGGGCGGTGATGTAAGCAACGTCGTTTTGGACCTCGATCTGGCGGGTGTGCCCCAGGTTGGTCAGGGTGCCAAGCAGCTCCGGTGAGTGCGACTGGGTGATATCAAGCACGTGCAGCTTGCCGCTGCCGATGACGTAGAGCCGATCACGAACCGCAGCCACATCCATGCACCTGCCCACACCCAGATCTTTGACAATCTCCATTGTTCGTCCGAACTGCTGTTCAGGATGGCCGATGGTTGTTGCTGTATCTTGGGCACGGCAGTCTGTCATGAAAGGGCCTCCAGGCAGGACGGCAAACAGGAACACGCAGAGCAGACGACATGGCTGGTCAGACAATTTCACGGTCTCACATCCCTGTTTGGCCGATCAGGCATGGCTCATGAACGTGATAGCCCGTGGCCACCTACGACGAGCCGTATGGTGTTCACACTTTAGTGTGTCTTCCCGTGCAGCGCATTACCAGGGCGCAGCGGCGTGTGATCCCTCGCCCCCGAGTTGCCGTTCTTTCTTCGCAATCTGACGTCATTCGGCACTACAGTAGTCCTGTGCGGAACGCCCCCGGAACCGGTAAGGAGCAGAGCATTGTTGAACGTGACCCTCATTGGTGACTCGATTAGTCGAGGCTACACGCCGGTCGTGACTGAGCTTCTCGCGGGAACGGCTGCAGTCACTCGCCCCGAGGCGGCCGGCGGCACCAGCGGCTACATACTGGCCATGCTGGAGGAGTGGTGCGTGAAGGCATCAGCTGATGTCATTCACCTCAACTGCGGCCTGCACGACATCGTGCGTCTCTATGGCCCCCACAAGAGCCGCATTCCCATCGCGGCCTACCGAGAGAACGTTCGGACCATCCTCGACACGCTGGTGGAGTTCACCGACGCCACAGTGGTCTGGGCGACAACGACACCGGTGAACGGACAGGCTTACCTGGCCCAGACAGGGTTGGTCTGCAAAGAGGACGATGTCGTGGCCTACAACCAGGTTGGTGTCGCAGTGGCTGCCCAACTGGGGGTGACGGTCAACGATCTGCATGGAGCCGTAATGTCGGCTGGCCGTGACACACTGCTCCGGGACGATGGTGTTCATTACACCGAAGCAGGCTACAGGCGGTTGGGGCAGGCCGTGACCGAGGCCATCCGCAGCGTGTGAGCTGCCAGGAGTCAGTCCTGCACCTTCCGCAGTCTCACATCGTCAGGAACCTGGCAGGATGGGGGCCATCATACATACCGACAGGATCCGTGACTTGTGGCTCATGACACGCCTTTCCAGGAAGTTACCCTTGTCGGCGGAAGTAGAATGCGTAGATGTGGAGGCCGGCAACAGTGAACAGGTAGTTTGTTTCGGCGGCGGGGATCTTCTTCAGATCGATGGTGTTCAGCATTTCCCAGGTCGGAGCGATATGGGCTGAGATCATTTCAGGATCCTCGCTCATCAGTGCCATGTGGAACCCGCCCAGCGGGAACCGCACGTGCGCCAGCACCGCGAGGGACATCCCATCGAGCATCTCAAGACGGAATGTGTTCCAGGCTACGTCCGCTCCGTGGAGTTCTTTGTCTTCCCAGTTACAGACCCGGCGGAGCTTCTCCCACTGCTCTTCCGAGTGGAATCTGCGATACATGGGCCCCGGGAAGTCTCGCTTCAACTGGATGTCCGTGATGTACCGGAGCATGTCGCCGATGACCGCTTTGCGTTCGGGGGCTGACTCAAGGTGGTAGAGCGCGTTCAACCGGAACGCCCCTTGATTCGCGTAGATGGGATGGCCGTTTATCTTCACGTGAGGGCCCGGGTGCAGTCGCTGCCAGCGGAGTCCCTCCTTCTCTCCCAGAAATGCCTCGTAGGTCTTCAGCCAGTGGTCACTGCCTGTTCCCCTATAGAGCGCGCACAATGAGGACAGCAGGATCGACGCATGCTGCGAGTTGTATCCCTTCCAGGAGAACCCCACGTGTGACTGGGTCACCCCATCAGCTTGTTTGATGGACCAGCCATGTTTCTCCAGGCGTCGTCCCACTTTCTCAAGCGACTCCCGAATCCACTGCTTGTCCGCGGCCGTGGCCAGGGAGGAGTTGGCGTACCGAGCCAGGCTGATGATGTACGTCGTGTGCTGATCCATGGACGAGTCGTCGTAGTAGGCCGATATGTCATCCGGATGCGGACCTCGCGGGACTAAGCCTGTCAGCGCCGGTTTGCCCGGCTTCGGGTGTGTTTCCGGTAGAGCCCCGATCAGCCTGAGCGCCCCAAAGGTCTTTGCGATGTTCTCTTTCAGGAAGGGGTCTGGCCGGGCTTCATAGGCATCGAGCAACGCCACCAGCACGTGACCGCAGTGCAGGGCCGTGTCGGCGATGCGGGATCCGTAGCCCCATGGCTTGGGTTTCTCAGCCTTTACATCGGCCGGCGACGTCCATCGGTGTCTGGCAGACAGTCTTGCGCCGTAAAGGACCTGTGTTTCAGGATGCCGGAAGTCAGCGAAGTAGTTCCGGGCTAAGGAGAAGACGTGCGTCGTCAACTCACCCCCCGTGAACGGAAATGGACCGACAGGGCGGTCGGGTTCCGCCGCGTTCCCAGACGGCGCACAGGCAAGTGCGGTGAGGGAGCCGAGAGCGACAAAGGCGATACCGGAGACGTTATTCACAGGTCGGGCTCCGTGGTCTGTCAAGAAGGAGAACACCACGCGATTCATTCCGCGCAAGAGACTATCTTACGTTGCGGGCACACCCGCGTCAACGACGTCCGGGCCGCCTACGGGGCCGTGAGCACGTGGAAGCGTGAAGCCGTGAGAGCGTGAGAATGCGCTACCTTGAGGATGAGCCTGGCCTCTGGCGCGAAGTGCGCCAGTCATATCAGAGGGTGTAACTGCCCACGTTTCTTTGGAGGGCCGATGTCCTCAGCGGCCGTCCTCGGAGCCCGTGGTCTCTCTCCGACGCGGTCGTCGGGGACGCCGACCCTCCAAAGGGCTCTTTGACGGCCCAGATCCAACGTCGCACAATGCTCTTTCCCTGCTCAGATCGGGTGAAGTTACAGACGAGAAGAACATGAAAACGAAAACACCTCTCTTCACGCCAATCTTGTTCGTTACGGGATGGGCATGCCTATGGGGCATCGCGCTTCAGCCCCCCGCCCGGAGCGCGGAAGCCGCACGGACGCGCCATCCGGTCAGTCCAGTGGACAGCGCCACATTGCAGCGCAACTGGGACGCACTCCGCCAGCGTGGGCTTCGCCTATTGCCTGTGCCCAAGCAGATTCAGTTCGAGCAGAAGCCGGTCCTGCTGACCGGGCCACGTGGGCGATCTGCAGTCATCGTGCTCACGAGCGATTCTGAGCGGGGTCGGATCGCGGCAGATGAGATTGTGTCTCGAATGAGAGACTTCTCCACTCTACCGGCACTTCCGGTGGTCTCCAAACCCAGAGAGGGTGCCTACAACATCGTGATCGAGAACGCGTGGCCCAACACCTTCACCCGCGACCGCACGCGTCATTCAGAGGCACGCAAGACCGAACAGGCATATGGTCTCTACCCGAGCCCGGAGGGCATCGTGCTGAGCGGGCAAGGCGAAATGGGTATGCTCTATGCAGCAGTCACTCTGCGGTGGTTGATCGAGGAGGATCACGGGCAGGTGCTTCTGCATCCTGCAGCGGTGGTAGACTGGCCGGACTACAAGCACCGTCAGGTCGGCACACTGTTGGCTCCTTACCATACCAACGCAGTTGACCGAGGGCCGGATGCGCATCTGGCAAATATGCGCAAACACATTGACTGGCTGTTCCGTATGAAGGCCACCGGCGTGTTCCGCCACACCCTCGGTTCGCAGCGCTATTCCAGTCTTCCCGACAGGATCCCAGGCAGTGCCGACGCGCACGCCAGCGCGTTGGGGGTGAATGACTACGGTCGCAGGCGGGGGATCGGGACCATGCACAACGGTAGCGTGAGCTTGGGGAATCACCCGGAGGACAAAGACCGGCCGGGGTTCGATCAGATGATGCTGGACCGAAACCGTGGACACTACCACTCCTGGGCGCGCCACGACCTCCATCGCAACCTGGGCCGTAATATGGCCGGGTTCTGCAGCAACGCCGGATTCGATATGGCCTTCATCCACGCGGTTGATAGCGGTGGAATCCTGGACCCGGAGCTCTGGTCAGAGCGTGATGCACTGACTCGGCAGACGTACGGCGACGACCGGGTGCAGGCGGATGCGGATATGTTCAACATCTACGCACAAGAGTTTGCCCGGGCCGGCTCCGAGATTGTCTTCGTTGCTTACCCCTACACAGCAGCCTATCTCAACGAGGAGTTCGTGATGGCGAAGCTCGGCCTCCCCGACAGCGCAGCGGGCCGGCAGCAAGCCCAGGAACGGATCTCGGATATGGAGGCTTGGATGCGCGGCGTGAACGCAAAGGTGGCTCCCGGCGTGCGCATGTGCATCCGCGAAGCTCCACGGGCCGAG
>Ga0209045_1001330_pt1 | contig 22953 bp, 14 predicted proteins | sample SaaInlLV_10m_DNA_4_FD_184664 | JGI IMG/M metagenome (GOLD analysis project Ga0209045, IMG submission 184664) | Marine microbial communities from expanding oxygen minimum zones in the Saanich Inlet - Saanich Inlet SI072_LV_200m_DNA (SPAdes) (version 2) | ecosystem: Environmental > Aquatic >...
GATCCCGATTCTGACCGCGTCCCATTGGTCGCCGGTTAAATCGTCTGCTCGAGTCAATGTTCTGGCGAACTCCGCACCCTCGTTTGCCATCGTCGCCAGGCGTGTTGACAGTCGGTCCTTCTCCGCCGCGGGGAAGCTGCTCTCACCCAGTGCGTCCAGCCCTGTGCCGGCACTGGCAAGGAGAGTCTTCACACTCTGACGAATGGATGGCAGGCGTCGCCGTGCCAGGCCAACCAGCAGGACATCGGTCCCGGAGCGAATGCTCACTTCAGATTGCCATTCGCCGCCTTTGGTTATCCGGTACGGAACCGTCACGGTTTGCTCACCTTGGGGGGCGACAGTCAAATCGCGATGCAGCGGCTTCGGGGACGCTGAGCCCTGGCGCACTGTCACTGTTACTGCCACCGCTGACGGTTTGGGAGTTGGGTTGGCGATGCGGCACGTGATCGAGTGGACCCCGAACTCGACCTCCGGAACGACCAGACTCTCCACGTGCGGGCCTTGTCTGCCGCGGAACCCCTGGAAGAGGAGTCGGCCAAAACGCTCCGGTTGGTGGAACCCGCGGGTTGCCACATTCCAGTTGATCCACTCATTTTCGCGGTATTCGTGGCGGTAGAAATTTGCTCCCCAGGACGTGCCCGGTTGAGGTGTTCCTGCAAACCCGGTCGTGCGCCTGAGAGCGATGAAAGGGATCGCGATTTCCGCAAACCACGCTTCCGCATTCCGTTTCGTTTTCGCCTGCCAGCCCTGGCCCGGACGGTCTCTATCCCCGTGCCAGTCCTTTCCCACCTGGGTGGCCATGTCATACTTCGTGCCCAGCACTGAACACATCAGCTGGAAATACGTCTTGCGGTCCTGATTGAGGTCAAAAAAGAGCTCTATCTCCTCTTCCTGCCAAATGTCCTCATCGATTTTGTCCTGAGGGCGTTTGCCGGCCACCTCCTCCATGTTCCGGTCTCGGCACTCGAAGAAGAGGTAGAGATTGTCTGCGTCATAGGCGCCCCAGGCCCGGGTGCGATTCTTCGGCATGCCGCCTGTTTTGTGGAGCTCGAAATCCCCGCTCGCCGCGGCACTTTCCCAGCAGGCATCATTCATGATGCCGTCGAGTTTCGGGGGAACGGTGACGCGGTAGAGCTCAAGCGTCTTTGTCGGCAACGCGGTCTCGGCTTCCGCGGCCCTCGCCTTGGGAAGGACCGCACTTGTGCTGACGAGGAGCGCAGCGCAACAGCAGTGAAAGGATCTCTTCTGCAACATGGTCGTTCTCCGCTGAACCGGACCCGGATCGCCGACGGGGAGGGAACGCAGAGCGCCCCAGTCTCCAGCCGATGTGCGTCTTGCCGCTCGCGTGGGCGTCTTTGTGCGTGACGTCCGGGCAAGGGCACCCACTCCCACTAATCTTGTCGCCCCGCCGGGTTGTTCAAGGGATTGCTCATGACCTATCCGGAAGCTACATCCAGGTGACGGTCCCGGAGGCGGGCGGGTACGCTGTGGTTGTGTTCGAGGAGTGAGTGTCGGCACCCGATGTGAGCGTGGTGAAGCACGTCCCGGAGTACGCCGATGCAGCTGATATTTTTGCCCAAGACGCCGGCTTTCCTGCCTTGTTTGCCGGCGATATGACCCTATACTGGTGGGCTTGGAACCGTATGGTGTCGACCACAGTACCTGATTTAGAAGGGCAGGCGCGCAATGGAAAAGGAATCTGAACCGTGAGTACTCGGAAGTCTGCCCGGACGTTCTTTACGCTGATCGAGTTGTTGGTTGTCATCGCTATCATTGCTATCCTGGCTGCGATGCTCTTGCCCGCGCTGCGGCAGGCCCGCGAGAAAGCCCGCTCGATCAGTTGTACCAACCAGCTGAAGCAGTTGGCTCTCGGTTGCCGGATGTACGCTGATGATAACGATGAGTTCATGACCTCGTGCTACAATCCCATCGGCAGCGCGGAGCCATGGCCGGGTGGTCAAGTGACGCCCCGGGTCATGTGGATGTCGCAGATCTATCCCTACATCAACAGCCTCCCGACCTATGATTGCCCCAGCGCCTATTTCCCGAACAACGGGAGAAAGTACAAGTGGAATGGGAATTACACCGGGGGCATTCTCTATGGGCACACGCGGTATATGAAGGGGTGGAGTGGACAGTCTCTGCGGATTGTGAAAGAACCGGTTGAGGTAGCGCAGCTTGCTGATACGACCTACGATGCCGGTACCAGTGCCCTTTCCTACGTGATCTACACCACGGTCAGCACCCGGACTTATATCCCGGGCCGCCACACGAATTTCGCCAATGTCGCTTTCGTCGACGGCCATGTTGATTCGTTCCGAGCCATCACCCTGCAGGGAACAACGGAAGCCGCCCTTGCTGTGAAATGGCGGGAGCCGGGGTACCGATATTGATGAGGGAGTGAGGCAGGCGGACGGTCGCCGCGCAGCCGCGCGCTCTGATCCGAGCCGCGCACAACGTAGACTCCCCCCTCCCGTTGGTCAGGGCTCTGTCCCGCGACCGTCGTCCGCTTCGGTTCTGTCGCCGCACGCGGTGCGCGTCCCACATTGGGAGCGGCCACTTGGGGTTATTCCGGTCGGCGGTCCGGACGGGCCACAAATGCGCCGGGCAACTCTCCGGTGTGAGCCCCGTCAGTGATTGCGGGAACACCATTCACGATGACCGTCTGGATCCCGGTGGCGTACTGATGGGGCGAGTCGTAGGTGGCCTGGTCGGTGATTCGTTCGGGATCGAGAACCACTACATCGGCTGCTGCTCCGGGGATGAGTGCGCCGCGGTCACGAAGCCCAAGCCGACGGGCGGGGAGTGAGGTCATTTTGCGGATGGCTTCCGGCAAGGTCAGGATGCCCTTCTCACGTACATAACGAGCCAGCACTCGCGGGAATGTCCCGTAATTCCGAGGGTGGGGCTTCCCCACTCCGAGCCGGGCGGAGCCGCCATCGGAACCGGTCATGGTGTTCGGATCGGTCATGATACGGATCAGATCACCATCGTCCATGGTGTGGAAGATGGCGCTGAAGGTCCCGGGTTTGGGATGCTTCTCGATGAGTCTGAGGGCCGTTTCCGCCGCCCCGTCTGCGTCGTTCGCGCTATGCCCCTCGCCTGCGGTCAACTGGGCCAGATTCATTCCCTCGATTGCAGGATCCCCTGCGCACTTCGCAACGACGACGCGAGAGATATCGCCACGGTACGTGTGCCGCATTCGAGCGGCCATCAGGGACTTCAGCCGGCCCCGGGTGTCGGCCGATTGGAGGCGCTGGAGAAGGTCGGTTTCCTCACCTGCCCGGGCCCACGGCGGGAGCATGACGTGGAACGTCGTGCTGGAGGCGAGGTAGGGGTACTGGTCCTGGGTCACGTCCAGACCTCGGCCCCGGGTCCCCGCCAATCGTGCGAGCGTCTCGGTACTGCGTCCCCAGTTGTTGGGGCCTGACACTTTGTGGTGGGATATCTGCAAGGGCATGCCGGCCTGTTCGGCGATGGCGACGGCTTCATCGATTGCCGCAAGGACATTGTCTCCCTCATTGCGCATGTGTGTCGCATAGTACCCACCATGGCGGGAAGCTGCTTTGGCCAGGGCCACCACTTCTCCCGATTCCGCGTAGACCCCGGGGACGTAGATAAGGCCGCTGGAGAAACCGACCGCTCCGTTGCGCATTCCCTTGGCCACCAGCGAACACATCTGTTCCAGTTGTTCCGGAGATGGTGTGTCGTCTCCGTTCCCCATCACTGCTTCGCGCACCGAGTTGTGACCAATGAGGCTAGCCATGTTTACCGCGCTGGGGGATCTCTCCAGGCGTCCCGGAACGGATGAGATGTCGACGAGGGAGGACCCGCAATTGCCCGACACGACCAGCGTCACGCCCTGGTGCAGGTAGTTTAGGTTTGGCTTGCAGCCACAATGGGTGTGGACATCGATGAAGCCCGGACAGACAATGTGGTCAGTCGCATCGATCGTGTGGGTTGCCGAGAGGGTGTCCACGTCCCCAACAGCAACGACTCGATCCCCCTGGATGGCGATGTCGCCCTTACATTCGGGGGCGCCCGTTCCATCAAGTATCCTACCATTTCGGATGAGGATGTCGTGCATGGTGTTTCCACTCGCTCTGTGTGTGGTTGCGAGGAACCGATTACCGTGCCCCTGGAGAACGGCGGCTGTTCCCTGTCCGGGTACCGTCGTTTCATTACCCGTGGAAGTCCAGCCGCCCCAGGCCGGTCGAGACGCGTTGTCCTCAAAGTGGCCGGAGGCATCCGCTGGAGGGAGCGGGGGCAGGCCCTGGAATCTGTAGTTTATCCGAAACCGGGTTCCTTGGGATCTGTAAGCAGGAATGCCTGATTTCCACATTCCAGGGCCCGCTCCCGAGATCCCCAGTCAGAGCGCACGCCGCTGCCAACAGGCCACATTAAGGACAGTCACCGAATCGCCGGGACCAATGCGGGTGACAACGAAAGGCACCCCGACCAGAGAATCGGGGCCGGGCAACGGGGAATCAAGCACGAACCGCGCCTCATCGCCGTCGAGCCGAGACACGATTCGCCGCCACTGGTCGCCGATGAGGAGCCACAGCCCGGCGTAGTCCTCCGTCCGTGAGTACTGCGCTCGCGGCTCAAGCCCGGTGACGGCGGTGAGGACACTTCCATCGTCACTGACGCTCCCCAGTCGACCGATTCCCAGGCGTGCCGGACGGTCCAGCGTGATCTGGCAGTGACCGTTGTCGCTGGGCATCACCTTCTCGATGGTCCATGTGCTGCGGGAGCCGTCGCGGTGCTGCATCCTCATCATCCGGCCAACGGCGCTCTGAGGAACGGCCATGTCCACGCTGATGACTGCGTTGTGCTCGGTCAGAACGCTGGTTGCGACTCCGCCCGGGTGCGTCAGTACGTTCCCTGACAGCGGGGCAGCACGGTCGATGCGAGTTCCGCCCACGGTGAGTTGCCGGGCCTCCACCATCACGGCATGCAGCAGGGCGCCGTCCGGATCGAACGACACGACAGCCACACGCCCGTCGAGGGCCACACCTCGCCCGGACACGCTCACGAGACCGGGTTCGCACGCGACAATAATGAGGTCGCGGCCACGGTCGTGAGTGACCTCGACGGCGACAACATCACCCTCCTCGTTCCCCTGGGTTTCGCAGCGCGCTGCGCCAGTGATCTGCCTTTGGCCGTTAGGGTGGGCCTCGATCACGCTGGTAAAGGCTGAGCGCAAGTTTTCTTGCCCCTGGCGCCGACAGATCAGTTTCGTCAGCTTCCTCGTGTTCGTGCGGATGCTGCCTTTCCGGTGTCCGGGAGCCTGGCCGACAAAGACTGTCTCGCTCGACTGGGGGAGGCGAATCAGTCGCAGAACCAGGTTGCGCTCTCCACCCGCGTTCCAACGGGCCTCCCATGGTTGAGTCACCTGTCCGGTCCGCAGATCCGTGATATGCTCGTAGCCCTCGCGTTCCCTGGCCCCGGGAGTGAGATCGAGGAGCGAGGCCGATGCCTCGGCCGCCTGGAGTCGGAGACCTTCGACAGCGAGGACAGCAGGAGATACGTCTTCCCGTGCCTGTGCGTGGAGGAGATAATCGTGCATGCTGCCACCTGCAACGTGGAATACATCGACCAGGTAGCGCGGGGCGTTCGCGTCATCTGGCTGCCCCACCAGTACGACAGTCCGGCGGTAGTCGGTCAGAGTCGGGTAGGGCCCCAGGTCTCGCATCTGCACGATCTGGGACGTCGGCGTATCGGCAAAAACAACGACATCGCCCTTCGATGACCGGCGTTGGTTCCTCCCGTCCACGAACACCGTGTTGTGCGAGGCCGCGGATCCGCGCCACCACGTCTTTTGGACGGGGTCGGCGCTGGCCGGGTACCCGATGTCTGTGACCAGTTCCTGTCCCAACGAGTAATAGAGCAGGTTCAGGTGGTCGAGGTGCGTGTGCCCGTCCGTCGAACTGCCACATGAGACCAGAGCCACTGCGGACTGCGGCCCGGCACCGCAGCGAAGAGCTGCCAGCCCCCAACCGTGATGGAGTGTAGACGTCGAAGGCCCGGCACTCGCGGCCGTAATCCAGTGCTGTGAATCGCAGATGGGCATCCGTCGGGAGTTGGGAAGAACCAAGTCGTCCTGGATCCTCCGAGTCCGCGCGATCGTGCCCATTTCCGGGGCCGTGAAGCTGTCGAAGCGCTTCCACCCCGGGTCAAGCGGCCGGTACCCCGGTGGATCCGTGTAGCCTTCCAATGCATCCAGTGCCCGTCCCAGCAGAGCGACTGTCATCGAGTGATAGGCGGGGGTTCGCTCGTAACACAGCCCGTCGGCGTGGAAGTAGTTGGCGAGCAGGTTATTGACTCCATGTATCCCCTCCACGCATTCGTGGATGAGGTCGGGTGCCGTCAAGATGCGCTCCTCACCAATCTGTTCCTCATGAACAAGATCGTGGATGGCAAGATTTGGGAACGTCCTTGCCGCAGTGATGCAGCCGTACCAGAGCTGCCCGATCGGGTTGCCGCGTCCTTGTAGTTGGCGGGTGAAGACGAAGGAGACCTGTTCCAGCATGTGCTCGATGAACTCCTGGTAGGCCTGTTCTTGAGCCGTCGTTAGGATTCCGGCAGCGTCCAGTTTCCTGTAGATCTCGGAGAACTTCGGGGCCCAATCATAGTCGCCAAAGATGCCGAAACGTCCCCAGTTGCAGCGACCGGGGAAGCCGACCTTGCGGATGCGGCTCCCGTGCAGGTTGTAGATGTGATGTTGATACACATCGGCGAACGCGAGCACGATATCGGCTGCGCTGCGTGCTGCCTGCTTGTCCCCCCGTGCCCCATTCCCTGCAAGGGTGCCCGCGAGTCGGATGGCGTGCCACGCCTTGGCCCATCGGGCAATTGGCGTGAAGTAGTGGCGTTTGCCGGCCGGATCTTCGTGGTATTCAAACCGCTGCCCATCCACCTGTTCGGACCGGTTCTCCGGATAGCGTGAGGACGGAAATACCGTCTGGCACTCCGAACAGCGCCACTGGTCCGGTCTCGCCGGATCCCAGGCCAGATACTTCCCGTGCCGACCAGAATCGTTGTAACGCGGGCACTCTGGGTTCGCGCAGGCGATGAATCCGCCTGGTTGCCGGCCGTGACGCGTGTGGAGCGTCCCTCGGCATTCCAGAAACACAGAGATCCACGCGCGAGACCCGGCGGCCGGTAGCTCCGTCGTGGCGTCCGCCCCCAACGCAAGGGAAGAGGCGCACACGACGAGAGGCAACGCAAGGGAGGGCTTCATCATCATCCAGGTTGTTCCCTTTACCAGGATCGGCGGCAGATGCTCCATCCGTCCTTGTGATAGTGGAGTGCGGGGGGCATCGGGGCCTGCCCCGACTCCTTTGCTACAACAGGCTGTCGCTTAGGGCTGGCGCGGAAATGACCTTAATGTGAAGTTGTTTTCGTGCCGGCCCTTAGCTTGCTTGACGCGGATGCGTAAGTCGCGGCTTTGACGGAGAGAGACTTGAGCTACGCCAAGCCTTTGGCCACGGAGGTCAGCAGTGAGTGGGCGTTCGCGTAGAAGAACGCCTCCAGTTCGGCCCGGGTCAGGCCCGCTCGTTCCGCTGCCCGGCGGATGCCACGCAGCATTTCGTAGTAGAAAAAGGTGAATTCAACCGCACTCTCCGCGTCGTAGATGACCGTCCCGATCCGGTAGTCTTCGCCCATGAGGTAGGCATACTGGTTGTTGATCTCAACGGACTTCCCACGCATCCAGGCGATAGGAGCGTCGCTACCGAAGAGGATGCGTTCCCGCGGGTAGTTTCGGAAGGTGTATTCGAGCACCCCCTCATGGTTCACCATGGCCACATCGACGTAGGCGTTGGGGAACTCCCGGATGCCGTCGAGCTGCCCGATTACATTTTGCAGGTAGTAGGCGCGCCCGATGTGCGCAAAGATGATCTGAACCTTCGGATAGCGCTGGCAGATGTCGACCATCTCCCTCTGGTTTTCGGGGTCCGCCAGGCGGTCGCTGCGCGGAATATGGAGCATCACGGCCAAACCGAGGTCGTTTGCCAACTCCATCTGAGGAGCAGGAAGCATGTCGGGGATCGATACGTCCTCAGCGGGCTTTCCCGTGACGTAGTTGCGGTAGGGCTTGTAGCCGATCAGACCGTGCGTGCGGATGCGTCTCTCCAAGTCCTCCGGGGAGTCCTCCGGGGCCACAAGGGTCATGCCGAAGTCTCGGACGTTGTCGGAGATATCTCCGGTATAGGCCGCTGCACGGGCCCGGTCAACGACCAGATCCGGTGAGCCGAATGAGAGCATGCCGAAGTCACAATCAGGAAGGAGAAGGTGGGCGGCGGCGCGGCAGTATTCAGCGGTGTGTTGACAGCCGAAACGACGGTAGACATTTTTTGGGGGAAAGACGTGGTTTCCCGGGAATGAGTCACGTGGAAATACGTGGACATGTGCGTCGAAGATCCGCTTGGGGAGCCAATCACGGAGTTCCTGATCGTAGATACCGCGGTCGCGCGTTGTGAGGGCCAAGGGTCGGGCGTCTGGCATGGGGTCTAGCCTTTCAAGAATGTCACGAGCATGTCTTCATACTCGTTCATGCCGTTGCAGGTGATCCGTTCGTTTGTGGCGTGCGGGTTGCCTCCGGGGATGCCGATGATGCCGATCGGGACGCCTGCGGTCACGAAGTGGCGGGCATCGGTGGCGCCGTTCATACGCACAATCGCCGTTCGCTTACTCAGGCACGCATCCATGCATTGAGCAAGGCGCGTGAATGCCGGTGTGTCCTCGCTGAAGACTACTGGCGGACATTGCTCACGGCGGATCACTTCCAAGCCGGAGACCTCATGGAGCTGCTGGAGGATGACGTCATCGCCCCCGGCTTCGATGTACCGGATGTTGAGAGTCATTTCCGCGATGTCCGGGACCCGGTTGGATACCGTTCCTGCCTCGATCTTTGCGGCAATCATGGTGTTCTGCCACTCGTCGGGGGGCGTGACGGAGGGGAAAAGGCCACGGATCTTGACATAACCGTCGATCAGCTTGTCGATCGCGTTGTCGCCACGCCAGGGCTCGGCTCCATGGCAGGCCGTGCCCAGAGCTCTCAGCACAACCGTGAGAACGCCCTTCTGCGCGATCGTGATAGCGTAGTTTGCACCATCTAGGGCCAGGATCATGTCTTCCGCCGTGTAGCCCTTCTCGACCATCGTCGCGGTTGTCTCTCCCCCGATTTCTTCGTCGGTTGAGAACACAACGCCCAGATCCAGTTCGCCGTTGACCCGGACGAGCGTCTGGGCGGCGACGACCGAGTTGCCGATGCAATCCTGTGTTCCGCGCCCGTAGAGCCAGCCATCTTCCTCGCGCAGTTCGAACAGGTCGTCTTCCGCCGGAACGACGTCCAGGTGGGCGTTCAACAGGACTGATGGTGTGCGCCCCGGGCAGGTTGATGAGTAGAGGATCTTCCGTTCGCCCAGCATCTCAACTACCATGTGGATGCCTTCTCCGGCCAGGTATTCGGCCATGACGTCGACAGCTTCGTTGACGCGCTCCACGTCTCGAGTGATCGGGCGACAGGCCATCAGTTCGCGCAATAGTTCGACGGATGGTTTCATGGTGTGGTCCGTTATGTGAAATTCAGGAGTCAGGGGCATCCGAGACGTTCACGATGGCTTCCCGGAAGGAGCCGAGATCGCGATCGCCCCATGTGATATTCACCGGGATAACATAGCGACCGGGAGAGGCGTTCTCAGGCACTCGAAGCTGAAGTTTGAGCCCTGTGTCGTCCTTTGCGATGCAGGTTGTACTCAGCGCTTTGGGCGTAGCGGTCCAGCCGATCGGGGCGTTGGCCGAAACGGATGTCGACATTGGCGTCTCTGCGTGGTTCGAGAACTCAACGGTGATGGCTACGTCGCAGCCTGCAGTGGCTGTCTGTTCGTAAGGGTACGTTCGCACCCAGTACTCGTCGGTCCCGAAGTCGGGGTGTGGCCAGGGGAGCAGGTCCGCAAGAAGCCGCTCGCGTGCCTCCAGAGCCGTGTCGATTTGGTCCCAGGCTGCGTCGGTGAAGCGGAAGCCGACGTCGACATGCTGGTTGAAGATGATGTCCGGCTTGAGTTCCTTCATGATCCGGACGCACCGCCTGAAACCGACGTCAGGGCCCAGGAAGTTGCGGTTCCAGCTGCAGTAGTCATCGATTCCGGTCGGGGTGAACGAGTCGCCCGAGAAGAACAGCCGAGGTCCGTCATCCGGCACGGCCAGCAGGCCTGAGTGGTAGTAGGTCTGACCGGGGAAGTGGAGGGCCGTCAGCGTGTAGTTCCGCCAGCGCCACGTCTCGCCGTGGCGGGTTGGGTGTTCGACAGGCGCTGCAGCATCAGCGAGACAGGTAAGGAAATAACGCTCGGGATGCCCGACGATATCGGCCATGTGGTCATCGGTCAGCACGGGGCAGGCAAACAACTCCCGAGCCCGGTTGATGGACTGCACGTGATCGCAATGGTAGTGCGTGATCCAGATGCCGTCGACGCTGCTGATTTCTCCGCTGTCCAGGAGCGCCTTGGCTTCATCCACAGCGCTGTCTTCATACGGGTCTGTGACGATCGCGTGGCCGTCGTCCGACAGCAGTAGCCACAGGTTCCCTTTGACGTGCCTCACGAAGCTCTCGGGGGGCGGCATCGTCTCCTGCTGTTCTAGTGTTTCCGGTGTGCTGCTGAACGGTGTGAAGTAGTCCGGGAAATACCAACGCAGAGCGGAGACGCTGACGTAGTTGGCGTAGACTGTACTCAATCGGGCCCGGAGGAGCTCAACCGCGTGCCTTGGGCGATTGATGGCTTCGCCGTGGGCCGGGATGAGGAGATCGGGTGACTCCTGCAGAACACCGTGCAGGCTGTTGAGCAATGTTGCGGCGTTGCCCATGAACCCGTGGTAGTCCCCCACGCTGTGACCGCCGCGTTCCTCTCCGCGCTGCAGACAGTATAGGTCATGGACCTGTCCGGCTCTGTAGATCAAGTCGCCGACGAAAGCGACGCAGGCGTCGCCTCGCCTGCAGATCAGGCTGATTGCTCCGTCTGTGTAGCCCGGCGTGGAAAGCACGGAGACCGTCCATTCACCGAATGTGAGGGAGTCCCCATCGTCGAGGCACCGGTCGACCGCAATCGGGTGGATGTGGGTCGCGTGGTACGGGACGCGACTACAGAGGGCCAACCAGCGGGCCCGCGGGTCCGCCCAGTAGGCATCCGGCGTCGTGAAAAGCTCAGCTTCCGCTGCGGGAACGGAGATCGCTGGCGTGTGCGTTTTCAGCAAGTTGGCAAGTCCGTCTGCCAACTCACGCCGGTGGTGGGTGAAGGCGAGGTGGGTGACCTCTGTCACGCCGGCATTCGTGAGGGACTCAGCCAAGTCCGGATTGCCGGGATTGATTACCAAGGCCTGTGAGCCGGATCGAAGAACCCCACAGATCGCTCCCCCTTTGTGAATGAGGAGACCCGGAGCAAGTTCCTGTAGAGACGGTGTATCAGGCATCGTTTGGTTTGCTTTCATCAGGGCACGGGGCAGGACTCAGGAGCCAATGTCGGCCCAGACCGCGAGGGGGCGCTCCCGGTCGTCACGGCGCGGACGGGCCGGGGCTATCTGGCTTTGAGTGGAATTCCCTCGGGATTCTTCAGTCGCCATGCTTTGAAATTCTCGCCCTGTGCGGCAGGGATTTTCTGCATGGTCACGTTATCGAAGTAGTAGTCTCCGGCCGGCCAGAAACCATAGATTTCCAGCAGGACGGCTTCGACATGATGCCTCCGCTCAAGATGGATGACCCCCCTGTGGCGGTGCCACTTGCCTTTTCCTCCCTTCGGCATCTTGGCGACGAAACGGCGTTTCAGGGACATCACGTAGTCTCCGGGACGGGGCTGGTGGCGTTCCTGGCCCACGCCTCCCCACTCGGTGAGGGAGAACCACGCACCCTTGGGGTCCGGGCGGAAGAAGATGAAGTCCTTCCCGAAACGATCGACATCCTCGGGTTCGCAGCGCCAATATCCCTTCAGGAAGATGAACTGCTCGCCTGCGGGGCCCTTTATGTCATACTCCACCTGGTACCATGCATCCTCTTCTACAGCAATTGGATAACTATAGACGGCGACCCCGACCGTCCCGCCGACCGTGTTGAACAGGCGTCCCTTGGTTGGAGTTTTCTTCTTACCCGGGACCGGGTTCTTCATGTGCGCTTCCCATTCGGAGCGATAGACATTGGTATCGAGGTGCAGACACTTGCCTTTGACTCCGCCATCCTCCCAGAAGATGGTCAGCCAGTCCTGCGGGGTCCAGCGGTCGGGGTGTTTGCCGCCCTTCTCGAACCCGCTGTTGGGGACCATGTTGCCGGTTTCCTTTGCGGGGGCAATGCGCTCCTGCTGGAGCGCGCCTTCCCGTTCCCACATCGCTCGAGCCTGGGCTTTCCCCTGCCTGGCTTTGGCGTGGTCCGCGTACCCCGGCACAGCCAAGGCGTCCGCGAACGCATACATGGCGTCATTCCAACGCCTGGTTGCCACGGCTTCGCCGGCCCGTTTGTACGCCGCGTCGAACGCTTCCTTGTTCTGCGCGCCTTCGGTCAGTTTTGCCGCCTTGGCCAGGGCAGTCGCTGCCTGATGCCAACTCTTGACTGCTTTGGTCCACTGTTGGCCCAGCGTGTGGCTTTCTGCTTCGCTTGCTGCTTTCTGTACGACCGCCCATTCCGTGGGTGATTCCTTGGCCAGGGCCTCTGGCTCAAGGCGGCTGAGCCGGGACTGGTAGAGGAGGCGCGCGGAGTCCGCGGGTTCGGCGCCCGCCGCCCACTTTTCGGCTTCGGCGAATGTTCCGTTGGCCGCAGTCCAGCCCTTCAGGGCCTCATCGATCTTGCCGTCATCGAAGGCGGCATCGGCGGCTCGCACCTGCGCCAGGGCCTGTCCCCAGAGTTTCTCGGCCAGTTCTTCCGCCCCCGCCTGCTTCGCGGCGGCTTCAGAGCCCCCCGTTCCGACTCGGACGCGTTGGGCATCAAGGCGGCGCTGATCCATCCTGCGCACCTTCTCGCACTGCTTCAAGCAGGCTTCATACTGAACGAGGGCTTCGCGGAAGTTCCCCGCCTTGTCGTACTTCCTGCCATGTTTCAGGAGAGTCCATGCCGTATTCAGTTCATGGTCGAGGCCCTGTCCGCCTTCCAGATTTTCGATGGCCTGCCATGCGGCGTTGGCCTGCTTGCGGACCTGTTCGACGGCGTTCGGAGATGCGGCTGTGTCGATTTCTGCCTGGAGAGCGACGACTCGTCCATCGTCCGGGGCAGTCTTGCGGGCTTCTGCAATGGCCTTCCCTGCTTCGGCGTAGTCCTGAACGGCCAGGGCCGCTCTCGCGGCATCCAGGTGCAGGACCAACTCGGTCTCCGTGGCATCGACTTCGGCGTTTTCCTGTTCCAGCGCGTGCTGCTGTTTCTTCAGGGCGTTCACCCGGGTCAGGGCCCCCGCCACGATCAGGCCGAGGACCAACAGCGTCACCAGCACGATCGACATGACCTTGAATGCTCGGCCGGATGCCTCGTCCTCCTCCATGTCGCTCATTGTCTCCAGGAGAGCGGAGACGGATGGGAACCGTTCTGATTCGCCAGATTGCAGACAGCCCTCCACCACGACGTCCCAGCGTCTGCTGACCCCGAAACTTGATGGTGGCTCTGCGGAGGATTCTATGCTCTCACCGGTCAGCATTTGGTAGAGGATGAGGCCCAGCGAGAAGACGTCACTGCGGGCATTCCCTTCGTTTCCGGCTGTCTGCTCCGGGCTCCAGTATTCGCTGGGCTGTCGCAGTCGCGGACCGAGCAGGAGCGCTTCGCCGCATCCGCTCACAACGACCTTGCCGTAGCGTGAGAAGAGGATGTGTGATGGGGTCAAACTGAGGTGCGGGACGCCAGCGTCATGGGCGAATTCCAGCCCGTGGGCGACTTGCAGGGCGATATCGCGGGTCCGCTCTTCGGTAAGGTCCTGCCGGTCATCGCTGAGCAGGGCGGCCAGTGATTCCTGCCTGCCTTCGGCGGCCTCGACCAGGTCCCCGGTGATGTACGTGTGGCTGAGTTCCTGGCCGATATGGTGCACCCGGGCGACATTGGGGTGTTGCAGGGCCTGGAGTGCGGGGGCGAGGTCCTGAAGACGCTGTTGGAAGGCCTCATCTTGAGCCAACTCGGGGCGGATTAGCGTGAGCTGACATTCACGCTGCATCTGGGAGCTCTGTACCCGGTACGCTTCGCCGAGGGCGTTCCTTCCCATCGGGGCTTTGATCCGGTAATGCCCGATGAAGAAGCCCTCTTTGAGCGTATGATGGGATCCAGTCATTATGGCCACCTACTTTGCCGGTTGCGGCGTGGAGGGACGCCGACGGTCGGGGCGTTTTCGCTGCTTTTTCGCATCTTCGGCCGTTGGCATAAAGCCCTTGATTGAGTGCCCTTTGAAGCGGGCTTTCCGGTACTCGTCCTCCGTGCAGGGGCGCATCTTGACGTTGTCAAAGAAGTACTCCCCAAGGGGCCACATCGCGTAGCATTTGAGCAGGAAGACGTCAGGGATGAACTTCTTCATCTTCGGCAGTTTGATGCCCATCTCAAAATGGTGCCATTTATCCGGTCCGGTAAGCCGACAGACCAGGCTGTGCCGGTAAGACATCAGGTAGTCGCCCTCGTGGGTTTTGCGTTGTCCTTTACCGAACTGCTCAGAGAATGCCGGGCCTCCTTCGTGCGGGACATGGAAGAACGAGGATGCCCCCCTGTGGTCGCGGTGTTTCTCGGGGTTGTACTCCTGGAAGCCGCGCACAAACACCTGGGGATAGAACAGGGTTGTGGATTTGGCCGGCCCACGCACATCCGCCTGCAGGATGAAGAACCGCTGCTCCGGCTCAACCGGGATTGGTGGACTGAACGCCCAGACGCCCTCATGAGCTCCCACGGTGGCGTACTTTCCGCCTTTGCTCTTGCCTTTGTACTCCGCGGGGGCCTGGAGGAACTTCTTCTTGTCAACCTGCAGAACACTTGTGTCGAGTTTGAGGCACGCCCCGGGGTTCCCCCCCTTGCGGTCCCAACGGGTGGTGATGCCATCCATTTTGCTCCAAGCTTCGGGCTGTTTCCCGCTGCCTTTGGAGAATGTGCTGTTGGGGACCATCTCCCCCGGGTCTGCCGCCATCGCTTCCGGGAGGAGGACGATGCCGAGGAAGCTAAACAACCATACTGCCTGTCGTGTCGTAGGCATTGATGCGGATCCTCCTGGGGCTGGTGAGCTCTGGCTACTTTATGTCGAATGAGGGGGCGGCGCAATCGACTTGAAGTTCCTCGCCGTGGTGGCGTTTGAGGAGGCATCGTCTATGTTCGCGGTTCAGCGGTTCAGCGGTTCAGCGGTTCAGCGGTTCAGCGGTTCAGCGGTTCAGCGGTTCAGCGGTTCAGCGGTTCAGCGGGGGCAGGGCGGTCTAACGGCGTGAGGAATGTGATATGGCGGAGTCAGGGTTCGAGAGCGATCCCCGGATAGAGTCTGTGCTTCTTGACGCGGCGGCGATACGAGCACGTATCCGGGAGATGGCGCAGGCAATAGCAGGTGATCTCTCCGGGCACGATGAGATAACTCTCCTGGGCGTTCTCAAAGGGGCGTTTGTTTTCATGTCCGATCTGGGCCGGGAGTTGAGGGAGGCCGGGGGACCCTCGGTTCGCTTTGAGTTCGTCCGGGCCAAGACCTATGGAGCCGCGATCAAAGGAACCGGCGAAACGGAGCGAACGGTCTCCGTCGACTGGTTGGGGGCTGATTTGGCAGGGAAGGACGTTGTGCTCGTTGAGGACATTCTGGATCAGGGCTTCACACTCGCGCACATCCGGGAGTTACTGTTGACTGAGGTCGGAGTGAAATCGGTGAGGATCTGTGTGCTTCTCGACAAGCAGTTGGACTGTCCGACCCCGGCTGTTCGCGCTCTGCGGGAGACACTTCCGGTAGACTACCACGGCTTCCGTGTTCCTGATCGCTGGGTTGCTGGCTATGGCCTGGATGTTGCGGAGGAGTTCAGAGAACTCCCGTGCGTGATTGTCGTGCGGGAGTCCTGTTTCCTGTCTGACTGATCATGGGGGTAGAGACAGCTAGTTCACGTGGCCCGGGCGGTTCTGGGGCCACACATGTGTTTACGGATTGAGATGAGGGTCTCCAAATGTATGACTGGCAACCGCGATTCATGTACGCGATGGACTGGGCAATGCGTGACGAACGGAATGTTCAGCGCATGGAACGCCTGGTGCGGGGAATCGGGCGCGATCCGTCCGAGGTCAAGGTTATCACCGAGGAGCAGCTGCCCGAAGTGATTGGCGCGAGCGGTTGGGTGGGAGAAGCGCGGCAGGGGGCCTACCGTCACCCCACGGATCCGGACGTCATTTTCGGGGCTTTGAAGTGGGTCAGCCCCGAGGAGCGGGGGCGAGTGCTGAAGAGCGACCTTTTCAAGCAGTGCATCGACTCCTATGATTCCTACGGGGACTGCAAGCAGTGGTTTACGGGCAGTCGGACCCTGGCCATGTTCGGCGCGGGACCCTTCTACCATTACGAGAAGCGTTCGGAATGGAACGACAGCCTCGTCTGCTGGACCCTGCACGACCTGCACAGCGCGTGGGGGTGTCTGCATCGGTGCAGCTACTGTCAGCGCGGCTCCGTATACGTCATAAATCTCAACCTCGAGGAGTTTGTGCAGCACGTGGAGGAACTGATCACCGAGAACAGTTGGCAGAAGACCTTCCGCTACGATGTGGAACAGGATGTTCTGGCCATCGAGCCGGAATACGGCGCGTGTGAGATGCTTGTTGATGCCTTTGCCAGGCGCCCGGACCAATACCTGATCCTCTTCAGCAAGAGCGCTAACGTCGATTTTCTCCTCGATCTGGATCACAAGGGGCACACGATCATCCTGTGGACGCTCACCACACACACCGTCAGCAGGCAGCATGAGCAGCGGACGGGGACGATGGAACAACGGCTCGAAGCGGCACGGAAATGCGTGGATGCGGGGTATCCCGTTCGCTTCAAATGTAAGCCGATCATCCCGACCAGGAATTGGCGCGCCGAAATCACGGACATGCTGGAGGCGCTTTACGCCACCGTTACCCCCGAGAACCTGAGTATGGAGACGGTCTTTTTCGACAGTGTGGCGGAGATGGACAAGACGCTTGGCCTGGAGAATCTGGATCCGGAGTTTGTTGCTGCCGCCCAGACAGCGGAAGAGGCCGGTGAGTGGGACAAGGTGTTACATGGCCCCCGGCCGTTCACGTTTGCCGTCAAAGAGGCGATCTACCGACACTTCATCAGCGAATCCAAACGGCTGAGCCCCGAGACGCCCGTGACACTGTGTGCCGAAACGCAGCGCATGTGGAGGGCCCTCGCCGATCTGCTGGAGTACGAGCCCTGGGACTATGTCTGCAACTGCGGCCCCCTCTGCCCTCCGGGCTGTAGGCGGATCGACGTGGTGACCGGGCCGGATGCTCCCCGGATCGCGGCGGCGCAGGAGTTGGGGGCTATTCCACGGAAGGGATGAGTGCGTTCCGCTGAACAGAGAGCCAACGGTCCTCTAGGGGCGCGGCTCCAGGGATTGGCTCCCCTGTCTCACTCTCGGTTCGGCTGTCATTCCCGGAAGAGAGGCGCGCGGCCCGGCTGAAGCAATCGTGGCGGGAATATGGTGGTGTTACTGCAACTCTGGTCCCGGGGTGCCGTCTCATAGACTCAGAGAGCAACCCCGAAGGGCGGGGTCGCGTGTTTACTCAGCGCTTCCAGGCCGGAAGTTGGCAGTACAGTCGTCAGCAACGATGCCCCGTTTGGGTCACGTTGCGGTCGGCGAACAAACAGAAGGGTGTGACGAATGAACCGGAAGTTTGCGGCAGTTTTGGTTGCGATCGCGCTTGGCGGACTGGTCGGTGGAAGGGCGTGGGGACATTGCCAGATTCCGTGCGGGATCTACGATGACGATGCGCGCTTCACGCTTATGCTGGAGCATGTGACGACCATCGAGAAGTCCATGAAACAGGTCAAGGAACTCAGCAAAGCGAAGGGGGCGGACAAGAATCAACTCGTCCGCTGGGTCAACAACAAAGAGCACCACGCCAGCGAACTGGCGGAGATCATCACGTTCTACTTCATGGCTCAACGGGTCAAACCGGTGTCGACGGAAGATGCTGCGGCCCATCAAGCCTACACCAGGAAGGTGACTGTTCTGCACCAGATGCTGGTACAGACGATGAAGGCCAAGCAGTCGACCGATGTGGCGCGTTGCGCAGACCTGCGCAAGCTGGTGGGCGAGTTCAAGGCACTCTACCTGGCCAAGTGATAGACGCGGATCTCCGGCAGGGGCGAGGATGCGTCGTCGATTAACGCCCGCAGATGCAGTTAGCCTGACCTCCCGCGCAAAGGACTTCACTTCGGGGCTCACCGTGTAGGGGTTGGGAACAAGCAGTTGTGCCCAGTGCGGAGGGGAAATCGCTTGTATCATGCCTGGAAACCAACCGTGAACCGCTGAACTTGCGGCAAGACCGGAGCAGGGCGGAATGCGTGATCAAGAGGCACGGGGGGGGCAGATAGGAGAGATCAGTCCGTGAAACGGTACGGCTTCTGTATCCTGCTTGTGGTCGCGACTGCAACTGCTTGGGCTGCCCCCGGCGGCGGGCCTTCCGTCCATGTAGCGGTGGCTGGGAACGACGCGAATCCGGGAACCCGGGCCGCGCCTTTCAGGACCATTGAAAAAGCGCTGTCCGTGCTACAGGCGGAGGCTTCTGGAACCTGCACCGTAGCGCCCGGCATCTACTCCGAGACGATCGTCATTGACGGTCTCAAAGCCAGTGCCGATGCCCCAGTCAGGATCAGCAGTTCGACCGGAGACGCGCAGGACGTCGTCATCACGTCCCTGGAACGAGTGACACAGGAATGGGTGGAGGCGGAAGAGAATATCTGGCGTGCCGGAGTTACGCCCGGCAAGCCGCTTCTGCACACCAAGAAGCAACGGGATTACTATGGCAGAGACATCTCAGCCATGATGTACTCCACGCTTGTTTTCAGGAGCGACAAACCACTCAGCCTGGCACGACACCCCAACAAGCCGCCCACGAATCACGACTTGATGGATCGGGCTGCGGCGAGAATCGATCCGACGAAGAGTACCGTCGGGGGAGGCGGGAAGCATGGGGAGAATCCCCGCCATATTGGCCAACGGGTGGACGGGCTGTTCCACGTCTACACCAGCTTCGAAGCCCCGCTGCCCGACCACTGCACGACCGCAGCACTGCAGGGCGCGTGGCTGTGGGCGAACTGCTGGAAACGCTGGACCTCGTGGATCCTGCCGGTTGAGGAAGTGGTGATGGCGGACACTCGGGATCCCCGCACCGGCGCGCTTGTTCATGCGGGAGCGGTTAAGGTCCGGACGGGCAGCGGCTGGTTGGCACTGAACATGATGCCGGGCAATGTCGCAAAGCACGACAACACTGCGTACCTGGTGGGCGCGAGAGCCCTTCTCGATGCCGAAGGTGAGTTCCATTACACCGTGGACAGGAACGACCCGGACCGCAGCTACATCGAGATCTTCTCCAGGCAAGACCCCAACAGGGACGGGGTCGATTACTACTACAAGAGCCGGGATAGCGGGCTGGCAATACGAGACAGCGAACACATCACCGTCTCGGATGTGACGGTGCGCGCGGCCGGGATTGGCGTCTACAACTCGCGGCACTGCCTGATCGACGGCGCGCGAGTCGAGATGCCGACTTATGGCTATTCCGTGTCGCAGTCCGTAATGGACCGGGGGCTACCAGGCCCGGTGGCAGGCATCCTGGTTGACGACCTGTCGTCCCATGTGACTGTGACGAACTCGGTGGTGCAAGACTGCGCGGGCATGGGCGTCTTCATCCAGGGCCGCGACAATGTTCTGCACAACAACCTGATACGCAATGTCAACTACCTGGGCATGGGCGAGAACGGCCTGTCTCTCGCAGGCGTACGCAATACGGCCTCGTACAACACGGTGACTCGTTGCGGTCGGTCGGCCGCGGCTGTCCGTGCCCGCAAATCACGGGTCCTGTTCAACGATTTCTCGAATGCCGGCTGGCTCACGCACGACATGGGCGCGCTCCACTCCAACGGCGACGTGGAGAACACCGAGATCGCGTACAACTGGTTCCATGACGTCGCTGAGGGAAACGGACTTTATCTTGACAACTTCAACGCCAATTGGCTGGCTCACCACAACGTTGTGTGGGACATCGGCGGCACCGGCATCCGGACCAATGTACCCAGCAACTTCACCATGCTCCTCAACAACACGGTTCTTGAGTGCCGGGATCCCGCAACCGGAACCTACAGGGCCCCGCCCAACAGGTGGAACTTGCCGGGGAACATCAACAACGCCTACGGTCCCTGGGACGGGCCGGTCGATTCGTTCGGCTCTATCTGGGCGAATAACGTTGCCGTGCAGGTGCGGGCGTTCAAAGGAAACTCGAACGGACTCACCACGTGGACAAATCGCGCCTGCGGCGAAGCGAAACGCGTCCTCTCAGGAGAGGGATCGGCGGACTTTGATCCGGCTGTGCACACCCCGGCGTACATTGAGAAAGTGACAGGAGGCATCGTGGGCACGGGCACAGCCCTTCCCGGCATAGCGGATCTGCAGGCGGAGCAGGAGGTCGACATCGGCGCGTATGAACGGAACGGGACCATGTGGCGCGCCGGGTGCAACCTGGATGACCCGCCGGCGCTTGTTCCGTACCGTTCGACCAGCTTCCAGTACCGGAATCTGATCAACAACAGTTCCTTTGATTATTGCCGGGGCGGCCTGACCAAGGGCGCCGCGCCCGACCAGGTGTTGATACAGGAGCCCGAGTTGCCGCGCGGCTGGGGAAAGCGGGGGCACGGGACCGTCGAAGCAAGGCATTTCGGTGGCTTTGCAGGCGCTGAGTCAACCACGTCCCCGACCGGGAGAAACAGTATCTTCAGGAACGCCCTACTGATCAGCTCGCCTGGCAAAGGGGATCTGCTTGCCGTCTTCAGTGGCACGGATACCCACGATCGGCCGACATCGTCCATCGAGGTCGCTGCCGGGGAGCGGTACACGTTCAGCGCGTACCTCCGAATCAAGCCCGATACGGAACCGGCACGGGCACGGGACTACCACGATCTGAACCAGGCGAGCATCGACCGCGCCGCGGAGAGTGACGGCGTCAGCGATCACGACTCCTTACCGCCGGCGCATGTTGAGCTCGTCGTGCTCGACGACGAGACCGTCATCCGGAGCAGGGACCTGAGCGGCACGCAGCCCGTAGGCGGCTGGCGTCACCAATACCTACATTTCACTGCGCCGGCAAACGGCAAGGTCAAGGTCGGGTTCAAGGTCAGCGACAAAGGCAACTGTTACGTGGACAATGTGGGGCTGACGCGTTCGTGGCTGGCGGACGCCGGCCCGGAGCGGGGCAGGGCGCCCGAGTAGCCCCCGGGATCTATTGCTAAGTGGATGCCAGGCCAAGCAGTCGACCGATGTGGCGCGCTGCGCAGACCTGCGCAAGCTGGTGGGCGAGTTCAAGGCACTCTATCTGGCCAAGTAACAAAGCCGGATCTTCGGCAAGGGCGGGGCGTCGTCGTGGGCTTACGACGGGCGATGCACCTGAAGTTAGCGGGAATTGACTTCGGCTCCCAACGTCGTTGATGGATGTCAGTGCCACTCCAGCTTACCCGGGACAACACGCCCGAGCGATCGTGCGCATGTCATCACACCCCATGCCGTTGCGCAGCACGTCATGGAGGTCGGCACCGGTGATGCCCTTGAGGGGGGGAGAGGCGTGCGCCGCACAGTCTTCGAATTTGCGTCGTCTGTCGTGGTCAGTTAGAGGGTATTCCCGGCTGCCTTTGACCTCTTCCATACGGACGCGGTGCTTGCCCCCATCCCGCATTTCCACTTCGATCTCTGTCGGCACCAGGCCGCTGTTGCCGGGCTCGAATGACTGTGCGCTGAACTTTCGGGCGAGGGCGATCACATCAGCATCGGCGCGGACACGATCGGCGTCGAAAGCACTGAGTCCGGGGGGACCGTGGATCAGGGTGTAAGCCGCTGTATAGGGCGCGCTGAATTGAGCGTCAACGGTTGGGTTGTCACGCAGGTGGAAGGGGTTCCCAACCTGGCCCATGGCATTTGGCGGCAGGAGAATGCAGCCGCGAACGATGTCCTCTGCTGACGGCGCATGTTCCTGCCTGATTCGGTCGGCGCCGTCGATGACGGCGTGGGTACAGCGGCAGCATGGGAACGGTTTGATACTCGTCTCAAGGAAGTCGTAACGGCTGCCGAGGCCAAGGGTGATGCAGTCGCGATCTGCCTGTCCGTTCGTGTAGAGTTCCGCCAGTCCGAATGTGCCATTGACAACATGCTCAGCGCCGGTGATGCCTCGCGCTGCCAGGCAGGCTGCCTGCAGTCCAGCTACCGCGCTGAATCCTGGCTGTACCCGTTTGGCAAGGGTCCCGTCGATGAGTGCCTGACGGTTGCCATGTACCTGGGCGTAAGCGATGCCGAGAGCATGGCGCGTTTGGTTGCTGTCGAGATGAAGCAACCTGCTGCATCCCGCGGCTGCCGCGAACGGCCCCCACATCGTCGTCGGCAGCCAGCCGGTGTGCAGATAGGGGATGAAGGCCAGTCCCAACCGCGTGCCAACTTCAAGGGCCATGGCCAGCGCTGCTGCGAATTCCCGGCCCGACACCGGGACGCCGTCTGCCTTGGGCAGGGCCCCCAGACCGTGCCCACGGGCCTCGGCGACTGCCAGACACGCTGGGACGATGGTCACGCAACTGTGTAGAATGGCACCGTCGTGGGTGTCGTCATAGTCTCTCGCATGAGCGCTGACGCTGTTGACAAACGCTGCCCCGGGGGCAATGCCGTCAACCTAAGCGTCCGGGCGGCGCGACGGCCTCAGATCCTTTTGCGGTTCATGACGTGACGGTGCTTCGTTGGTGTTTTTTTCCTCGGAAAGCT
>Ga0209045_1001331_pt1 | contig 22935 bp, 13 predicted proteins | sample SaaInlLV_10m_DNA_4_FD_184664 | JGI IMG/M metagenome (GOLD analysis project Ga0209045, IMG submission 184664) | Marine microbial communities from expanding oxygen minimum zones in the Saanich Inlet - Saanich Inlet SI072_LV_200m_DNA (SPAdes) (version 2) | ecosystem: Environmental > Aquatic >...
GCCAAATACAATCAAATTCATGGCGTAATTAAAATCAATGGTGAAGGAAGTTTTGATGAAGTTTTTGAAAAACTCTCCTATGAAGTTGAGAATGGATTTAGGAATATGAGATAACACTCAAAGAAAAGGTAGTTGCTAAAAATAGAGGATGTTTTCGTTTAGGTGCCATTAGCTTTGTTGGATTAGCTACTATCCTACTATTGTCATTGATCCTTTAACAACTAAGTTCGTATTAATTCGCCATTCACATACAAAATATCGTCACCCACAATTCCTTTTTACTCTTTTATTTTTATAAACTATATTTTTGCAGGATAATAATTGAGTCATTTAAAAGCGAAATCTTTAGCATTAGAATTGCTAAACAAAAACCATTGATTTTCAATAGCATTCATTTTAATTGGAAATAGCAAAAAAGATCGCAATAAATCAATAATTATTTGTCTAATACTTACGAATAAGTAAATCTAATCGTTTTATTGGCTTAGTAAAAAATTAACATCAAACAGCTTAGAATAGGCATTACGATTGTGTATTAAAGAATAAAAACACAAAAAGACCATATTACAACAACTACCAAATTAATAAAACATGAATAAAGGAAGATTACATCTTGTATTGATAATCATTGGGATACTAGCCTTGGCAGTATTTGGGATGAAGGGTTTATCCAATATGAAAAAGGTATCCAAAGCGGCTATACCCATGCATATGAAACGCCATGTTAAGGTTGAAAAAGTTGAATATGACACAATATCTACCACTATTAATGCGACCGGACGTCTAGGGAATGATACTCGCTGGAAATGTGCCCTTAAAAAAAGGACAGAAGTTTTCGAAAGGTAGTGTTTTGCTAAACATTTATGACAAAGAGGCAGAATTAGCACTTAAGGCTGCAAAGAGCAGGTTCTTAACTTCACTGGCTAATATTCTTCCTGATTTAAAGATTGATTTTCCTGTAAACTATTCCCAATGGAGTAATTTCTTTGAATCAATTGAAATAGATAAAGATTTGCCAACAATTCCTGATACCAAATCAGCTAAAGAGAAAATATTTGTTTCAAGCAGAAACATTTTAGCAGATTATTTCACTATTCAGAGTTCGGAAATTCGCTTGAAGAAATATACGATATACGCACCTTTCAATGGAGTTTACACCAACGTATATGCTGAAGTAGGCGCTATTGCAAATCCAGGAGGCCGACTTGCCAGCATTATTCGTACAGATGAATTGGAATTAGAAGTACCTGTAAGTGTAGCTGATGTAAAATGGCTAAAAGTAGGAAGTCCGGTTATTGTTAAAAATGAAGAAAAATCAAAAAAATGGTCTGGTTCTGTAAGCCGAATTTCAAGTTTTGTAGATGCACAAACACAATCAATTAGTGTGTTTGTAAAACTACCTGTTGATGCAAACGATCCTCTGTATAGAGGGCAATATTTAAGAGCATATTTTGAAGGGATATCATTGGAGAATGTAATGGAAATTCCACGAAATGCTGTTTCCAATGGTAATGAAGTTTACATTGTAAATGATGGCAAACTACAAAAGAAAGAAATTGTAGTTCACAAGCTATATAACCATACACTCTTATTTTCAGGTTTAAAGAAAGGAACAAAACTTATTGTTGAACCATTGATTAATCCTGTAGAAGGAACTGAAGTTGACATATTAAAAACCAAGTGATCATTTAAATTTTAGAAAATGAAAAAGTTAGTATCAACTTTTGTAAAATATCCCTTCTATGCAAACCTTGCAATTGCCGTATTTCTTATCGCAGGTTTAATTAGTATTCTCAACTTAAAACTATCCTTTTTCCCTGAAAGGCCATCAAAAGATTTATTTGTTACAATGGCTTATCCGGGCGCCTCACCAAAAGAAATGGAAGAAGGTGTTACCATTCGGGTTGAAGAAGCTTTAAGAAGTATTGTTGGGATTAAAGAAATATCATCCACTTCTTCAGAAAATTTTACGACTATAAACGTTAAAATCTTCTCAGAATATGATGTTGATGATGTCCTTTTAGAAGTTAAAAATGCAGTTGACGGAATTGTATCTTTTCCAAGAGATGCTGAAAAGCCGATTGTCTATAAACAACGACCCCGGTCTATGGCTGGATTCATGGCCTTATCAGGTGATGTTGATTTAATTACGTTAAAATTACTCTCTGATGAAATTGAAAATGATTTTCTTAACTCTGGAGTTCTTTCTCAGGTCACCGTTCAGGGTGTTCCTGAACTTGAAATATCCATTGAAACAAAAGAAGAAACACTATTACGCTATGGTTTAACTTTTAATGATGTTTCAAATGCAATTGCTCAAAATAATATTGACCTATCAGGAGGTTTGATAAGATCGGATAAAGAGGAAATTCTGATTAGAACCAGAAACAGAACTGTTGATCCTGATTTAATAGGAGAAATTATTTTACGTGCAAGCCAAAATGGTGATTTAATTAAAATTAGGGATGTTGCTGAAATCAATCTCCAATTTGCTGAAGGACCCGGGAAATCATTTATGAATGGGAAGCCTTCAATTTCATTTAACATTAATAAATTACCTGAAGAAGATTTAGGAGAAATCAATGCTTACATAACAGAATATGCAAAAACATTCAACGAAAAACATCCATCAGTTGATTTAGTTGTTACCTATAGCTTTATTAAAAACCTGAAAGCACGATTAAGCCTGCTAATGAAAAATGGTGGTATTGGCTTACTTTTAGTCGTTATTGCTTTGGGATTTTTTATGAATTTTCGATTGGCTGCATGGGTAGCATGGGGTATCCCGGCTTCTTTTCTGGCCATGTTTGTAATGGCAAATATGTATGGCATAACAATCAATATGATTTCTTTATTCGGGATGATATTAGTCATTGGAATATTGGTTGACGATGGAATTGTGATTGGCGAGAATATCTTTTCCCATTTCGAAAAAGGAAAGAGTCCGAAAAGAGCAGCTATTGATGGTGCTATGGAAGTAATCCCTGCAGTTGTCACTTCAATTGCAACAACTATCATTGCCTTTACCCCACTCTTTTTTGTGGAAGGAATGATGTCGATGATGCATGATGTTGCGTTTGTAGTTGTATTTAGTCTCGCATTTTCACTTGTTGAAGCATTTCTTGTTCTACCTGCTCACTTAGGCCATAAATGGGTATTACGAGAAGACAGACGTGAGTTAAAAAAAGGAAGTTTCCGTTTTAAGGTTGAAAAGGGAATTAGCTATGTAAAACTGAAAGTTTATGGTCGTTTCTTACATTTTGTATTAAAAAATAGGGTTATTTTTATGACCATTCCTATTGCCTTGGTACTGATTACTATTGGGCTCTTTAAAGGAGGTTTGATTAAAATGACCTTTTTCCCTAGCATCCCATTCGATCAATTTAATGTGGATATTGCTTTTAAGCCAGGAACTGGAGAAAAAGTAACTGAAGAATATTTAATTCGATTTGAGGAAGCAATTTGGGAAGTCAATGAGGATTTAAAAGAAGATTTTAATGACACTATAGATTATGTAGATTATACCTTTAGAGGTGTCGGGAATTCTTTTAGTGGGCAACAAATTGGGTCTCATGCAGGCAATATCATGGTCATGTTACGCGATCTTGAAAATACAGGTATTACAAGTTTTGAAGTAGTAAATCGTGTAAAAGAACAAATAGGTGAAGTTCCTGAAGCAGAAAAATTTACAGTTGCAGGCCGAAATACATTTGGCGATCCAATTTCTATAAGTTTACTAAGTAACAATAATGAGGAATTAGAAGCTGCAAAAGAATTCCTGAAGGAGAAAATTAGTGAGATTGATGCCGTTAATAATGTTAATGACAACAATGTAATCGGTAAACAAGAGGTTAGAATTAAACTAAAACCTAAAGCCTACGTTTTAGGACTCAATTATGCAACAATTAGCAACCAGATCAGGCTGGGTTTCTTTGGCGGTCAGGCTCAGCGCTTACAATCAGGACGAAATGAATTACGAGTTTGGGTCCGTTATCCTCAGGATGATCGATTAACTCTCGGTCAGCTTGAAAAAGTTAAAATAAAAACTCCTCAAGGAGAATATCCATTAGGTGAATTGGTTGATTATACCATTGACCGTGGCCCCGTTAGCATCAATAGATACAATGGTTCACGGGTAATTAATATCACAGCTGGCGTTAAAGATCCAAAAGAACCTACTGTACCCATTAATGCGATGATTAAGGATGAGTTTGTTCCCGAAATGCTTGCTCAGTTTCCTACTGTTTCTGTAGAATATCTTGGTCAACAAAAAGAAAGTAAAGATTCAGGAGCCAGTTTAGGCAAATCATATGGTGTCGCATTTTTACTTATTCTGTTAATCATCATGATTCACTTTAAGTCCTTCAGTCAAATGCTTATTATTATAGCAATGATTCCATTGGGTATATTAGGAGCACTTTGGGGTCATGGAATAGAAGGAATACCTGTTTCAATGCTTAGTGTGTGGGGAATTGTTGCACTCACAGGAGTTATAGTTAACGATGCTGTGGTTTTCTTACAGAAGTTTAACTCTTTGGTAAAAGAAGGGATTAAAGTTAAAGAAGCTGTTCATCAGGCTGGGATAGCAAGATTTAGAGCTATTATTCTTACAACAATAACAACTACGGTTGGTTTATATCCAATTATTCTGGAACGGAGTTTCCAGGCTCAATTTCTGGTGCCATTAGCTGTTTCTTTAGCTTACGGAGTATTTATCGGAACACTTTTTATTCTAATATTCTTTCCTGCAATGATATTATTATTAAACGACTTTAAAGTGTGGTTGAAATACATGTGGACTGGTACAAAACCAAGTAGAGAAAACGTTACCAAAGCTTTTAAGCACGATAGTATTAATATTGATTAAGAACAAGATTATGAAATTGAATATTTTCAAATATAGTTTTTTCCTTTTACTGCCTTTCCTTTTTATATCTGCTGGTGCACAAGAAAATTTGTCTTTAGCCGGTGCCATTAAAAAAGGCTTGGAAAATAACTACCAGATAAAAATTACTGAAAGCAGTTTAGAAATAGCAAAAAACAATAATAGCTGGGGACAAGCGGGTTTATTCCCTAGTTTAAGCTTAAACGCTTTTCAGTCGAATAGGTATGATGAAGGACCCAACCAATTAACTGGTGTTGTTCAGGAATACAATACAAATATTTTATCGCCTGCCATAAGTATGAACTGGTTATTGTTTGGAGGATTTGCTGTTCAAATGTCGAAAAAGAACTTGGCATTGTTGGAAGAAAATTCAGAAAGCACAACTGCTTTGGTTGTTGAAAACACCATTCAGGCAATTATCCTAGCTTATTATAAAGTGCTGATGGAAGAAGAGAAGCTCGATATTTTGGAAGTAATTATGACCCTTTCGAGAGATCGTTTCAACTATATGCAAGCAAAAAAAGACCTTGGTAGTGCTGTTACTTATGATGTACTACAAGCTCAAAATGCATATTTAAGCGATTCGTCTACTTTCCTTTTGCAACAAATGGCGGTACGCACGGCTAATATGAATTTGAATTTACTCATGGCGGTTGATGCCAAAACAATATATAGCTTAAGCGATGAATTTTCAAACGCTGAGTCAACTTTTAGTTTTGACGATTTGAGCAATAATATGTTTGCAAACAACAAAACATTGCAGAATCAATATATCAATCAGCAATTATTAAAAAACAATATTAAACTTTCACAAAGCGGACTATATCCTTCACTGAGTATGTCCTCAGGATATGACTTTGCCAGCTCACGTTTAAAATACAAAGGATTGGATGCCATTACAGGCGATGCTTACGATTATTATGTTAATTTCTCCTTAAATTTCAATTTATTCAATGGTGGAAAAACCCGCAGAGCCATAGCCAATGCACGCATTACCGAAGACATTGGAAATCTTCAATTGGATGAGTTAAAGCAAAGTATGCAAATTCAGTTAACAACCCAATACGATCTCTACAACATCCGAAAACAACTTTTATCTGTTGCACAGGAAAACATTAAAAGCACCAAATTGAATCTGGATATTTCTGAAGAAAAATTCAAAGCCGGAGCCATAAACTCCTTTAATTTGAGAGATATTCAATTACTCTTTTTAAACACCGCATTTCGTGAGTTGGAAGCACGATATAATTTAGTTCAAAGCAAAACAGACCTCTTGCGTATGAGTGGTGGAATTATTTCGGAGTACAACTAGTTTATCGAATCCTAGCTAAACCTCACACCGCTTAGCTGAGGGTTTAAACCCACGGCTATATTTCCAATCCTGATATATTCATGTGCTGTTCGTAGCTTGAAGCTAAGAACAACGGGGGAATGGCATTTACCATGTGCCACTTGTGAGATTGAAATTACATTTTTTCAGATTGTGTGCCTTCACACTGTGAAATAACGCTCGAATATTATAGGTTTCTGTCATCCTGAACGCCCGCCTGAACGAATTCATTCGGGCAGGAAGGAAGGATCTGAAGGCCGAGATTAAGCACTAATGAACCTTCAGATGCTTCCTAGCTTCAAGCTACGATTAACGAGGTAAAAGTAACTCATCCCTAGCCCTTCTCTACTACGTAAAGAAGGGAACAGTATGTACTCCAATTACTAGTGTATCAATTTTTAGTTTTGAAGTAGAATCAATTCCCCTTCTTTGATTTTTCAGAGAAGGGGTTAGGGGATGAGTTAATTTCATGCTACGAACAACGGAGCGTACATTTTCGATATACATTAACAAAAGGTCCAAGCACCGCTGCGCTAATCCTTGAACCAGTTTTTGTCCCATCACTGTCTCTCGCAGAGGACAGTGATGAACGAAAAACTCCTTCAAATGCATACGTTTGGCCCAAGTTGCAAACTTGAGCCAGAAAAGGCATTCACACTCACTCCATAGCTACTGTCATTCTGATTCCGATTTATCGGGAGAAGAATCCGCTAACGAAGAGCAGGAAACAAACCTAATTGAAATGCTTAAACTCGGCCATCAGATACCTCCCGCAGGTCGGTATGACAGAAAATTATTGGCATTCCTCGGCTGTTCACAGCTCCAAGCTACTAACAACTTGGACAGTCAGTACTCCAATTAATAATATATCAATTTCTAGTTTTGAAGTAGGATCAATTCCCCTTCTTTGATTTTTCAGAGAAGGGGTTAGGGCTTTGCTTCTGCTGAAGCTTCAGCGAAAGCAAGGATGAGTTAAATTCAAACTACCAAAAACACAAGCTTTTTTTAAAAACCAACCCATACAAATCTTTTAAATAACTATATTTCGTTAGTAAGCTTTTCAACAAAACAAAACAAAACAAAAAGCAAAAATTCTTAACAACAAACAACAATTTTTACGCACAAAACACTAAACAAAATACCATGAAGAAACTTCTCTATACGCTTAGCATTTTATTGCTTACTACAAATTGCTTTTCTCAAACAATGAGCGGCACATATCTCATTGGTAAAAATGCACCAACTTATAAAACAGTCATGAGTGCTGTAAATGCCTTAAAAACCAAAGGAGTTAGTGGACCAGTTGTTTTCAGGATATATTCTGGGACTTATGATGAAAAAATTATCATCCCTCAAATTAGTGGAGCTTCAGCAACAAATAGAATTACTTTTACCTCTTATAATAATGATAGTTCTTCTGTTATCTTAATAAACTCTAACAAAACTTCTGCGGAAAATTTTATTGTACAATTATATGGAGCTGATTTTATTACGTTTTATAAAGTATCTTTTTCGTCTCCTGGAACACTCTATAATCACAGATGTCTGGTATTAGAAAACGGTGCTCATCATGCACATGTTTTGAATTGTAAATTTTCAGGTGCTTCAAATTGGACTGGTGGAAAAGACCTTATTTATTCACCAAATACAAATGACTCCTGTATGGAAATTCGCAATAATTATTTTATTTTGGGAAGTTATGCAATCACTTTATTAGGCATTGATCAATTCACACCTGAAAGTGGTCATATTATCTCTGACAACTATTTCAAGCATCAATATGGAGGGGCTATATTTGGGAAGTATATATCAAATACATTAATTTCCAATAATATCATTAATCCAGATAACAGTGGTGATTTTTTTAGCGGTATTGATGTTCATTTTTATTCTGACAACATTCAGATTCATTCAAATATTATTACAGAACTTTATAACCCACATACCACTAATGGGTGTAGAGCAATATATGCAGTAGGAGCAACATTATCGTCAAAAGTATTAATTTATAATAATTATGTTAAAGGAAAATGTACTGGAATCTATTGTGATTCAGATAGTGCCAGAATATATAACAATACAGTAATTGTTAATGGTGGATTGAATAATTCTTGTATTTCTCTACGTTATTCAAAACCCAATATTTACAATAATATTCTTATAAATAATAGTAATGCAACAAATAGCTTTGTATATATTCACGAATACTCTTCTTTAATTAGTAAATATGACAACAATAATATTAAAGGCAATGCCATTGCAAAAGTTGGAACTACAACTTACTCCACCCTTTCTGCCTGGCAAACCTATTCAAACCAAGATGCTAACTCCCTTTCCAGAAATGTAAAATTCTTAGCTGATAGTATGCATATACAGGATACCATGATGCACTTTGGGAATCCACTTTCAGAAGTAGTAGTTGATATTGATGGTGAAGCCCGTGATCTGAACAAACCCTATGTTGGTTGCGATGAGTATTACATGAACATTTTGCCCGATGATACTGTATTTTGTGCCAGCAGAACTGTGAGCATTGATGCCGGAAGTGGCTTTCAATCCTATGCATGGTCAACTGGGCCTACCAGCAGGATAATCACTTTTGACTCATCCGGCTATGGGTTTGGGACACATAAAATCGGCATTACTGTTACCTATGGTAGTTTCACTTATTCCGATACAATACAATTCAAATTCATCGATGCTGTAGCCAATGCAGGAATTGATAAGTACGTTTGTACCGGAAATTTTGTAACATTAAGCGGATCAGGTGGTGTCAGCTACATTTGGGAGGGGGTATTTAATAAAAAGTCAATCACTTTTCCTGCTATGACCACCAAAGATTACCAGCTCATAGTTACCGACAAATACAGTTGCTCTGATACGGATACTGTTTCTGTATTTGTGATGGACTATCCTGTAATTAATTTGGCAAATGACACTACTTTTTGTAAGGGAGGTAGTGCAACTTATGTTGCTGGCACCGACACAAGTTGTTCCTATGTGTGGAAGTCTCTTCCAGCTCCCGATACCATTTCAACTTCAGCTGTTTTTGTGGCCGATACCACTGGTCGATTTCGAATAATTGTTACCAATCCTCACGGATGTGTTACTAAAGCAACTGCCAATGTAACAGTGCTACCAAGGCCTCCCAAACCACAAATTACGAGTTCAGGGCAAACAAAATTTTGTGAGGGAGATAGTATTCAGCTGATTGCTCCTAGCGGATATCCTGATTATCTATGGACCAACGGGTCGCATAATTCCGACATTTATGTAAGTCAGTCTTCTATTAATAGATTACAAGTTTTAGATGCAAATACATGCGTTAGCCCTTTTTCTGACACTTTTATTGTTACCGTTTATACCAATCCTCCTAAACCAATAATTACACTTTTTGGGAACAATGAATTTTGCATGGGAGATACTGTAACTCTTGAAGCTCCCATTGATTATGAACACTACAATTGGTCGAATGGAGATTCAAACCTGAAACAATTAATTAGTAAAAGTGGTCTGTTCAGTTTAACAGTTATTGATTCAAACACCTGTGAGAGTGAGATGTCAGATACAGTTGTTATTGTTGTATTTCCAAACCCGGCAAAACCCACTATTACTGCATCTGGGACATTAACTTTTTGTGAAAGGGATAGTGTGGTTTTAACTGCACCAAATGGTTACACAAGCTATGTCTGGTCTGATGCAAATGGAGATGAAGAAAGAACAATTTCTCAAAATGGTAGTTTTAGTTTGCATGTGATTGATAGTAATATGTGTCAAAGCTCTGAGTCAGATATTACAAAAGTGACCGTAAAGCCTTTACCACCAAAACCAGCAATTCTGATTACCGGAATTGATAGTTTAGAAAGCAGCACACTGGCTGATGGCTATAATTGGTATTTAAATGACACACTCCTGAGTTTAACTACCCAATTGATCATTGCTCCAAAGAGTGGAAATTTCAGTTTAATTACTGAGTTAGATGGCTGTTTGTCGGATGAGTCGGACGGATTGTATTATGTAAGATCAGGATTGAATGAACAAATCGAAAACAGCATTCTTGTTTATCCAAATCCATCGGATGGAATGTTCTATATTGAGTTAGTCGATTATAGCGATGCCATTATTCAGATTTATTCAAGTAAAGGTCAATTAATTAGGGAGTTACACATTACACAAACCAAAACTCAAATCAACCTGAGTAATCAGTCAAAGGGAGTTTATTGGATGAAAGTAATTGGAGAAAATGGCATTTATCATGTGCCACTTGTGAGATTGTAATAGCATTTTTTCAGATTGTGTGCCTTCACACTGTGAAATAATGCTCGAATATTATAGGTTTCTGCCATCCTGAACGCCCGCCTGAACGAATTCATTCGGGCAGCAAGGAAGGATCTGAAGGCCGAGATTAAGCACTATTGAACCTTCAGATGCTTCGTAGCTTCAAGCTACGATTAACGAGAGCGTACATTTTCGATATACATTAACAAAAAGGTCCAAGAACCGCTACGCTAATCCTTGAACCAGTTTTTGAATTTAAAGGCATTCACGCTCAATCTATAGCTTCTGTCATTCTGATCCCGATTTATCAGGAGAAGAATCTGCTAACAAAGAGCAGGAAAAAAAAACGATTGAAACGCTTAAACTCAGCCATCAGATACCTCCCTAAGGTCGGTATGACAGAAAATTATTGGCATTCCTCGACTGTTTGCAGCTTCAAGCTACGAACAACTAGGACGGTACGTATTCAAATTATTAATATATCAATTTCTAGTTTTGAAGTAAAATCAATTCCCCTTCTTTGATTTTTCAGAGAAGGGGTTAGGGCTTTGCTTGCTGAAGCTTTAGCGAAAGCAGGGTTGAGTTAAATTCAATCTACGAACAACGGAGGCTTACATTTTCAACATACATTAACAAAAAGGTCCAAGAACCGCTGCGCTAATCCTTGAACCAGTTTTTGTGGAGCAACGAACAACAAGGACAGTTCGTACTCCAATTATTATTGTATTAATTTCTAATTTTGAAGTAGAATCAATTCCCCTTCTTTGATTTTTCAGAGAAGGGGTTAGGGGTTGAGTTAAATTCAAGCTACGAACAACAGAATTCCAAAGAAAAACAATACAAACCATCCCAAAAACCAAATACATTTGATATATCAGTAATCCCAATTTTTACCAACAATTTCCCTCATTTTTATCGTATTTTGTAGTCCATTAAAACAATCAAAGCATGGACATAGTTTTACTTATTGCGATAGGAATAATTCTATTGCTCAACCTTTACATAATCTTTAAAAAAGACAATACTCATCAATTTGATGCATTAACAAAAGATGAATTTATCAAAGAATATGAGAAGCTGGTTTTGCGCTTTGATATGCTTGATAAAAATCTAAAAGATGAATTTGCTCATAACCGGGATGAATCGTCTAAACAAAGTCGAGAAAACCGGGAAGAATTAATGAACCGATTAAATGAAGGCTATAAGTTTCAGAAAGAAAAACTTGATGAGTTCATACAACGATTAGAAAGATCAACTAGTTCGAATTTGGAACAGCTCGAAAAAATGCGTGAAACTATCGAGAAGAAAATTACTTCGCTTCAAGAAGACAATGCCAAGAAATTAGATCAAATGCGAGAAGTAGTTGATGAAAAGTTGCAATCAACACTCGAAAAACGATTGGGAGAGTCTTTCAAACAAGTGAGCGAAAGATTAGAATTGGTTCATAAAGGCTTGGGCGAAATGCAAACTCTTGCTACCGGAGTTGGCGATCTTAAAAAAGTACTTTCCAATGTAAAAACAAAAGGTGTTTTAGGAGAATATCAATTGGAAAATTTATTGGATCAACTACTCACACCAGCCCAATACGAGAAAAATGTAAAGACCAAACATGGCAGTAACGATAGTGTAGAATTTGCTGTCAAACTTCCTGGTCGTGAAGATAAATCCAAAACAATTTGGCTTCCCTTAGATGCCAAGTTCCCAACTGAGGATTATGAATCTTTATTAGACGCTTATGAGTCAGGTGATTTAGCAGCAATTGAGGCTTCAAAAAAAGCCATGGTCGCCAAAATCAAACTTTTTGCAAAAGATATAAGCACAAAATATATTGATCCACCCAACACAACTGACTTTGCAATCATGTTCCTCCCCTTTGAAGGATTGTATGCAGAAGTACTTCGGAATCCCGGATTATTTGAGCAGGTTCAGCGAGAATTTAAAATAGTAATCACAGGGCCCACTACCCTATCAGCCTTACTGAGTTCTCTGCAAATGGGATTCAGAACATTAGCCATTGAAAAACGTTCCAGTGAAGTTTGGGAATTGCTAGGAGCTGTTAAAACCGAATTTGGCAACTTTGGAGAAATATTAGAGAAAACACAGAAGAAACTGCAAGAAGCCAGCAATGTAATTGATCAGGCCGGAGTTCGTTCAAGAGCCATTGAGCGCAAGCTGCGCAATGTTCAGGAATTACCAAGCCAAAAATCAACACAATTATTATCAGAAAATGAAAACGATGATTTGGAAGAAGATTTGTTTTCCAAAGAATAATGGAGTAATCAAGACATGAAAGATTCTGATAATAAACAACTACAGCTAGCTTTTGAATTTGTTCAATTCACTCATAAAAACGTTTTTCTGACCGGAAATGCAGGCACTGGCAAAACAACTTTTCTGCATAATCTAAAAACACAAACCTATAAGCGAATGGTTGTTGTTGCACCAACAGGTGTAGCAGCTATTAATGCTGGTGGTGTTACTATCCATTCTTTTTTCCAATTGCCTTTCGGGCCATTTATCCCACTTCAATATGCACAAGATCAGGCTCAAATTGACTTGGCAAAAGGACGACAAAATGCGAATATTCAAAAATTTAATCGAGAAAAAATTAAAATAATCAAAGGTCTTGACCTGCTTGTGATTGATGAAATAAGCATGGTTAGAGCCGATTTACTCGATGGTATTGACGAAGTATTGAGGCGTTATAAAAACAGGAATAAACCATTTGGAGGTGTTCAGCTATTAATGATTGGCGATATGCATCAGTTGGCTCCTGTTGTGAAAGATAACGAATGGAATCTACTTCAAAATATTTATTCAACAGCCTTTTTCTTTAGCAGCAAAGCATTAAACGAAACCAACTATGTAAGCCTTGAATTAAAACATATTTACAGGCAGAGCGATAAAAAGTTTATTGATTTGCTGGCCAAGGTCAGACGAAATAGAATTGATCAGGCAAGTCTTGAAACTTTAAACGAACGTTTTGTAAAGGATTTTGAAAAAGAGGAACATGAGGGCTATATCATACTAACAACACATAATGCAAAAGCCAAGGAAATTAACGATCAGCGCTTACAACTACTTGAAACAAAATCACATCATTTTTTGGCAGAGGTTGACGGTGATTTTCCAGAATACTCCTTCCCTACTGAACATGATTTAGAACTTAAAGTAGGTGCGCAGGTGATGTTCATTCAAAACGATCCATCTCCTGAAAAACAATATTTCAACGGTAAAATTGGCGTTATTGACGAGATTGTGGAAGAAATCATCAGTGTAAAATGTCCGGAAGATGATTATTCGATTGAAGTGAACAAAGGTTTTTGGGACAATATCCGTTATGAAGTTGATCCTGAAAGCAAAGAGATTAAAGAAAATATTGTCGGACAGTTTGTTCAGCATCCATTGAAATTAGCCTGGGCTATTACTATCCACAAAAGTCAGGGTTTAACTTTCGACAAAGCCATAATCGATGCAAAATCAGCTTTTACATTTGGACAAGTTTATGTGGCTCTTAGCCGTTGCCGTACACTTGAAGGCATGGTATTGAGTTCAAAAATTGCTGATTACAGCATTAAATCAAATCAAAATATAGTTTCATTTTCAAAAGAGATGGAAGACAATCCTCCGGGCGATCAATTGCTTTCGAATTCAAAAAAGGAATTCCAGGAAATGCTGGTATTGGAGTTATTTGACTTCAATGATATTCACCGAAGATTGAATTATTTGATTAAACTATTGAATGAAAATGGCACAATCTGTCAGCCAGAATGGGTTCAAAAAGCCCGTGATGCTTCAACGCTCATAAAGACAGATGTTGTTGAGGTTTCAACCAAGTTTAAACAGCAAATAAAACATTTATCCCTTGCTGCAAATAATATAGAGGCTAATCCCATTTTACAAAGTCGCATCCAAAAAGCTTGTTCTTTTTTCCATGAAAAGACTTCGCTGATTTTAAACCCTGTTCAATCCATCGAATTTGAAATCGACAACAGGGCAATTAAAAAGATTATTACAGAATCAGCAAAAAAACTGGATGAAGAAATTTTTATTAAGCTTTATTGCCTTAATGCCACAAAAGATGGATTTCTGACAAAAGCATATTTAGATGCTCGGGCAAAGGCGGCCATTGAAAAGGTTGAAACAAAAAAATTAAAAGCGAAAAAACAAGACAGCACATCGACAAGCGTAAAACATCCCATTTTCTATGCAAAACTTAGAAAGTGGAGAAATGACTTAGCCGAAGAAAGCAAGCTACCGGTATATATGATTCTTCCGCAAAAAACATTAATTGAAATTTCCAATAAACTACCATCATCCACTTCAGAATTACAGAAGGTAAAAGGCTTAGGAAAGAAAAAACTGGAGCGCTATGGGAAAGAAATATTTTGGATGATAACTGAATATAGAACCGAAAACAAACTGGAAACAGCCGAATGGACTGCCATTAAACCAATTGAAAAGCTGGTAAAGGTTCCTTCACCACAGCAAAGTTATGAGTTATACATATCAGGCAAAAACATAGTAGAAATTGCTGTAGAGCGCGATATGACTGAACGAACGATAGAAGGTCATTTAACTCAATATGTTCAATCAGGAGAATTGAAAGTTGAGGACTTTGTATCCAAAAACCAGGTTAAATGCATAACAGACTATTACAATAAAGCTCAGAATAAAAGCCTTGGGGAAGCTAAAACACAATTGGGCGATAGTGTTTCCTATGCTGAGCTTAAGTTTGTATTTGCATCATTAAGTAAATAACTTATTATGTTTTTTAAAGCTAATTGTTAATCAATACATCCATTTTCAAAACCCATTTTAAACTTGCTTAAACCCTCTTTTTTCGCTATTTTGCACCTCCGTTCGATAGTTAATGATAATTTAATTTGGTCGATTACGAATCGAATTCAAGCAAATAGATTATAATAAATAAGTATGCGCATCAGTACCGAAAAGAAAACAAAGAATACTAATCATAAACATCAAAATCTCGATAAAGTTGCCATTAATGTTAAGTCGTTTAAAATATTAAGGAAAATCTTGAAAGAAAATCCTTATTTAGAGGAGTTAATGGTTGAAGCAAGAAGTCGTGAAGAGGCTATTAATGCAATTCGAACTTGGGTTTTAGCTTATTTTGAATCAAATCCGGTTGCCTATAGTTATTTTAAAGGTGAATTAACAGGACAAGAATCACTGAATCTTCTCGAATGGAGAGATATTGCTGCTATTCGCTTGATGGATTATGTTGAAAACTCAGGGCTAAAGCTCAAAGATCCCAATATTAAGGTTCGCAAGGAAACACTTAATGATCCTATTAAGCTTTTGTGGATGGCTATTAAAACAGGAACTGGAGGTGCAAAACCTGCATTTTTCGAGGATATGCTTCATTTATTCAGACAATTCCAGGGAATCAACAAAAGAAAAAGACCTACTGAAGAAGAGGTGAAAGAATGGATGACACGACATCCCAGTGGATTAGATCCTCAGTTAGTTCTTATTCGTAAACACAATAGAGATCGAATACTTAAAATTTTCATCAAAAAAATTGATAAGGAGGAGATTAAGGATAATAAATTCTTTTTTGAAAAAGGATTAAGTCAGGAAGAAAAACTGGCAGTTGCACAAGAATGGTGGAAAGATAAGCTGTTTCATCTGCGGTTTGCCATACGCAGCACAGATTTATTAAACGAAATGCTTGACTATTCTCTTTCTCCGGAAAAAATAAAAGCCTTTAAATCTGCCGAGGAAGTTGGAATTCCCATTTTCATCAATCCTTACTACCTTTCGTTGCTTAACACCCGTATTCATGGCTTTGCAGCCGAATCGGATCGTACTATTCGTGATTACATTATGATTAATGAGCAATTGGTTGATGAATTCGGAGGTATTAATGCTTGGGAAAAAGAAGACCTGGTGCTACCAGGAAAACCCAATGCTGCTGGTTGGTTATTACCCAACGAATACAATGTTCACCGCAGATATCCTGAAGTTTCCATTCTTATTCCTGATACAGTTGGACGTGCTTGCGGTGGTTTATGCGTTTCTTGTCAGCGAATGTTTGATTTTCAGAATGGAAATTTGAACTTCAATCTCGAAAAATTAAAACCTAAAGGCACATGGCCAGAGAGGCTTAAATACCTTATCAAATACTGGGAAGATGATTCTCAATTACGTGACATTCTGATTACAGGTGGAGATGCTTTAATGAGTTCTGACAAGAGCTTGAAGCAAATTCTTGATGAAGTTCTGGCCATGGCTGAACGTAAAAGAGAGGCCAATAAATTCCGCAAAGAAGGAAAGAAATTTGCTGAAATGCTAAAAATCAGGCTAGGTACTCGTCTACCTGTGTATTTACCTCAGCGAATTACTCCCGAACTCACTCAAATATTAGCTGATTTTAGAACCAAGGCTGCTGAAATTGGTTTCCAGCAATTTGTTATTCAAACACACTTTGAATCGGCAATGGAAATTACACCCGAAGTAAAAGAAGCCGTTCAGCGTTTATTGTCGGCAGGATGGGTTGTTGTTAACCAATTGGTATTTACTGCAGCTGCTTCGAGACGTGGGCATACAGCCAAACTTCGTCAATCCTTAAATAAAATAGGTGTCCTCCCCTATTATACTTTTTCAGTAAAGGGTTTCCTTGAAAACTCACATAATTTTGCTACAAATGCACGTGCAGTTCAGGAAGCAATTGAGGAAAAGGTAATAGGCAATGTTCCTGCAGCCTTTTTAGATCGAATTAAAAAATTACCACTAGATGCAGCAAATGTGGTGGAAAATATCAGGACAATTAAGTCGGATCTGAACATCCCTTTTTTAGCCACCGATAGAAACGTTTTAAATTTACCCGGTGTAGGAAAAAGTCTTACCTATCGTGTCATTGGCATTACTCGTTATGGAAAACGAATTTTGGAATTTGATTATGATCAAACTCGACCTCATAGCCCAATAGTTTCAAAAATGGATAAAATCAAAATTATTGAGTCCAAACCTATAATGGAATACCTTGAGCAAATAGAAGAAATGGGTGAAAACATACGTGAATATGATGGAATCTATGGTTATTCTATTGGAGAAACAGAACCACGTCCTCCCTTGTTTGAGTATCCTGAATATGATTATAAGCTAACAGATGAAGTAACCAATTTTGAGATGCCTGAGATGTAGATTAAGTGTTTTTATACAAATCAGTTTCCCTTTAACGTATTTTTAAGTAATCATTATTAACTAGAGTTGGGTATAATAGTGTATTTGCAAGTAATTGAATTACATTGTTATAATGAAATAATTTTTTGTGAATCTTTGAGTTTTTGTGTCTTAGTGGCTATTTTTATACAAAGACTCTAAGTCACGATGCTTGGCTTGCTTCAGGTAGGAATTTACAAAGTAAAAAGGTGAATAGCTGAAAAACTGAATTTTACTTAGAACTCACTTAATATCATCAATATTCAGTTATAGTGGTCCTGCCTAGACAATTTTGTAGCTATCCCTATCCTGCAAAAAAGGCATTTTTTCGCGTACTTTTCTAAGCTCCTCATAATTGAGATCGAGGATTAATACTTCTTCTTTGTTTTCTGAGCTTGTAAGCATTTCGCCCATGGGATTAATGGCCAAACTCATACCATTGTGTGCTTTTCCAGAGGCATCGTCCCCAATACGATTTACAGCAACTACATAACATTGGTTTTCGATTGCTCGTGCTATGTGAAGTGGAGTCCAATGCATGATGCGTATTTCGGGCCAGTTAGCTACTAATAAGAAACAATCGAAGTCTTCATTGTTTCTATTCCATGCAGGAAAACGTAAATCAAAACATATTTGTGGGCAGAATTTCCAGCCTTTAAAATCAACAATCAGTTTTTTGTTCCCTGCTGTATAATGATTATGCTCACCAGCCATGGTAAACAAATGTCGCTTGTCATAAGTTTCAAAAGTCTGGTCTGGGCGTATCCAAAATAAACGATTGAAATACTGACCATTCTCCTCAATGATTAAGCTACCTACTATAACAGCATTCTTTTTTGTTGCTTGCTCCTTAAGCCAATTGACACTTTGTCCATCCATGGATTCTGCCAAAGCCTCCGGTTTCATACTAAAGGCTGTTGTAAACATTTCAGGCAATACAATCAAATCAATTCCTGAAGGAATATCCTGATTAATGAGGCGTTCAAATTTTGTAAGATTTGCTTCTTTATCTTCCCAGGCCAAATCGACCTGCACCAAAGCAATTTTTAAATTTTGCATAGAATTTCAGTGGCTTTCTTAATTGTATCTGCTGATTTTGCAAAACAGAAGCGCAATACTTTGTGATCTATTTTATCGTGATAAAAAACAGAAATAGGTACAGAAGCAACTTTACTATTTATAGTGAGTGTTTTGGCATAATCAACATCGGCTTCTTCTGAAATCCCTTTGTAGCTCAGGCATTGAAAATAAGTGCCATGACAAGGAATAATCTCAAACCTTGAACCCTCCAAGCCTTTAACAAATAAATCACGTTTCTTTTGGTAAAAATCATTCAATTCTAAATAATGACTTTCATTCGACATAAAGTCGGCATAAGCATACTGGATAGGGGTTATTGCTGCGAACATTAGAAATTGGAAAACCTTTTTAAACTCTTTCATCAAGTTTTCAGGAGCCAAAACATAGCCCATTTTCCAACCAGTAGTATGATAGGTTTTTCCAAAAGATGAAATCACAAAACTTTTATCAATTAAGCTGGGATATTTGCTGATACTTTCATGCTTCATCCCATCAAAAATGATATGCTCATATACTTCATCACTTAAAATGATAATATCTCGGTTGGCAACTAGCTTCTCCAACTCCTTCATATCCTGATCGTTCAAAACACTACCTGTAGGGTTATGAGGAGTATTTAATATGATCATTTTTGTTTTGAAGGAAATCAATCGCTTTACTTCATCCCAATTAATTTTGTAATCAGGTGCATTCAAGGTAACATATTTGGGAACACCCTTGCTAAGTAAAATTGAAGGAACATAGGAATCGTAAGCCGGTTCAAAAATAATGACCTCATCCTTTTCCTTAATAATAGCAGTAATTGCTGTATAAATTGCTTGTGTAGCTCCAGCTGTAATTATGACTTCTTTATCAGCATCATATTTTGCTCCGTATAAATTTTCAACTTTCTCAACAATTCTTTCTTTGAGACCAATATACCCGGGCATAGGTGCATATTGATTGTGCCCTTCTTTCATGTATTTATTAACCAGAGCAATTAATTCCTTTGGACAATTAAAGTCTGGAAAGCCTTGTGACAAATTGATTGCGTTTTCCTCATTTGCCAGCCTCGACATTGTTGCAAATATACTCTCAGATATACCATGCAATTTGCTAGACAAATTTCCTTGTAGTTTTACCATATAATGTTTTGAGTAGACCCTATTTCACCATTTCTTCAACAAAGGGTCTGAGAATTAATTAATCAAAAATTAGAAATTGTTATTTCTCATTTAAATTCTGTTCAAGATAATTACAAAAAAAAAGATTTAACTTTCTAGATAGCAGCTACTAGCTAAAACAAAAACAGCTGTTAACAAATTAATTAACAGCTGTTTTAATAATTTAATTTTTGATGATTTAAATAAACTTCATTGTTCTTTCAATAAAGTCATTCAAATCCTTTCCTTTAAGAATATTTTTAGATAAACGGGCTAAATCAACCAATTGACCAACAATTTTTATTTTCTCATCTTCTTCAGCAGTATCAACAATTTTCTTGGCTAAGCTATGATTGGAATTAACAACCAGATTATACATACTGGGCATTGCACCCATGCCAGGCATACCTCCACCTAACTTCGACATTTCACCCATTCTGCGCATAAACTCATCTTCAGTGATAACCACGGCTGCATCATCAGGAGAATGTGGTTCTGCTTTAACTATGATTTTATCATCATTGACCACACTTTTGAAAAGTTCTATAATCGAATCCTGATTTTCTTTTGACAGTACAGATTCCTTCTCTTCTCCTTTATCAATTAACTCATCTACCGAACCAGCATCAATTCTCTTGATTCTTGTTTTTTCCAACTTCTGTTCCAATAAGTTTAAGAAATGCGCATCAATCACTTCATTCATATAAAGTACATTGAATTCTCTTTTTCTGGCGGCTTCCATATAAGTATATTGCTCATCTTTATCAGAAGCATACAACCAAACCTGATCTTTATCTTTATTCTCTTGATTTACCTTTACCAGTTCTTTATATTCCTCAATGGTGTAGAATTTTTCATCAACATCCTGAAGTAGAAAGAAATTGGTTGATTTCTCATAGAATTTATCTTCGGTTAACATACCGTATTTCACAAAAACATCAATATCATTCCATTTTGTCTCGAACTCTTTTCTATCTTTTTTAAAGAGATCGAACAATTTATCAGCTACTTTTCTTATGACATAAGAGCTAATTTTCTTCACATTGCCATCGGCTTGCAAAGCGCTTCTGGAAACATTCAGTGGAATGTCAGGTGAATCGATAACTCCGTGAAGAAGTGTCAAAAATTCAGGAACAATTTCTCCAACTGAATCGGTCACATATACTTGGTTGGAGAATAATTTGATCTTATTCTTTTGCAATTCCATATTGGTTGCCACCTTGGGGAAATACAAAATACCTGTTAGGTTAAATGGATAATCAACATTCAGATGAATCCAAAATAAAGGAGCCTGAGAATATGGATATAGTTCCTCATATAAAGATTTGTAATCTTCGTCAGTTAAATCCTGAGGTTGTTTAGTCCATATAGGATCAGTATTATTTATAATTCTTGGCTTCTCAACCTCTTTTTCAATTTCTTTACCTTCTTTGTCTTTTACACCTGTTTTCTGGCTGATTTTTTCTTTGCCAAAAACAATTTCGAAAGGCATAAATGGACAATACTTATTTAATAATTCCAGTATTCTGCTTTCCTCCAAAAACTCTTCCGAATCTTCTGCAATGTGCAGGGTAATAATTGTACCTCTTGTTTTCTTTTTAGAAACTGTTGTTTTATAATCAACACTTCCTTCGCATTCCCATTTAACTGCTTCTGCATCGCTTAAGTAAGATTTGGTTTGAAACTCAACTTTGTTCGCAACCATGAATGCAGAATAAAAACCAAGTCCAAAATGTCCGATTATCAGATTTTTTTCATCTGAACTTTCATACTTCTTCACAAACTCCTCGGCACTTGAAAATGCAATCTGATTGATATATTGCTCAACTTCCTTCTCGGTCATACCAATTCCATTGTCCGAAATTGTTAAGGTTTTCTTTTTATTGTCAACTTTTACCTCAATCTGAAGTTTACCCAATTCACCTGTGTAATCTCCTTTAGCTGCCATTACCTGAATTTTGCGCATGGCATCAGTAGCATTTGAAATAAGTTCCCTAAGGAATATTTCATGATCTGTGTACAGAAATTTCTTGATTATTGGGAAAATGTCTTTTGTATCTACATTAAGATTTCCTTTCTTCATTGTTCTTTTTTTTCTTTTTTTAATTCAGCAGGTATTCTGCCTGCCATGAACGCTTTTGGCAAATACCCTGCCGCCAAAAAAGAATGAAATTTTGACAGTATGCTAAAATAATTGAATGAAATTTAATAGGAATTTGAAATTCTTTCTCCAAATATGGAAGTTCCAATTCGCACCATGGTGCTGCCTTCTTCGATGGCAATTTTATAATCGTCAGACATGCCCATTGACAATTCTTTAAATTCAGCTTGCCCTGTAAAGAATTGAGCTTTTAACTTTTCAAAAACAGCTTTTAAGTAATTGAACTCATCTCTAACCTGATTTTCATCAGGCGTAAAAGTAGCCATGCCCATTAAGCCAATAATGCGTGCATGGGTGAAATCAGCAATTAATGGGTTTCCCAAAAGCTCTTCAATTTCACTTTCATCAAAACCAAATTTACTATCCTCTTCGGCAATATGAACCTGCAATAAACAATTGATAACTCTATTATTTTTCAATCCTTCTTTATGGATAGTTTGCAATAAACTGAAACTGTCAACAGCATGTATTAAATCGATAAAAGGGGCAATATACTTTACTTTATTGCTTTGCAAATGACCAATCATATGCCATTCAATTGGGTGTTCTTTAAACTTTTCGTATCGGTCACAAAGTGCTTGCACATAGTTTTCACCTAATATATTATGGCCAAGTTCAAGTATGGATGCCACTTTTTCATCAGGTTGACGTTTCGAAACAGCAATTAGTTTTACGGCTTCGCCTAATTCTGATTTAATATTCAATAAATTATCCTGATTAATCATTAGTAGCGATTTAAATTTGTGCAACACTTCAGTTGCAAAGTTCTTCTTTATTTTGCACATTAAAACTGGAAATAGCTAATTTTTCGTGTCATGAGTAAATTAAATAATTACCTGTTGATTTTTTCATTACTATTCATAATTTCCTG
>Ga0209045_1001333_pt1 | contig 22902 bp, 1 predicted proteins | sample SaaInlLV_10m_DNA_4_FD_184664 | JGI IMG/M metagenome (GOLD analysis project Ga0209045, IMG submission 184664) | Marine microbial communities from expanding oxygen minimum zones in the Saanich Inlet - Saanich Inlet SI072_LV_200m_DNA (SPAdes) (version 2) | ecosystem: Environmental > Aquatic > Marine...
AAAGAACGTAAAGATGGTTTTGAATTAAAACGCGCTCCTTTAATGCGTTGCTCTCTTATTCAAGTAGATGAAGAAAGGTATCGATTTATCTGGATGTTTCATCATATCCTGCTTGACGGTTGGAGTTTGCCTCTGATAATGAAAGAGGTTTTATTATATTATGAAGCTTTTCGTAATGGAGAGAATTTGCGTCTGCCATTGCCCAGGCCTTTTAGGGATTATATTCTCTGGTTGCAGCAACAGGATATTTCCCTGACCGAGCAATTCTGGCGCAAAAGATTAGAAGGGTTCTTTGAACCTACCCCCTTAATGCCAGGCAGTAGGGCTGGCATACATTTATACGGTTCCGAAACGTATAAAACAGAGACGCTTCGTTTTCCGGTTGATTTAACAAAAAATGCGCAATCCTTTGCGCGTAGCGAACAAATAACCCTAAATACAATTTTCCAAGGTGTTTGGGCAATCTTATTGAGCCAATATAATAACACAGATGATATTCTTTTTGGCGAGACTGTTTCCGGTCGTCCTCCTGAATTGACCGGTTCAGAATCAATTGTAGGGCCTCTGATAAACGCATTGCCTGTACGAATAGGAGTAAATAGGGAAGAATCTGTTTTGAATTGGCTTCGCGATGTGCAGATTCAACAAACGGAAACCAATCAATATGCCTATGCATCCCTTATTGATATACAGAAGTGGAGTGAAGTTAAGAAAGGAGTTCCTCTGTTTGAAATTATCCTGGCTTTTGAAAACTATCCGGTGATAAAAGAAACACTCGGTAATAAAAGTAGTTTGATAGTAGAGGATGTTCGTCTTTATGAACAGATAAACTATCCGGTTTCAGCGGCCATGGTACCAGGAGATGAACTATCAATGCAGGTAACGTATGGCGTTTCCATTTTTGAAGATAGAGAAATACAGCAATTTCTCAGACATTTTGAATTGCTGTATAGGAAAATAGTTCATAATCCCCATCAGAAGATTTCGGAATTGTCATTATTGGATGAAGAGGAAGAGAATAAAATAGTTGTACAATGGAACAATACATTTGCGGAATACCCTAAAGATAAATGCGTTCATCAACTGTTTGAACTTCAGTGTGAAAAATATCCAGATTCGCAGGCTGTTGTTTATGGTGACCAAAATATAACTTATGGAGAATTAAATATCAGGGCGAATAAACTTGCTGGTTATCTGAGATCAATAGGTGTGGGGCCAGGAGTATTTGTCGGAATATGTGTTGAACGATCTTTAGAAATGGTGGCGGGCATGTTGGCAGTTTTTAAGGCTGGCGGAGTATATGTTCCTATGGATCCGGCTTTTCCTGTGGAAAGAGTTGAGTTTATTTTAAATGACGTAAATGCAACAGTTTTGTTAACAACTCAAAAGTTTATTGACGCATTGCCTGAGATAAAAATCCATATGATTAATATGAATATGGAAGAGGAATTATACATTGATAACAGAAATAGTTACGCTGATTCATGGTTGAAGAATGATGAATGTTTTATTACTAGTGATTATCCGGCTTACGTTATTTATACGTCAGGTTCTACCGGTCAACCAAAAGGAGTATTGGTTTCACACAAATCCCTGCTAAATTTCGTTTGCTGGTATCAAAAAGCTTTTAATGTTAAGCCTGCTTGCCGTGTTAGTCAGGTGGCTGGGCTGGCTTTTGACGCTGTAATATTTGAATTGTGGCCCAATCTTTGCTCTGGCGCCTGCATTGTTTTGATTCATCCCGATATAGTTGTGTCCCCACTGGATTTGCAGAATCATATTTTACAGGAAAACATCGCTCTAAGTTTTATGCCGACTCCTCTGGCGGAAGAGATGTTGCGTTTGGAATGGCCTTTAGACTCTTCATTAAAAATAATGATGGTTGGCGGTGACAAATTGCATCATTATTCATCAAGGGAAATACCGTTTAAACTAGTAAATGTATACGGACCAGCCGAAAATACTGTTGTGACAAGTTCGGCGGTTATCGCCCATGGCGATGGTGTCGGAGTCCCACATATCGGTAGGCCTATTGATAATGTTAGTATTTATATTCTTGATAAAAATCTTCAACCGGTTCCAGAGGAAATTCCCGGAGAACTGTACACAGGTGGGGAGAATCTAGCTATAGGATATGTGAACCGACCGGATTTGACTGCTGAAAGATTTATTCCAAATCCATTTGCGGTTAAACCTGGTAAGCGTTTATATAAGAGTGGTGATTTAGTCAGGTATCTGTTTGACGGAAGGATTGAGTTTCTTGGTAGAATCGACAATCAAGTGAAGATCAGGGGATTTAGAATTGAGACAGGTGAGATAGAAACTACAGCAATGAACTGTCGAGGGGTAAATCAGTGCGCGGTTGTGGCAAAAAATGATAAAAATGACAACAAATATTTGGTTGCATACTTGGTAGGTGATGTTGAAATTGATAATCTTCGCGATTATCTTACAAAGAAACTGCCTGAATACATGGTCCCATCAGTTTTTGTTTTTCTTGACTCTATGCCAGTTACTCCAAACGGCAAGATTGACCGCAAAAATTTACCTGAACCTGATAATTCTTTATTTGGTTCTGAAAAACAGATTTCAAATCCAATCACTCCCACAGAAGAGATATTGAAAGATATATGGAGTGAAGTTTTAGGTGTAAAAGGCATAGGTCGTAACCACAATTTTTTTGAGTTGGGCGGTCATTCTTTACTTGCCACACAGGTTGTTTCACGTGTGCGCGATATTTTTTCAGTGGAGTTACCTGTGCGTACTCTATTTGAGTTGCCAATTTTATCTGACTTGAGTACGGAGATAGAAGAAAAACAGAGAAACGGTAAAAGCAAACTTCCTCCAATTGTTCCAAAAGATGCACATGAAAAAGGTCCTCTGTCATTCGCGCAGGAGCGACTCTGGTTTTTAGACAAACTTTATCCACAAAACCATTTTTACAACATTCTTTTTGGCATAAGTATAAAAGGGCAATTTGATGTACAAATTCTTGAAAAGAGTTTTAATGAAATTATACGCAGACATGAATCTTTACGGTCGTCAATTCAGACTATTAACGGTGAGTCTGCTTTGGTAGTGTCCTGGGATTTGAATGTTCCTGTTAATATAAAAGATCTACAATCTTTATCGGACGACGAACAGAAAAAAAAGGTTGAACAAATTACTAAAGACGAATACGAAAAAAGCTTTGACATATCCAGTGCTCCTTTAATTAGGAGTTGTGTGTTGAAACTCAACTCTGATGAACATGTTTTATTATTTGCCATGCACCATATTATATCAGACGGGTGGTCAATGGGCATATTCATCTCTGAATTAACAAAATTGTATGAGACCTTTAGTAAAGGAGAGAGTTCTCCCTTGCCTGAATTATCTATTCACTATTCTGACTTTGCCCTGTGGCAACGTAAGAATGTAGATTTGCAATCACAGTTAAGTTATTGGAAAAAAGGACTTGCGGATTTACCCATAATTGAACTCCAGTTGGATTTTGCTAGGCCAACGACTCAAAGTTTTAGAGGTGGCGTTGAACGTGACGGCTTGAGTTTAGCTGTAACTGATTTGGTAAAGGGGGTAGCTTCTAAATCCGGTTGCAGTCTGTTTATGGTTATGCTTGGAGGTTTTGCTACATTACTTTCACGCTATACTAATCAGAAGGATATTGTCATTGGTTCGCCCATAGCCAATCGGAACTACAAAGAAATTGAACCATTAATTGGCTTTTTTGTAAATACTTTGGCTTTACGGTGCGATTTGTCAGGAGAACCCAACTTTTTAGAATTGCTTCGCCGTATAAGAAAAACATGCTTTGATGCATATGCAAATCAGGATGTTCCTTTTGAAAAGCTTGTTTCAGAGCTGCAGCCACAAAGGGATATGAGTCGTAATCCATTAGTGCAGGTGAATATCGCTTTTCAAAATATGCCCATTGAGTTAGTAGAAACAGTGCCGGGATTAAGCGTAAATAGTCTGGATTTTGATCCGAGTACGGTGAAGTGTGATATTGAATTACATATGGCTGATAACGTTGATGGATTGAAATATGATTTCCTTTACAGTCTTGACCTCTTTGAACCATCTACAATTAAACGTATGTCACGCCACTTAAAAAAACTGATGGAATCAATTGTAAACAATCCGGAGATGAAACTTAATGAGTTAACCATATTTGATGAGGATGAAATGGAACTGTTCTTGTCAAAATCCAGGGAGATCAATCCAAACCATAGAGACGATATATGTATTCACCATATGTTTGAATCATGTGTGGCGAAAAATCCTGATACAACCGCAATTGTTATTGAAGATCAAAAAATTAGTTATGAGGAATTAAATATCCGCTCAAATCAACTGGCCCATTATTTGATTGCAGAAGGGATTGTCGCTGAAACTCTTGTAGGTGTTTGTATGAAACGTTCCGTTGAAATGATAGTTGCGATTCTTGGTATTCTTAAAGCAGGCGGAGCCTATATGCCCATAGACACAGAATATCCTGAAGAGAGAATACGTTACATGCTTGATGATTCCGGTTGTAAGATCCTACTAACAGAGGAAAGTTATGCAAATAATTCTTCTAAATCAGTAGTCCTGTCAAAGCTCTTGAACTTGCAAGATTTTCCAAAAGAGAATCCACATTCAGTTATAACTCCTCGCAATCTCGCTTATGTTATCTATACATCAGGTTCAACGGGGCGTCCAAAGGGGTGTCAGATAGAACATGGTAATATGTTTAACTATATTACATGGGCCAATGATTTCTATATTAAGAATAAGGATTTTGGGACCTTTGCGCTGTTTTCCTCACTCTCCTTTGATTTTACGGTAACCAGTATATTCTGTTCTATTGTTTTTGGCAGGTCACTACACATATATGATAATGATATCTCCATAGACAAAATATTACAGGACTCTTTTAATATTAATACATCTGTGGATATTATAAAGCTAACTCCATCACATATTTTATTGCTTAAAGAACTAAATATAAATGAAACTAATATACTTAAAGTCATAGTCGGCGGTGAAGAGTTGACCTGGGAGCATGTAAAGATATTGAAGACTATAAACAAGGATATAGAGATAATTAATGAATATGGCCCTACGGAGGCAACGGTGGGGTGTATAAGGAAAGTGATTAATGAGAAAGAGAAAAAGATATACATTGGAAAACCGATTTCAAATACTACCGCTTATGTTTTTGATAGTTCATTGAACATATCACCAGTAGGTGTAAAGGGGGAGTTATACATAGGAGGATTGGGGGTTGGACGTGGATATCATAATAGAACTGCGCTGACTGCTGAAAAATTTATTCCTGATCCGTTTAGCGATCAACAAGGGGCGCGCCTTTATAAAACTGGGGATCTTGCCCGATTGCTTCCTACTGGAAATGTTGAATTTTTAGGTAGAAAAGATGATCAGGTAAAAATCAGGGGATTTCGAGTTGAATTAGGAGAAATAGAAAGCGAGATAAGAGAGTGTTCAGGCATAGACAAAGTGGTTGTTGTAATGAGGGAGGATGTTTCTGACAAAAAAGGAATTGTAGCATATCTTGTCATGGGTGAAAAACCTTTACTTGAAAACGATCTGCGCAACCACCTGAAAGAAAAACTACCGGAGTACATGATTCCCGCTGCTTTCGTGGTTATTGATGAAATACCTTTAACACTGAACGGTAAAGTCGATAAACGTGCATTGCCCTTACCTGAAAAAAGTGGGTCGAAACAAGGCTTTGTCTCTCCGCGTGATCTTCACGAACTGGAGCTTAAAAACATCTGGGAAAAAGTACTTATTATCTCTAACATAAATATAAGGGATAATTTCTTTGATCTTGGGGGTAACTCTATAATAGCCGTTCGTCTTTTGTCGAGGATTGAAGAACAATTCAAGTGCAGTCTTCCTCTGGCATCAATCTTTGAAGCACAGACCATAGAGGCAATGGCAACCATGGTTCGTGGGGAAAAGGAACGGCTTGAATGGTCACCATTAATAAGTATACAAGGTTGCGGTTCTAAACCGCCTCTCTTTTGTGTTCATCCGGCAGGAGGTGGTGCTGTATGCTATGCAGGAATCGCAAAAGCATTGAGTTCAGATCAACCTGTTTATGGATTGCAGCCGCGAGGGCTTGATGATAATTTGTTGGAACCTCACACAAAAGTTGAAGAGATGGCTGCATGTTATATGAATGCTATTCAGGAAGCCGGTTTCGCGGAGCCCTTTCAATTGGCAGGAGCTTCTTTTGGTGGACTGGTTGCCTTTGAGATGGCGCGTCAGTTTGAGTCTCTCGGAAAGGAGGTCTCTTTTGTCGCTTTATTGGATACATATGCATCACAGATAGAACAGGATGATGATGACGCCGGACTGCTGTGGGCTTTGTTTAAAGAGGATACTGATCTCTCACTTGATTATCTCCGGACGCTTGAACCTGAAGAGTTGCTATCGTATATTATAAAAGAGGTGAAAGAGACAAATTTTTTTCCGCCGGATTTTGGTGCAGAGCGTTTTCGTTTAATATTGAACATGACAAAAGTCAGCGTTAAGGCCGCTTTGTATTATAATCCCGGTCCATATAAAGGCAGGGTAGTCCTTTTCCGGGCGAATGATGATAGAAATGAAAACAGGGACAACACTTTAGGCTGGAAAGATATACTCTCTAAGAACTTCGAAGTAAAGTTTGTTCCAGGTTCCCATCAGAACATGTTTCGTGAACCTCATGTCGGAGCATTGGTTAAGAGTATGAAAGAGTATATGATAGTTTCTTAATGAATGTTTATTCTTCCGTCCCGTCCTCCTCATTGCTACGAAGCGAAAGCTCGTTCGGGTCAGGTATGGTGTTCCCCACTAAATTCCCTCAAAGTTACTGGACTTCTTACTTATTCAATAAGCTATCATTCAACTTATAAATAATGTCTATTGAGTTAACTCAACAAAAGATATAATATGGCAGAATTAGGCAGAAAAGTATATTAAATCTTTCTCATTAGAAGAGAACTTCAAGGAATATCGTATCACAATAAAATGGCCAAAGGATTGGTCAACCCTCATTGTCAGGGAGACTACTTTTCATGATAAATGCTTCGACTTTGCTAATTACATGCTTTCCTTAGAGGAAAAGATTATTTAATACATTCTTGTAACCTGATATGGCGTTGAATAATATAAACGATTTAGTTCCCTTAACCACAAATCAGCGTGAAATATGGCTGGAACAGGAGCTTTTTCCAGGTTCACCAATTTATAATATCGGTGGATATGTAGAGATAAAGGCGTCAGTAGATTATGACGTTTTTTCCCGTGCGGTAAAGTACGTTGTTGAGGAAAACGATGCACTTCAGATCGTGTTGGAAAAGCACGAGGGTATCGCGCATCAGAGATTCGTTCAGCCAGATGGTGTTGATCTCCATGTAAAGGATTTTTCTGATGATGAAGATCCCTATAGCAGGTGTCTTACATGGATGCGTAAGGAGTTCGAAAAACCTTTCAATTTGCATGGTGATCACCTTTTTCATTTCACATTAATCAAGGTTTCGAGTGAGCACTATGTCTGGTTATCAAAATATCATCATATGATTATTGATGGATGGAGTATTTCATCCGTAGTAACGAGAGTTGGAGAGCTCTATACGGAATTAAAAACAGATAGTAAGTTTCAGATAACTCCAGGTAATTCCTATAAAGAGTACGCATTGCAAAACGGGGAATACTTTAAATCAGGGCAGTATACAAAGGCTCAGGAGTATTGGATGAAAACCCTAAGTGATGCCCCTGATCCTTTACTCCCGAGATTCAGACATACAGTTGAAAACGTTAATCAGATCAACTCTCATAAAAACCTGTCCTTACCACGTGATTTTTATAACAGGATAACCGATGAAGCTGCGAGTAAAGGATTTTCTGCCTTCCAGTTTGTTTTAGGTGTTTTTTATAGTTACTTCAGCCGTATCTATGGAAAGGAAGATATTGTTTTTGGTATTCCCGTTCTCAATAGAAGAAATAACACTGAAAAAAATACGGTTGGATTATTTGTTGGAGTCATTCCGTTACGCATACAGGCTGAACCTGACGTTATTTTTCTTGAACTGCTGGAAATTATAAAACGTAAGATACGTGAAAGCTTCAGATACCAGCACCTTCCTCTGAGCGAGATAAACCTGTGCAATAAATCACGGCACGGTAACGAGGGAAAGATCTTTGACATACTCTTTTCCTTTGAAAAGATCGATTTCTATTCATCATTTGATGAAGTTGAAGGGCTTTTTACCCCGATGACGCTTGACAGAGAGCCTCTGGTTATAGCGTTTAAAGACTATGCTGGACGTGATCCATTTCTTGAATTCAGCTACAACAAGAATTATTTTAAGGGATTTGTGGTTGGTCGCATGATGTGCCATATTGAGAAGGTATTACAGGAAACATTTAAAACTCCTGATATCGAAGTTCGTAAGATAGATTATATACCGGAAGAAGAGAAGCAGCGTATTATCTACGAATTTAACAACACGAAAACCAGTTACCCAAAAGAGAAGACAATTTCCCAACTGTTCGAAGAACAGGTGGAACGTACACCTGATAATACCGCTCTTGTATTTGGGAATAAAAAACTTTCATATAGGCAACTGAACGAGCAGGCGAACCGCTTTGCCCACTGTTTGAGGGAACACTATGACATTCAACCGAATGACCTCGTGGGGGTTTTACTAAATCGATCCGAATATATGATCATTTCCCTTCTTGGTATCATAAAGGCGGGCGGTGCCTACATCCCGCTCGACCCTGATTACCCGGATGAACGTCTGGCCTTTATGATTAAGGACTCAGGTATTCGGATACTCATTACTCAATCTGACCTCCAGGCCAGACCGCCTTCAATACCAGATCATGAATTAACAATAGTTAATATTCAAGCAGTACATACGAGTCACTATCAAACAGTTAATCTTCAATCTTCAATCGTCAATTCTGAAGATCTTGCTTATGTAATGTACACGTCAGGCTCTACCGGAACACCGAAAGGGGTGATGGTTAGCCATAAACCGGTAGTTCGGCTGGTAAAGAATACCAATTACATAGAAATCACCCCCAATGACCGTATCCTACAGACAGGGTCGCTTTCCTTTGATGCGTCAACATTTGAGATATGGGGAGCGTTGTTAAATGGTGCTGCGTTGTATCTGGTTCCCTTAGCTGATTTACTAGATATAAACAGATTTGGAAGGATTATGAGAGATAACCGGATTTCGATAGTGTGGCTTACGAGCAGTTTCTTTAATCAGCTTGTGGAGAAAAATGAAACGATATTTTCTCATGTAAAACACCTGCTGGTGGGAGGAGAGAGGCTCTCCGTTTCACACATTAACAAGCTCAGAAAGGCGAATGAATCGCTGGATATTATTAATGGATACGGTCCAACAGAGAATACGACGTTTACCACTACATATAAGATTGATCAAATCTTTAAAACGGATATCCACATCGGCACCCCTCTCTCAAACACACGGGTATACATCCTTGACAAACAGGGAGGGTTATCACCCATAGGGGTACCGGGAGAGTTGTGTATAACTGGTGACGGCCTGGCAATGGGGTATCTAAACGAGCCGGACATTACAGATGAGAAATTTGCCCCGTGCCCGTTTGAGCCGGGAGAGAAAATGTACCGGACGGGCGACATCGTACGATTACTACCTGATGGGAATATAGAATTTCTTGGCAGGAAGGATAACCAGGTAAAAATCCATGGTTATCGAGTTGAGTGCGGTGAGATTGAACAGGCACTTTTACATCATCCTGAGATACAGAAAGCGGTAGTAGTTGTCCGTGAGGAAGAGGAAGAGACAAAAGAACTGGTGACGTATTTTGTTAGCAATAATGAGCTTACTACTTCAGAGCTGCGATCATATCTGAACCGTTTTCTCCCTGAATATATGATTCCCTTGTGGTTTGTCCCTCTGGATCATATCCCGTTGACACCCAATGGTAAGATAGACAAAAAGGCATTACCCGCACCGGAAGGCTTGCAGCTAGGAACAGGCGCAGAATATATTGCTCCAAGAAACAGTATCGAAAGGCAACTTTCAGCCATATGGGAGGAAGTGTTAGCAAGAGAGAGTATCAGTATTCGGGATAACTTCTTTGAGATAGGCGGTCACAGCCTCAATGCGACACAAGTCGTAAGCAGATTTCACAAGGTATCAGGCATAGAACTTCAGTTTCGTGATATCTTTCAATATCCTACCATAGAGTCACTGGCTAAAGTGGCTCAGGAAAAGCAGCAGACTTTGTACCAATCAATAAAGCCTGTTGAAATACAGGCGCATTATCCTCTGTCACATGCTCAAAAGAGATTGTGGTTACTGCATCAAATTGAAGAAAATTCCATTGCGTACAATATGCCGGTAGCATTTTTCCTTGAGGGGGACCTGGACTGCGAGGCACTTCAGAAAGCTTTCGAAGATTTAATAGAACGCCATGAGATATTACGAACGAGTTTTATAACTGTAGATGGAGAACCCCGGCAGAAAGTGCATAAAGGGAAAGGATTCCATATAGAAGAGGTCGATCTCAGAAAAGAGCGGCATGCGGTATCCAATACGGAGGAGTTGCAAAGGTCCGCGGCTGAAGAGGCACAAAAACCTTTTGATCTGAGAAGCGGGCCCTTACTTCGTGTGAAGCTCCTGCAAACGTCAGAGACAAGATATCTCCTGCTCTTTACCATGAATCATATTATTGCAGACGGTTGGTCGTTGGGAATTCTGGTAAGTGAACTGTCGTCTCTGTACGAGTCATATCTGCTTGATAAGGAATGTTTATTAGAAGTATTACCACTACAATATAAAGACTATGCCGCGTGGCATGCTGGGATATTGGCAAGTGAGGGAGTACGGGCAGATCGGGAGTACTGGCATAGGAAGTTATCTGGAGAGATACCTGTACTGGATTTCCCATCAGATTATCCGCGGCCTCCTATGCAGACATTTCAGGGTACGACGTATCGTTTTCGGATACATGAGGCACTGACAGGTGAACTGAAATCTCTCAGTACCGGAAAGGGCGTAAGCCTGTTTATGACGCTTACCGCGCTGGTGAAGACATTGCTCTATCGTTATACAGGCGAGGAGGACATTATCGTAGGTGTGCCTGTAGCGGGAAGACAGCATAAGGATTTGGATGGACAGGTCGGTTTTTATGTAAATACCCTTGCTTTGAGGGATACGATATGCGGAGATGACAGTTTTGCCGATGTGTTAGATAAGGTGAAGACAACGGCAACGGAAGCGTATGATCATCAAATATATCCATTTGACCGTTTAGTGGAAGAGCTTGGTCTCAGGAGAGACCTGAGCCGTTCGCCGCTCTTTGATGTAGTGGTGGCATTGCAGAATACTGAGGAGGTGAAGTTTGAACTTCCGGGAGTAAAAATTACTCGAAGTGAGTTTTCCTCAACAATCAGTAAGTTTGACCTGACAATAAATTTTGAAGAGATAGAAGACTCTATCCGGGTGGAAATTGAATATAACACAGATCTGTTTAAGGGCGAACGTATCGAGAGGATGGCCGCACACTTCTTGGAACTTGTAAACGGTGTAGTGTCGGATACAGACCGGAAAATCGAGGCAATCAATATCCTCAGCGAGCACGAGAGGATTCGACTGTTAGAAGAGTTTAATGATACAAATGCGGAATATCCGGCAGACAAGACGATCATAGATCTGTTTGAGGAACAGGCAGTACGTACGCCTTGCAATATAGCGGTAGTGTTTGAAGAGTGCAATCTCACCTATAAGGAATTGAACGAGCAGGCCAATCAGGTGGCTCATTTTCTCAGAAATGAGTACCAAATCAAGCCGGACGATTTTGTCGGGGTAATGCTGGACAGGTCGGAAAAAATGATCGTTGCCTTACTGGGGATATTGAAATCAGGGGGAGCATACGTACCCATAGATCCGGAGTATCCAGAGGAACGTATCAATTATATGCTGAAGGATTCCGGGTGCAGGGCACTTGTTACTAGGAAGAAATATATGGATCTTCACAGCAACGGAGAACGTGAAACATCTTTTATTGACATAAACACAATTCCTCATAAATCAATAGAAAACCCTGCGCATAGTACCCTACCAAGTCATCTGGCTTACGTAATTTATACCTCAGGCTCAACAGGGCAACCAAAGGGTTGCTTAATTACCCATCAGAATATCGTCCGGTTACTGAAAAATGATTCTTCACGCTTCGATTTTCATGAGAAAGAAGTCTGGATAATGGCCCATTCCTATAGCTTTGATTTTTCTGTCTGGGAAATGTATGGCGCACTGTTATTTGGAGGCACTCTAGTTGTTCCGAAACGTGATGATGTCACGTCATCACCGGTTTTCTTGTCACTTTTGCGAAAACATCGTGTTACCGTATTGAATCAGACTCCTTCCGCCTTTTATCAATTGATACAAGAGGAGCGAAACGAAGATACTACGGACCTGGATAATCATTTGCGGTATATTATTTTTGGTGGTGAGAAGCTTGAACCTGCCTATCTAAAGCCGTGGGCAGATCGATACTCATCCGACAAGATACAACTCATAAATATGTTTGGGATAACAGAGACCACTATACATGTCACATACTGCAGATTGTCTAAAAATGATATTTGCGGAGTGCAGGTAAACAGTCCGATAGGAGGACCTCTGCCTGAAACAACAGTATATATTCTGGACGAACAACAGGGTGTAGTTCCCATCGGAATAACCGGTGAGTTATATGTAGGGGGGAGCGGTGTCTGCCGGGAATACCTGAATCGTGAAGAATTAACGAGAGAAAAATTTATTGCTAATCCGTTTAAGACAGGAGAAAGGTTATACAGGACAGGAGACCTGGGAAGGTGGCTGCCAGATGGGAATATTGAATATGTGGGCCGTAGTGACGACCAGATCAAAATTCGTGGTTACCGGATTGAGTGCGGTGAGGTAGAACAGACTCTATTGAAACATCAGGCAATAGAGGGGGCAGTTGTCGTCGCGAGAACGTTAAAAGAAGAGACAAAGGAACTCGTGGGTTATGTGGTAACCAGGGACGCGTTTACGGTATCCGAGTTACGGTCGTATTTAAGCAGATATCTTCCAGAGTATATGATCCCTTCGGTGTTTGTCAAGTTGGATCAAATCCCCAGGATGCCCAATGGAAAGATAGACAAAAATGCGTTACCCGCGCCGGAGGGTATGGGCCTGGAAACGGGCATAGAATACGAAGCTCCCCGAGATGAGATAGAGAGACAGTTGGCAGCCATATGGGAAGAGGTGTTATGGAAAGAGAAGATCGGCATACGCGACAATTTTTTTGAGATAGGTGGCCACAGTCTGAAGGCAACACTGGTAGTAAGTAGATTCCACCAAGTATCAGATAAAGAGCTGCATCTGCGCGAGATATTCCATAATCCCACTATAGCGGAGCTTTCAGAAGTTATATATGGAAAACAGAAGACGATCTACCAATCGATACAGCCTGTTGGAAAGCAGGCCCATTATGCCTTGTCGCATGCCCAGAGAAGGCTTTGGATACTCCATAATATGGAGGGCGGTTCCATAACGTATAACATGTCTGGCGCCTTCATGATTGAAGGGGACCTGGATCGACAGGCATTGCAGAAGACGTTTGATATCCTGATAGAACGGCATGAGATATTGAGAACGGGCTTTATCGTAGTAGATGGAGAACCCAGACAGGTGGTACAAAAGCAGATAGGTTTTCAGGTTGAGGAGGTAGATTTCAGAAAAAATGTGAATACTACAGATGTAGGGGAGTACTTACAGGAATGCACGGAAAAAGAGGCCCGAATACCATTTGATCTGAAAAAAGCTCCATTGCTCCGGGTAAAGCTGTTAATGATATCAGAGACGAAGTCGCTCTTATTAATTACGATGCATCATATTATAGGAGATGAATGGTCTGTAGGGGTGTTTTTCAGGGAGCTGGAGGCCCTGTATGAGGCATATACACAAAACAGGGAGAATCCTCTGAAAAACCTGAAGATACAGTACAAAGACTATGCTTCATGGCAAAATAATCTTTTAACGAGTGAAGCAGTACGTTCACATCGCGACTACTGGCATGAGAAATTATCGGGAGAGATACCGGTATTGAAAATGCCGGTTGATTTTTCCCGCCCACCGGTACAAACGTCTCATGGCGCGTTACATCAGATTCAAATAGACAGACAGTTGTCACAAGAACTGAAATCTCTCAGTACCGGAAAAGACGTCAGTCTGTTTATGTCGCTTTCCGCTCTGGTAAAGGTGCTGCTGTACCGGTATACGGGTCAGGAAGAGATTATTATCGGTTCTCCTATCGCGGGAAGACAGCATAGGGAGCTGGAAGGCCAGATTGGGTTTTATGTAAATACACTGGCATTGCGGGATACCATACGGGGAGAGGACAGTTTTACTGAGGTATTGAGAAAGGTTAAAGAAACGGCGACGGAGGCATATGACCATCAAATCTATCCATTTGACCTTCTGGTAGAAGAATTGGATCTGCAGAGGGATCTGAGAAGATCGCCACTCTTTGATGTAATGGTGGTGTTGCAGAACAGGGATGAAACGAAATTGAAACTTACCGGCATCGAGGTTGCTCCGTTTGAACATCCTTTAACGATCAGCAAATTTGATCAGGTATGGTACTTCATGGAGATGGAGGATGGAATTCAACTAAGTATAGAGTATAACACAGATCTGTTTATGGCTGATAGCATCAAAAGGATGGCTTCGCATTTCCAGGGGCTATTAAGATGCATATTGACTGACGTAGACCTGAGGATACAGGAGATCAATATACTCGGTAAAGACGAGAAGAACCTTTTATTAGAACTGTTTAATGATACGAGTGCCGACTATCCGAAGGACAAAACGATTGTAGAACTGTTTGAAGAACAGGTGTCGAGGGCTCCTCACAACGTCGCAGTCGTCTTTGAAGAAAGAAAACTCTCTTATAAGGAATTGAACGAGCAGGCCAACCGAGTTGCCCATTACCTCAGGAACGAGTATCAAATCAGACCGGATGATCTGGTTGGGGTAATGCTGGACAGGTCTGAGGAAATGATCGTTGCCTTGCTGGGGATATTGAAGTCCGGGGGTGCGTATGTACCCATCGATCCTGAATATCCCAAAATGCGTATTCAATACATGCTGGAAGATTCCGGTTGCAGAATACTGATTACCGAGGCGAAATATATGGATATATTTGGAAACGAAGAACGTGTATCGCCTTTTATTGATATAAACTCGCTTCCTCAGACATCGACAGAAAATCCCGCGTTTCATTCTTCTCCGCGTAATCTGGCATACGTAATTTATACATCAGGCTCTACAGGAAGGCCAAAGGGGGCGATGATAGAACACAGTTCTTTGATCAATTTATGCTATTGGCATAAAACAGAATTTTCCCTGTCTCATGAAGATAGAGTTACCCAGTTTGTAAGTTTTTCATTTGACGTTTCCGTCTGGGAGACATTTCCTGCGCTTGTCTCCGGTTCCTCATTGTACATCGTTCCGGAAAATACCAAATTAGATTTGATAAAATTTAATAATTTCCTGGAGAAAAATCATATAACGGTCTGTTTTGTCCCAACAAGCCTTTGTGAACAATTTTTTACCCTTGATAATAAATCATTGAGAATCTTGTTAACCGGAGGTGAAAATCTGAAATGTTATACTGAGAGGAATTATCGGCTATCAAATAATTATGGTCCAACTGAAAATACCGTTGTAACTTCCACATGTTTTATCACAGATATTTCATCAATAACCATTGGAAAATCTATCAGTAATACCAATATGTACATACTGGATAATCAGAATAACCTTCTTTCTGTTGGTGTTCAGGGAGAGATTTGTCTGTCGGGAGACGGTCTGGCACGGGGATACAGAAACAATCCAAAACTGACTGCAGAGAAGTTTATTCCGAATCCTTTTCATGAAGGAGAGCGGTTGTATAAAACAGGAGACCTGGGAAAGCGATTACCGGATGGGAATATAGCGTTTTTAGGGCGGAAAGACGATCAGGTGAAAATTCGCGGTTACCGGGTTGAATTGGGAGAAATCGAGGCGGCGTTGAAAGAACATCCTGCCGTGCGGGAGAATACTGTTATCGTCCATGAAGTTTCTGAAACAGACAAGCGTTTAGCTGCCTATCTCGTGCCACACCAGGGGCTGACTATTGACCGAATGGAATTACGTGATTTTCTGACCAAACGTATTCCCGGCTATATGATTCCATCGTATTTTGTGACGCTTGACGCCATGCCACTGACTCAGCATGGTAAGATTGATCGTCGCGTATTGCCGGAACCTGAGGGAGGGCTTTGGGACAGGGAAACTACTAATGCCGTACCTCAGACGGAAGCGGAACAACGTATTGCTCAAGTGTGGCAACAAACGCTGCAAACGAAGGAAGTGGGAATATATGACAATTTCTTTGAAGCAGGCGGAAATTCATTACTATTGATACAGGTTCTCGGTAAGCTGCAGGAAATATTCGGAAATCAGCTGTCAACGGTTGAACTGTTTCAATACCCTACGATACATGCGTTAGCAAAACATCTAACGCAAGACCCAGCCCGGAAAACCTCCTTCGTTTTGAAAACACTGGAAACTTCTGGAGCCACAGATATTGCTATTATCGGTATGTCGGGTCGTTTTCCGGGGGCGAAAGACGTCGATACTTTCTGGCAAAATATATGCAATGGCGTTGAGTCAATCACCTTTTTCTCAGATGAAGAACTCCTGGCGGAAGGTATTGATCCGGTGTTGGTCCATAATCCTAATTATGTCAAAGCAAACGGAGTTTTGGACGACATTGAATTCTTTGATGCGGATTTCTTTGGATACACACCGAGAGAGGCTGAAATTATAGCACCGCAACAACGTCTGTTCCTGGAATGTTCCTGGGAGGCAATGGAAAACGCGGGCTACGATGTTGATAGGATAGAGGGGCAAGTAGGTGTTTTTGCCGGGGCAGGTATGAATAGCTATCTGTTGCACAATATTTTGCCCCGTCGCGATCTCATGGAATCTATTGGAGAACACCAGCTGACCATAACCAATAAGGATGATTTTTTGCCAACCCGTACATCTTACAAACTCAACCTGAAGGGGCCAAGTGTCAATGTGCAAACGGCCTGTTCCACGTCGCTCGTGGCTGTTCATCTGGCATGTAAAAGTATACTCAACGGCGAATGCAACATGGCACTAACCGGTGGCATTACCGTTGATATTCCTCAAAAGAAGGGCTACCTGTACCAGCAGGACATGGTTGTCTCCTCCGACGGTCATTGTCGTGCTTTTGACGCAGCGGCACAGGGTATCGTCAGTGGAAGCGGGGTTGGTGTTCTCGTGTTGAAAAGATTTGATCAGGCGCTGGCTGACGGCGATTGTATCCATGCCGTAATCAAGGCTTCGGCTATTAATAACGATGGTGGCTCGAAGGTCGGTTTCACTGCTCCGGGAGTTGATGGGCAGTCTGCGGTGGTTGCAGAAGCGATGCGGAATATAGACGCTGAAACAATTTCTTACATAGAGGCTCATGGAACAGGGACCGCTATGGGTGATCCTATTGAAATAGCGGCACTGACTCAGGCGTATCGAGCCTATACTCAGAAAAAACAGTATTGTGCAATTGGTTCTGTTAAAACTAATGTCGGTCACTTAGATGCAGCTGCCGGAGTCACCGGTGTGATTAAGACTGCGCTTGCTCTCAAAAACAGGGAGTTGCCACCAAGCCTGCATTTTGAAAATCCCAATCCGAAAATTGACTTTGCCAATAGCCCATTCTTTGTTAATACGAAACTGTCTGAATGGAAATCTAACAGTACATTGCGCCGTGCCGGGGTAAGCTCTTTCGGGATTGGAGGTACTAATGCACACGTCATCCTTGAGGAGGCGCCTTTCCTGGAACCGGCAAGTCCTTTAAGGCCGTGGCAGCTCATTCTTCTCTCTGCAAAGACAGAATCAGCCCTGGATAAAATGACCGGAAACCTGATTGCTTATCTCAGGGAAAATCCCTCTCTTAATCTGGCGGATGTAGCCTATACCCTTCATGTGGGAAGAAAATCATTCTCCCATAGACGTTTTGTCGTCTGCCGTGATGTGGACGATGCCCTGAGGGCCTTGGAATCAATGGATCCGAAAAGGGTTCTTTCATATAACATCGAACCGGAAAACCGATCCGTAACCTTTATGTTTCCCGGCCTGGGAGAACAGTATGTCAATATGTCCAGAGGTATTTACGAGAGTGAACCGACATTTCGTGAGGATATTGACCGGTGTTTGGAAATCCTCGATCAACAACTTGGGATAGATTTAAAGGAAATCCTCTATAAGAAAGGTGAGAAGGAGGAGGTTTCATCTTTACAACGGCCACGTTTCAATCTGAAAAAAATGATGAATCGAGAACCCGAGGATGCGGATGAGGCAAGTCAGAGACTCAATCAGACAAAGTATTCCCATCCCGCTGTTTTTGTAATCGAGTATGCACTGGCAAAGTTGTGGATGCGTTGGGGGATTACACCTCGTGCCATGATAGGATACAGTCTTGGGGAGTATGTGGCAGCCTGCCTTGCCGGTGTGCTATCGCTCGAAGATGCCTTACGGATTCTGGTTAAAAGGGCGGAACTCATTGAACGGCTACCAAAAGGCACTATGCTTGCGGTTCCATTACCGGAGAATGAGCTTAAAGGCGTACTTGGAGAGGAACTCTCCCTTGCAGTGGTCAATGCACCCTCTCTCTGTGTGGCAGCGGGATCGGAGGAAGCAGTCATTAAATTAGAAGAGTCTCTCAACAGGAGAGACATTCTCTCCAGACGTATTCGAACTTCCCATGCCTTTCATTCAAAGATGATGGAACCTATGAAAGAGGAGTTTGCGAATTATTTAAAGGATATAAGTTTTTCGCCGCCTGAAATTCCGTATATTTCCAATGTGACAGGAACCTGGATTACAGATGAAGAGGCAACCGATCCCTTCTATTGGGCGGAGCATACTTGCCGTACGGTTCATTTCAGTAAAGGAGTAGGTTTGCTATTGGAGAAATCAGAGACCACATTGCTGGAGGTAGGGCCTGGTCAAAGTCTGACCGGTTTTGCGATCCAGCATCCAAACAATGGAAAGGCAATGAATGGACATGTATTTCCCTCTCTGCGTAACCGGAATGAAAATCTACCGGACGAACTTTTTCTTCTTAACACCATAGGCCGGCTCTGGCTGGGAGGCATTGAGATAGATCCATCAGCTCTTTATGCCGGGGAACATAGTCGTCGTGTTCCACTTCCGACCTATCCCTTTGAAAGGCGTAAATTCTGGATCGAACCACAACTTGATACAGACAGTATTCCCTCTGAGTTTCATGATGATAAGGACTTGCCACGAACTGAGATACGGGACGGGTTTCATGTTCCCGGCTGGAAGCAGTCGGTACTGTCCCAGACAGAATGGAACAGGAATTTGACATGGATGATCTTTATTGATGGATCCGGTCTTGGCCGTTCACTTGTAGATCTAATCAGACGGAGGAACCAGGAGGTCATTATAATAAAAAGAGGTGAACTCTTCTCGAATGACGGGACGGGTGTCTTTACCGTCAGTCCCGGCCAGCCGGAAGAGTATTGTCGATTAATCTCAGAACTCAACGAGTCGGGAAAGCTTCCTGATAAAATTGTTCATCTGTGGAGTCTTGACTCTTATAGCAGGGAGAGTGATATTGAGTCCGGACTCAAATCACTTCCCGGGTCCCTGGATTCAAGATTCTATAGTCTCATCTTCCTGGCACGGGCTATTGGGGAAGAGGGAATTCAAACTCCACTTAACCTGGGAATTATTACCAATAACATGCAGAGTATAACCTCGGATGAGGTCATCTTTCCCGAAGCAGCTACAACTTTGGGACCCTGCAAGATAATTCCTCAGGAATACAAAAATATCGTATCCAGCAGTATTGATCTTTCAATCCCGGATCATCAAGAAATAGATTATGAGATAATAGTAGAACAGATAACGACAGAATTTCTCTCAAATCTGCCCGATCAGGTTGTAGCCTATCGCGGACTCAGGAGATGGGTACAGACTTTTGAAAAGATTCGATTGGAAGGAAACAAGGCTTCACGGGTCGAAAGGGATATTCCAGAAGAAACTGAAGTAAAATCCCTTTCCGGTCCGGTGAATGCGAGGCCTGACCTGGAAACTACTTACAAACCACCGGAGAATGAGATCGAAAGGAAGATCGTCGAAATGTGGCAGGAATTGCTGGGTATTGAAAAGATAGGGATCTATGACAACTTCTTTCAACTGGGGGGTCATTCCCTTCTGGGTATCCGACTCCTCTCCCGTCTGCGGGAATCATTTCAGGTAGACATTCCTTTGAAGGCGCTGTTTGACGCGCCTACGGTTATCGACTTGACCAGCTTGATTGAAGAGATGCTCCTCATGGAGATAGAGGGGTTAAGTGAAGAGGAGATTAGCGAACAGATGTCAGACATTCAACAGGAACAGGAAAAGGTATTAGATATCGATACCGCGCAAAACTATGAACTCCCGAATAACATGGTAATCCGTCACCTGAACAAGGCCGAGACTGACCACTTCTATAAGGATATCTTTGAAGACAACGTTTATTATAAACATGGAATCAAGATCAATAAAGGTGATATTGTCTTTGACGTCGGGGCAAATATAGGGCTTTTTACCCTTTTTGCGCATGATAAGTGTAAGGATGCAACGATCTACTCTTTTGAGCCTGCTCCACCTCTCTTTGAGATCTTGAAGGAAAATGTTTCCAGCTTTGGAGTAAAGAGCACACTGTTCAATTGTGGATTATCAAATAAACCGGGAGAGACAAGTTTTGTCTTCTATCCCAGGACCGCGGGTATGTCCTCTTTCTATGCCGATAAAAAAGAGGAGATGGACGTTTTAACGGCAATTATGAAGAATCAACAACGGCTGGGAATGGAGGGCATGGACCAGGTCCTTGAGTATGCCGGCGATCTCCTGGTGGAACGGTTTAAAGAAAAGGAGTATGTCTGTCAGTTACGGAGACTCTCCGACATAATAAAGGAGTATAAAATTGACAGCATCAGCCTCTTGAAGATCGATGTTCAAAAGAGTGAACTGGACGTTATTGAGGGTATTAATGAGGGAGACTGGAACAGGATCAGACAGGTCGTGATCGAGGTACATGATATAGACGGCCGTGTAGACCATATCCGATCTCTTCTTGATGATAAGGGGTATAAAGTATATGTGGAACAGGATGAACTATATAAAGGATCAATTATCTTTAATATCTATGGGATAAGGAATGATGGAGTAAGATAGCACTTTTACAAAAACGTTTTGAACAATTTCGTAAAAATTAAAATTAAGGAATTAAGGAATTAAGGAATTCAGGAATTGGGGAATTCCCTCCTAGTGTCTGGCAAGCAGGAATACCTTAACCCCTCAATATTATAATTTCTATTCGTTCGGGCAAGGTGTTTCATGTACAGAAGTGACTCAGTAAAAGAAAAACTGGCAAAGCTGTCTCCTGAGAAAAGATTGCTTTTAGAGAAGAGGATCAGTGGTAAGAGTATTCCTGAAAAATCCTCTGAAATAATCCATCCCCGCCCAGAAACGGGGCCGGCTCCTTTATCTTTTTCTCAGCAGCGTTTGTGGTTCCTGGACCAACTGGAAGAGAATAGTACCGTATACAACGAAGTCGGCGGGCTCAATATTACGGGTCCGTTGAAGGTTACTGTTCTGGAACAGTGCCTGACCGAGATCATTCGACGTCATGAAGTCCTGCGTACCACTTTTCCCACGAAAGATGAAGTTCCCGTTCAGGATATTGCCCCACCTCAAGTGGTAACCATAACACTCATTAATCTGCAATCACTGCCTGAAAAGGAGGCGTGGGAAGAGCTGCAACGATTAACGATAGAGGAGAAGCAGAAACGCTTTGATCTAGTAAAGGGACCTTTGCTGCGAATAAACGTATTACAGCTGCCAGATATACCAACCGCAGAGGGGGCCCGTGTCCAAAACTATGTCTTCCTGCTGACCGTACACCACATTATTTATGATGGATGGTCAATGGAGATTTTAACCCACGAGCTATCAACACTATACGAATCCTTTTCGCATGGACGGCCATCTCCTCTACACCATTTACCGATTCAATATGCGGATTTTGCCAGCTGGCAACGGAAATGGCTTGGAGGTAAAGTACTTGAACAGCAAGCTACTTATTGGAAACAGCAACTGGCAGGGTCGCCAACGTTACTGGACCTGCCGACCGATTATCCACGTCCATCAATACAACGTTTCCAGGGGGCCAGTTTAGAATTCAATCTGTCGTCCGAAATTACGAACCAACTGAAACAACTGAGCCAGCAGACGGAAACCTCTCTCTTTATGGCACTCTTCTCGGCATTCGCCATCTTATTGTCCCGCTACAGCGGACAGAGAGATATTGTTGTCGGCTCTCCTGTTGCGAATCGTACCCAGAGCCAGGTTGAACACCTGATCGGTTTTTTTGTTAATACTCTGGTGTTACGCCTTAATCTCAAAGGTAATCCGACCTTTGAGGAACTGTTGAAACAGGCGCGCGAGATGGTATTGGGAGCATATGCCCATCAGGACATTCCTTTTGAGCAATTGGTTGAGGAATTACAACCGGAAAGAAACCTGAGCCAATCACCACTGTTCCAGGTAATGTTTATATTGCAGAACCCACCGATAGCGAACCTGGAACTATCCGGGTTAGGTGTCGAACTCTTAAAACAGGAAAGTGTTGTGGCAAAGTTTGATCTTTCATTGTTCATCTTTGAAACGGCTCAGGATTTAACCGCTGTTTTTGAATATAACACCGACCTGTTTGAACAGGCGACAA
>Ga0209045_1001340_pt1 | contig 22812 bp, 12 predicted proteins | sample SaaInlLV_10m_DNA_4_FD_184664 | JGI IMG/M metagenome (GOLD analysis project Ga0209045, IMG submission 184664) | Marine microbial communities from expanding oxygen minimum zones in the Saanich Inlet - Saanich Inlet SI072_LV_200m_DNA (SPAdes) (version 2) | ecosystem: Environmental > Aquatic >...
CAGGAGTTTGGCGCGCGCGCTCGGGGCGGAAAGGTGTACTACGGACCCAATCTACAGTAAACTACCGCTAGAGGTGGACAGCAAGATCGGGCACGGCACGACCATGACGGTCTACCTGCCCTTGTCACAGCAGGAAGCGCAGGAAGCCGCTGAGGCGGCGCAGACGACGACAAAGAGCGTTGGCGCGAAAATTCTCATCGTTGATGACGAAAAGAGCGTGAGAGAAAGCACTGCTATGCTGCTGCGGGGCAGAGGGTACAAGGTGGTCACCGCTAAGGACGGTGTTGAGGCCGTCGAGTACTACACGAAGTCATGGAAGTACATCGACCTTGTGATTCTGGACATGAACATGCCGGTGATGAACGGCCGCGACACATTCGTCGCCATGCGCGAGATTAACCCAGGTGTCAAGGCCATGCTTGCCACGGGCTACAGCCTGGACACCCACGCGCAGGAGATACTGGACGAGGGGGCACTGTCCCACACCCAGAAGCCTTTCCACGTCGATGACCTGGTCCCGCAGATCGAGCAGGCGCTGTTGGGGTGATGACCCGTGCGGGGTTAGTCCTCTGTTCTCACCTTGTAGCCATTTCTGAATCCGTCCAAACATCGATCCGAACCCGCAATGTGTAAGTCGTTAGAGTCAAATCAGAGGACTCTGACTCGCCATCACTCCTGCCGCACTTCCTCGATCTCGATGGCGTCGAAAAAGGCCGGGTGCTTCTGGTCGGTGTTGTAGAGATAGATCGCCGTGCTGCGCGGTGCGGGGTGGGTGGTGAACACAGTCTCCAGCGTCTCCCACATCCCGACTTTCGTGCTGTTGAGGGCAGCCCCTCGGACGAACTTGCTCGCCCCCTTCTGCCCCACTTCATACTCGATCATGTGCGCGCCGGCCCACTTCTCGCCCATTCGCTTGATCATGCACGTCAGTCGGTATGGCGTACTCGGCTTCAGCGGCGTAATCTGGCGCAGGTGGCCGTGCTTGGTCAGTGTCCGGTCGATGCGGAGACACTGTTTGCCCTCGCCGGGATTGTCCGTGCACGGTGGCAGGCCCCAATACGCCAACCGCCCGTCCTCAACCTGCTCCATGTTGCCGTTGACCAGCGGAGGGGCGATCACGGTCCATACCGTCTTCTTCCCGCCGTCCCACGTTAGGTGCGCCTTGACCTTCGTCCAACGTCTCAGCGTCTTCAGGTGGTCATTGTCCACATACATGAACTTCGCTGTGCCTGTTCCGTCGCGCTGCAAGGGAGCTCGTGTCGGCGCAAACCCCTCCGGCCAGTCGATCTGGCATTCCAGTCTGCTCTTCCCAAGCGGGTCGTGGATGTTCAGTATGACCCCATCCGTCCCCGGTTTCATGATCTGCTCGACCCAGGCATGGACGGCCACGTCCGGGGCAAGGGCGCCGACGATGACAGCGCAGGCGACATCGTCCTGCGGCACGGGGATCGTCACCTTTCCTTGCTCCGCGGTTTCAAGCAGCGACACGCGGCCGTCGAGATGAAAGATGTGCCCCACCGTCGCCTTGCCGATCGGTGCGAGATCGACTTCGACCGTGGCGCCCGCGACATGCTCCTCGTTCATCATCGTCACCGCGATGACGCGGTTGCCGTTGTTGGCCTGCACGAAACAGCGTGCCTGGACACTCTCATCGGAGGCCTTCAGGCCGACGGTGTCGCGGAAGACGGCCGGCCAGTCGATGAATGGCTTCACCCGGCGACGCAGATCGATGATCTGCTTGATTTGTTTGTGGTAGCCGTGGATGTCGAACTTCTCGCCGTTGAGAAACACGCGTCTCGCCTTCTGCGTTTGCGTCCATTGCCAGTAGTGGTTCGCCAGGCCGTTTACGCAGAGGTATTCGGGGAACGTGTAGCGGAAGACGTTCGGCTGCCGCGTGGCGCCGGACATAAGGTGATATCCGACCCATTGTCCCAGGTGATCCGAGCAGCCTTCGATGGCGCAGGAGTAATCGGGGTTCACCTTTCGGCCCTGGCGGATGACCTTCTCGAGCACGTCCGCGCAGCCGGTCGCCCACTGGTTTTCTCCCTGGTGCTGGTGGTTTGAGTTGAAGCAACGGAACGGCCCATTGCGGCCCATGACATCCCAGTAAAACCCGTCGGCCCCGTACTGCTTGGCGTACACGTCAATCGCCCACCGCCGCATCCACTCCTGCCACCCCGGCGACGCGAGGCACATGTTGCGGACGGCCATGAAGGGGTTCTCGGCCGGTAGCTTCTGCCCCGGGTTCTCGGCCAGTGTGTTGTTCGAGTAGAGTCCCTGCGGCGGCCAATACTCCTCCGGGACTTCGGCGCGCTGGCCCGTGCCGAAGTCGTCCGACGTCTCGTGGCTCGGTGTCCAACGTTCGTAGAGGTAGTAGAACATGACGTGTCCGCCGCGCTGGTGAATCTTGTTGATCGCAGATTTCAGCTCCTCCACGGTTCCGTATTTCGGCGTGGGATAGACGTAGGTCAGGTTGTGGTTCCGGCGGTTTCCGCTCTCATCGTGCCACGCGTGGTCGATGCCCTCGCCTTGGATGTGCAGGTACTCGATGCCCATCCACTGCGCTTGACGGAAGATGTCGGGGATGCGACGGAAGGGTATACCGTTCTGAATGCCCATCAGCACCCATCCGTTGTCGTCGTACATCCACTGCGGCACATCCGGTTTCTTCATCCAACTTCGCGCCCAAAAGCGGTAACGGTCTGCCGCCGCATGCCAGTCGCCCTCGTGCACGGCAAGGACCGACGGGGGTGCGAGCCACGTTTCGCCTGGGCCGACGACCGTCTCGCGCGTCAGCGACATGTCGAACCGAGAGTCCGCTGTGGGCAGGGCCGTCATGCGTGTGCCGGTCTGGTGTTGATCATGCGTGGCGAGGTAGATCCCCCCGCGCTCGCCAGATAGGTCCATCCACCCCATCACTCCTCGGCCGGGATAGCGTGTCTGACAGCCCGACGACCTGGCCGCATCGGGAACGATCCGGCCGCAGATATGCGGATCGACAAGGGTCAGGTTGGCCGGGTCGCTCGCCGGGGATACACCGTATACCATCGGCATCTCAAGGGACAGGACGCGGCGGTGCGAGTCGTTCTTCACCTGGCCCGTGAAATGCGCCGACCCGTCGTCGTTCATCGTGATCTGGATCTGGAAAATGATCGGCAGGTGTTTCGTCTCGAAGGTCAGCTTTGCGAGTTCCGGGCCGGGCACATCCAGATGAAGAAGTTTCGAATCCTCGAAAGAGATGCGTTCGTAGCCGAAGCCGTTCTTTGATAGTAGCTCCAAACCGAAAAGTGGCTGGCGCTCGCCCAGCGGTGCGTACGTTTCACCGGTCTCCAGGTTCTCGATGCCGCAGAGCGCACCGGTTTCCTGGCACAGGGTCAACTGGAGCGCACCGCCTGTGACGGCCACGCGTTTTGACTGCTCGATCGTGCCGAGTTGAGGACGGCGCGAGACCTCGACGGAGAAATCGTCAAGGAAGACCTCCGTCGCCGTGCCGCCCTGGCTGATCCAGATGTTGTGATATCCCGATTTCGTAGCCCGGAGCGTGACCTCGGCCCGGGTCCAGTCGGTACCCGTCATGACCACACGGCGCTGAAAGAAGGTGGGCCCCATTCCGACGATGATGTTGCGCCCGCCCTTGACCCAATACCAGAACGACACCTTGATCAGATCGCCCGGCTCGAACTTGCCCAGGGAATGCGACGTGCCTTCGTAGTTCCCCCCCATCGTTTCCTTGTTGTCGGTGACGACGCGCAACGAGCGGAGTCCGCTGCGGGCAAAGTCGCTCTTCTCAACAGTCACGGGCGTCCCATACACGTTCCACGGTCCCCGGTCCAACTTCTCCATGTCGGCGTCATCGAAGTCGGCCGCGAGAGCGGAGCCGGCGAAAAGTGTAGCGACCACTAGGAACAAACACCGCATGTCTGGCCTCCTGTGCCATTTTTTCATAGGATGCCATGTCATTTGAGATATCCGGGTCCGATGGGAGATGCGCATTGCCAGTCCCATTCGTGCGGGCCGTACTGTACCGTAGCCGGTTTGAGATGTCAGCTGTGAACCGGCTTCTTCGCTTGATCGGACGACGGTGGCCGAACACAGGAAAACGCCCACGTCATATCCTGATGAGACCCGCTCCAGTATCCCTCTTCGCGGTCGCAGGAACCCGTACTTGTGCCGGAACCGATCGGGGTAGATCTCGGTGTTCCGGGTGGACACTCCCAGGGAAGCTGCGCATCCTTGGGCTATCCTGTTCTCCCTCACTCCTCCGGGTGCCAGCCGATCTTCCCTGCGCCGGCCTCCACATCCACACGGACTGAGGCGTGGGCGAAATCGCGGGTGAAGACGTATCCTTGCCGGACAGCGGGGCCCTTCGGCGGGCCCAACGGCTTGTCGTACTCGGGCAGGCGCTTGAGCCACATCTTGCTGTCGCAGCGCCCATTTTTCGTGTTTACGCTGTAGCCGTCGTGCAGGTTCAGATAGCTGTATTGTTCGGCACATACCAGGAAAAGCGCGATATAGAAGTCGACCCGCTTCTGTAGTCCGGCGAGGCTCTCCAGTTTCTTGCGTGTGTCATCGATGCCGTGCAGGGCGGCCGCCGACTCACCGAGACCAAGAGTCATGGCGATGATCTTGCCTTGTTTTGCGGCGGTTTGGACGGCCTTGATGCCTTTGACGGTGTAGTCGGCTCTGCTGACGCCGCCTATCGGGTGCGCGAAGGCTTCGAGATAGGAGCCGTCAAAGTATGCCATCACCGCCTTCAGGCCGCTGTCGGGCTGGCGGGCGCGGATGGCGTTGGCTACCATGAGCTTGCCGGGCGGCATCGCGGCCCGGGTCTGCTTCATCATCTCGTGGTAGGCGGCGGCGACGGCGTCCTTCTTCCCGGGCGCGAGTCGTTTCGTCAGGTAAGGCACAACGGCCTTGATATGACCGTCCAGGAACAGCCCGTCGATGGCATTGTGGGCACAGCCCGAGGTCGCGCACCGCACCCACCAATCGACAACTTGGGGGTTGGTCAGATCGTAGGCCTCGAGCCGGTCGCGCACCAGCTTGCCTTTGCCGTGCCTGTCCCTCAGGAATGCCCCCTGGACACTGTCCAATTCCTTGTCGAACGAGTAACCGCCATAGTGCACCAGAACGTTGCGGTAGAACAGCACCTTCGCCTTGGGATTGATCTGCTTCACGGCCTTCGCCGCTTCGACCGTGCCGGCGTCGGTTGAGCCGTAGGTCTTTTGGCCAGTGGTCTTCTCGAAGGTGATCAACGGGAACGAGGCCAAGTACGCGAGTTCCTCCTGGTCGAAGGCCGCAGCCTTGCGGACATGGATGTAGAGCGGCAGCCTGTCCCAACTGAACTCGGGGTAAGCGGGGCGGGCTGCCTGGCCACGCTGAGCATCGAGAGCAGCAATGGCACGGTCTTTGCCCTTGTCTGAGCGCATCGTATTCTCTTTCGGACCGGCTACGACCGGGAGAGCCGTAAGGGCTACGGCAGCTGTGACGGCAACGATACATCGCTTCATAATCGCCTCCTGATCATTCGGATCTACCGGGGATCTGTAGCCACCCAAAGTTCGGGGTGATGCGTGTCGACTCTCTCATCACACCAGTTGAATTCAGCAGCACGGCAACTGTTCAGTTTAGCGCGTTTCGCATCGGTCCACCATTCTCATCCGATCAACCGTTCGGTCTTCCCACTTTCGGGCGTGGCTGCGTGTATGAACAATGTCACGGATTGCCTATGCCATATCAACCCGCAATCGCTCTGAGCCCGGCAAGGTAGCCTCCGGAAGTGATGCCTCAGTTGTGTGAGGCGGCTCGACGGAGTCTCTCCCTCCATCGGACACAGATGGGCCAGAGAATCCCTGGAGGGAGAGACTCCGTCGAGCCATCTTGGAGGTCTCCCTCCATCGGACACAGATGGGCCAGAGAATCCCTGGAGGGAGAGACTCCGTCGAGCCATCGCTCCGGAATGCCTTTGGGTTTGCAGCTTCCTGGCCGAACGATACCTTACATTTCGGCCAGGGCTCCGGGGAATGTCTTCAGGGGCACACAGGAATGACAGTCAGGAGAGAGAACGTGTTCGAGCAACTGAGAAACGCACTGGGGATTGGGTTGGCGGCAGTCTTGGTGGCAGCATTCGCCGGCTGTAGCAAGAAGCAAAGCGCGCCCGGGGACGCAAAGGGCGTGATTCAGTCGGGGAGCGCGGCACAGAAGATCTATAAGATCGCTGTGGTACCGAAGGGCGCGTCGCACCCGTTCTGGAAAGCGGTGCATAGCGGTGTGAAGCGGGCCAGCGAAGAGTTCGGCTGCAAGGCGAAGTGGACGCCGCCGGTGGACGAGGCCAACTTCACGGAGCAGGTGAACATCGTCAATAACTTCGCCACGGAATCCGTGGATGGCATGATCCTGGCCCCGCTGAACGCGGACAGTCTGCTGACGCCGGTTCAGGCGTTCGGCAAGAGCGGCAAGCCGGTGGTGATCTTCGACTCCGGGTTGAACGGGGTGCAGGGAGAGGATTTTGTGTCGTTCGTCGGCACCGACAACAAGGCCGCCGGCGCGGCCGGGGGTGAAGCGCTGGCCAAAGCGATTGGCAATAACAGCAAAGTGGTTCTGCTGCGATACATGGAGAATTCGGCGAGTACCGAAGGTCGGGAAGCGGGCTTTTTGGAGGCGGCTGCGAGCGCTGGCCTCGAGGTCATCAGCAGCGATCAGTACGCCGGCAGTACCGTGGCTGCCGCCAAAGAACGCGCTACCAACATGCTCGACACGATCATCCGCGCCGGGGGCATTTTTGCGTCGAACCAGTCGGCCAGCCTGGGAGTTTACGAGACTCTGATGGACGCGATGAAGGCGGGCAAGATCAAGAAGGGGCAGATCAAGTTCGTCGCCTTCGATGCCCACCCGACACTGGTCGAGGCCCTTCTCGCAGGTGACGTCAGTGCCATTGTCCTGCAGAGCCCTGAGAACATGGGGTACAAAGCGGTCCTGACCATGCTGCAGCAACTCAAGGGCGAAACCGTCCCGGCCATGGTCGACACGGGGGCCTTCGTCGCGACGGCAGACAATCTGGCGGAACCTGCGCTGCGCGAAGCGCTGCTTGCCTATGACGACAAGATCGGTGTCATTTTGAAGGCGGCGGGGAAGTAGTTGCAGTGGTACGCTCGCCGGACAGCACGGCCGCGCGCTTGCGGATGCGCGGGATCCGCAAGGTGTTCGGCCCGACGGTCGCCCTTGACGGGGTTGATCTTACCGTGCTCCCCGGGCAGGTCCATGCACTGATCGGCGAAAACGGCGCCGGCAAGAGCACTTTGGTCAAGGTGTTGTCCGGCGCGCACCGCCCAAGCGCGGGGACGGTCGAGCTGGACGGAGCAGCTTACGCGCCGACGAACCCGCGCGATGCGCGTGCCGCCGGCGTCGCGATGATCTACCAGGAACTGTCTCTGGCGCAGCACCTGTCGGTCTGTGAGAACGTGTTCCTCGGTTGCGAGCCTCGGCGGGGGGTGGTCCTTGACTGGGCGGCCATGCGCCAGCGCACGCGGGACGTTCTTGACCACGTGGGGCTGGACCTGGCCCCGGACACTGTCGTCGGGGAACTCTCAAACGCACAGCAGCAGTTGATCGAGATCGCGCGTTCTCTCGTGCTTGAATGCAAGGTCCTCGTCCTCGATGAGCCGACGTCCAGCCTGACCGCCCGGGATATTGAGAAGCTGTTCGAACTGGTTCGGCAGCTCAGTGGTCAGGGCATCAGCATCATCTTCATCTCGCATTTCCTTGAAGAGGTCCGCGCCGTCTGCGATGTCTACACGGTGTTGCGCGATGGCCGGTCAGTGGGAGCAGGCGAGGTCCAGGCGATCGATGACAGCGGGATCGTTGCGCTGATGGTCGGGCGCAACGTGGAGGATCTCTACCCCCGTTCCCCACGCACGCCGCGGGACGTACTCCTGTCGGTGTCCGAGCTTGCCGGGGCGCGTGGCATTCCCAGTCAGGCCAGCCTTGAGGTCCATCGGGGCGAAGTGGTGGGCGTCGCCGGGCTTGTCGGTGCCGGGCGCACCGAGTTCATGCGCTGTGTGTTCGGGCTGGACCCCATCAAGCAGGGCGAGATCGGTGTCGCCGCTTTTTCGGGCGCCGCCAGCGCGGCCATGCGCTGGCGACAGGGCGTCGGGATGGTCTCGGAGAACCGTAGCCGCGAGGGACTGGCGGCAGGCCTGAGTGTGGCTGACAACTTGACCCTGCCACACTTGAAAGGACTCGGCCCCGGCCCCTTCGTCACACCGTCCGGCCAGGCCAGAGCTTGCCGGCCGTGGATCTCCTCGATCCCCATCCGCTGTGGCAGCCCGCACGATCCGGTGTCCTCGCTGTCCGGTGGCAACCAACAGAAAGTCGCTCTGGCCCGGTTGCTGCATGCTGACGTGGACCTGCTGCTCCTGGACGAGCCGACCCGCGGCATTGATGTCGCGTCCAAGGCCCAGATCTATGCGCAGATCGACAGCTTGGCGCAAGCTGGCAAGGCCGTCCTGTTGATCTCCAGCTACCTGCCGGAGATCATGGGCATTTGCGATCGGGTGGCGGTTATGTGCCGAGGCGTGCTCCAGGAAGCCCGCGCCGTCACGGACACCACCGAGCACGAGATCATGTTAGCAGCGACAGTGGGGAAATGAGATGGCCGATCTGGATTCAGGGAAGCCCGAATGGCGCCGTGTACTGGTGAAGCTCGGACCGTGCCTGGGGTTGCTGGCCGTGTGGGTGTTTTTTACGGTGCTCCGGCCATTGGTGCTGGACGAGCCGTTCTCGACGTGGGGAACGTTACGCGAGGTATTGCGTCAGAGCACGATTGTCGGCATCGCCGCGCTGGGTGCCATGCTGATCATCATCTCCGGTGGTATCGATTTGTCCGTCGGCGCTGTGCTGGCTTTGACAACCATGGTGATCGGCGGCGTCAGTGAATGGACGTTGGCGAACGGCATGCCGCCAGTGCTCGCGGGGTGTCTTGCAGCCGGGGCCGGCATCGCCACCGGCGCCGCCTGCGGCGTGACCGTCGGCAGCGCGGTGATCGGGCATCTCGGCCGAGTCGTGGCCGTGGCTGTCGGCGTGCTTTGCGCGGTGGTGCTGCTGCCGGCACACATCGGACAGCCGCTTGCGGTACTCGCCGGCGTCGCGGTGGCCGCGGCGCTGTGGGTCGCCAATCGCGTGAGCCTGGGCAAGCTTGAGCTTTCGCCGTTCATTGTCACCCTTGGCATGATGGGGGTCTTCCGCGGGCTGGCCAAAGGTGTGCTGGAGCAAACGACCATTTCCCCGCCGCATACCTGGGTCAACGCCCTGATGCAGTTTGGCGACAGTGGACCGACACGCTGTTTGCCCTGGGGAACGTGGCTGTTCATTCTCCTGGCCGTGGTCGTCGCGCTCACGCTCCGGTACACGGCGTTCGGACGCCACGTCTTCGCTATCGGCTCGAATGAGGAGACGGCGCGCCTCTGCGGCGTCAACGTGCCGCGGACAAAGCTTACGATCTACGTCATCGCCATCGCGCTGGCGGGCGTCGCCGGGATCATGCAGTTCTCCTATATCAACATGGGGTCAGCCACCGAAGGCATGGGGTTCGAGCTTGCGGTGATCGCTGCAGTGGTCATCGGTGGCGCATCGTTGGCCGGGGGCGAGGGCTCAGTGCTCGGCACGATCGTTGGGGCGCTGCTCATGCGCGTGGTGATCACGGGGTGTTCAAAGATGGAGTGGCCGTCCTTCATGCAGGAAGTGGTGACCGGCGCCATCATCGTCGCTGCGGTCGCTCTCGACCGCTTGCGTCACCGACGCCCGGAGTGATCTTCCGGCAGTTCGCGTGAGCTCTACCGATTGTGGAGTAGTGGGCACCGAAGTTACACTCCTCAGATATGGGCGACAGAACAGCTGGCGAAGGCCAGGCTCGTTCGCGACTACGGAGCGTCGGCAGTCACCCGGAGACCGAGGCGATACGCGTCCTGCTCGGGGAACAGGGAGGTGTGGACCACGCTGGACAGCGTCCTGAACGCCCCGGCCCCGGGCTTGCGGACATAGCCGAAACCACGGCGTTTTCTGTACACCCCAAATCCCCAGGCCCCCGATCGTCCGTCAGTACACGCACGATATTGGGTCTGCGAGTTTCTGAATTCATCGAGGGCATCCCTCCGGCGTCAGCCTGATGTTCCGGAGGATGAAGCCGCCGCCTTTGCCGCTGACTATCTTGTTGACGGCCAGCGTCAGCGTGGTGCGGCCCGGGGCATCGAAGTGCGCAGTGCCGATCCCGCTCGTGATGCAGAGCCAGTGGGCGTTGCCGCGGATGGGCTGCCGTGCATCCTCCCGGATCACGGCGGGGATCGCCTGCCCGTTCACCTCAACGACCACCTTGTGCCCAGTGTCGACGACCTTCTGACCGCCATGGTCGGTATAGCGACCGGTTGCGCAGTCCGCGGAGATACGGAACGTTCCCGGCTTCAGTACCTCGAACTGCCAGGACAGACGAATACCCTCGTCAAGTGACCGCGCTACCGCCCCCCGGGCCATGATGGCAGGGGCAATGGGCGCGCCAGTCGCCGCATTGACCGCGGCCAGGCTTTCGAGAGTGATGCTGCCATCGGGTTGTTGGACGATGCCCGGGGCCACGTCCGCATCGCCGTTTATCTCCAGGGCAAGGACGCGATGTGGAGCTGTGCCCGTCGACTCGCTTACTTCAATGGCTGTCTCGATCAGGCGCTGGTCTGTCCCGATGGGTGTCTGCCGTACCGTACAGAGCGTGTCCGGGGTGTCCAGGAAGGCCGCACGCGTGACTTGGTTCTGCAGAGCGACGACCTTGAGTTCACGGACGCTCTGATCAAAGACATGGAAGTACAGCTTGCCTGGTCGCCGGGTCACGGCTCCCCAGTCGAAGTTGAGCGGGAACGGGGTTGGCTGTGTTTTGTAGACGGCTTCCCCGTTGGTTTGGAGCCAGTCGCCGACCTCCCGCAGAATCCGGGCACTCCGTTCGGGAACACGCCCCAAGTGATCCGGGCCGATGTTGAGCAGGTAGTTGGCGTTCTTCGCCGCAATATCCGCCAGCAAGCGTGTCAGCTGGTCGGGAGTTTTCCATGTGGCATCGAACTTGGAGTATCCCCAGGTTCCGTTGAGGGTAGCGCAGGTTTCGCCGTTTTCTTCGAGCGGCATGGTGGGCACTTCATTGTCCCGCAGCGACACGAAGTCGCCCCACTCACTGCCGCCGCCCGGGCCGAGTCGACTGTTGACGATGCATTCCGGCTGCTTGTCGCGCACGAACGCGAGCAACTCGCGGGACTGATCTGCGGTGATTGTGCGTGGCGTGTCGAACCAGAGCACGGACATGCGCCCGTAGTTGGTCAGCAGCTCGTCTACCTGCGGGAACACGAGCTCGTCCAGGAACTTGCGGAAGTCCTTCTTGCTGTCATCCGGCCAATCCCAGGTGTTTCCGGCGGCGTCCGGGTGGTGCCAGTCCTGTGCCTGCGAATAGTAGACCCCGAAACGGATGCCCTGTCGGTCGCAGGCCGCCGCCAACTCGCCGATGATGTCGCGCTTGAACGGCGTGGCATCCACCACGTTATAGGAGGACGCATTGGACTTGAAGAGCGCGAAGCCGTCGTGGTGTTTGGCGGTGATGACCAGGTATCTCATCCCGGCCTCTTTCGCAAGTCCTGCGATCGCATCGGCATCAAAGTCCAACGGATTGAACTGGGCTGCGAGTTTCTCGTACTCGCAGACCGGGATTTGTGCGCGGTTCATGATCCATTCGGCGGCCCTCGGGACCCGTTCCCCGCGCCACTCACCGGCCGGGATGGAGTAGAGCCCCCAGTGGATGAACATTCCGAAGCGGGCGTCCCGCCACCACGTCATATCAGGGTGTTTCATGGTCATGGTAAGTCGTCCGTGTTGTTTGCTGTTGTCTGGTGCTTGGCACGCTATGGGGCAAAGGACATGATGACACTGTCCAAGATCGGTTTGGATTGGTTCTCGGTAGTGTCGGTCAACTTGACCTCAAACTGAAAACCGTATCCCTTGGGCAACCCCGACAGATCCAGCGATGCGGCAGTTTTCTTTACCTGTTTTGCGAAGCCCGGGGTGTAGTCGTAGCGCTCGGAGGTGGTCTGCCAGTCGGTCCACTGGTCGATCCCATTGTCGCCGTCTGTGTCCACACCGACTCGGACCTCGACGCTCTCAACCCACGGCCCCGGGCTCACGAAGTCTTCGCGCTGCTGTGTCGCCAGATAGAAACGGCCCTCTGCGAAACAGACGTCGGGGTCGGGGTGGCCTTTGCCGATACTCCCGCAGAAGGTGAACTGCTTGGCCAAGGTCGACGAGGTAAACCACGCGACACGCATTGGCTGGCCGTGTTCGGGGGAATCGTAGTCGCCAAACAGATAGTACTGGCCGCCAATGCAGATAGCGGCCCAGTCGCCGAACGCCTCTTGCTCCGGCTCATGGATTTCGTATTCCGCGACATTGGTCTTGAAGTTCTCGGGATCCTCCTTGGTCCAATGCGGGTGGTTGTACGTCCCGGTTTTGCCCGTGGGTTTCGTGCGTTCGTCAACGGCCGGCGCCAGGATCGTGAAGTTCTTGAGACCGTCCTTGCTCACCGCATGCCCGGCCAGGGGTGAGTCCCAGGCGTGGGTCCTGGCGTTGATCGGGTTCCAGTTTTCGTAGATCACGTGGAAATCCCCGTCCAGATCGCGGATGAACGAACAGTCCGAGCCATGCGAGGGGTCTTTGAAGGCCAGGCCCATGTTCTTGCCGGGGATGCCGTCGGTCAAGTTGTCGTCCACGTACACGTGCGGATCCTGGTCATTCGGGAAGTCGTAGTAAAAGTACGCCTTGCCGTCGGCATACTCGGCGGTCGTCATCCATCGCGCAAACCCCTCCGTGATCGGGCCGTGATGGACCCAGTTGACCATGTCACGACTTTGCCAGGCATGGTAGCCGCCCAGGCTGCGCTTGAGCCCCCCCGGCGCATTGAACTGATTCGCGTGCTTCGTTGTCTGCAGCGGTAGATCGAAGCCCTCAAGAGTGGCTGCGGTGGGTGTGAATGCTGGGTCGGGCTTAGCCGGCTGGCCCTTCTTCCGCCGCCGCCCCCGGCTGTAGCGGGCAAACATCCAGTAGTTGTCCGGCCCGAGACTCAGCAGAACGGGCGCGTCCGCCATGCTTCTGGTACCAATATTCCCCGCCGGTTCCCAGTTCTCCCACACGGGCGACTGCTGGAACGTGATGGAATGGGCGGCGGTCTTCTTGTCAAAACGCTTGATGACGCTCTGGAGTGTCGCTTCTTTCGAGGTCGGCGCCGCGAAGCCATCTTTGATCTCCAGGTTGGCCTGTTCGGCGAGGCCTGCCTTCCACTCCGTTTGGCTATCAATCGTCCAGGCGGCCGCGGCGGCGTGCGTGGCAGTGACAGCGCTCATGCTGGCGATGGCGACGAGAAGCGAGGCTGTGGCTCTGAATCGTCTCATGATACTTCGTGATCCTTTGGTTTCACTCCACTTAGGCCGTTGTCCAACAGCACATTGTCGGAATATGGGTCTTCTCTTCAAGGTCAGTAATTGAGGGGGGCGCCGTACATCGGCTTATTGCGTTCGTCCTTCCACCATTCACTGGGGCCTTCGGACTCAATGCTCTTCTGAGTAGCAGACCACAGAGCCGTCTTTCAGGCAGATGAAATAGTTGCCGTGGGCGATCGCGATGCCATCCCAAGTTGGTGCGGCGTCGAGGCGGATCTCCTGCAATTTCTCGCCGTTTGACCTGTTCAGGAGCCAGACGATCCCCCCCCTTTCCCCTGCGTAGGAGGCATTGGTGTCCTCGGTTGAAAAGCCCTTCAGCATGGGGACCCCAGCGGCAAGGACCGTGTTCCTGGCGGCAGCGATCGCGTGTCCGGCAAAGGGCGTGGGCGTGTCCCACTTCTTCTCCCATTTGCCGACACTCGCAATGTCGTCCTTCCGTCCGGTGTGATCTCTGCTCACCAAGTCCCCTGAAAAGATGGAGTAGACGCTTGTGGGCTTCAGGGTCTTGCCGCGCCCGGGCAGATTGCGCCCCGGAGCATAGCCACGGATTTCACAAAACCGCTTGCCGTCGAAGGCGATGGCGTCGCCGGCCGGGCCGTTTCCGAATTTCGCTGTTGGCCCCCCATAGCGGAGATCCCGATCAACCGTCCAATAGGTGCGGTGCTGTGGCGAATCATTGAGGAATCCCGGGGAAGCCATCAGGTGCAGCGTCTTCACCGCGGCGAGTTTGACTGGCGTCAGGTCGAGCGTGAAGGCCTGATGCCGGATAAACAGCGTGTTGTCCGCACTTGAGAAAATCCCGGATCTGAACCCTTCAAGCTGGAATGTTCCGCTGGCCGGGATCGGGAAACTGCGGCCGTCATCCTGGTACGGCCCTTGCATGATTTTTCCATACTTCATCTTGCCGCTGAATGGGTCGAGGCCAAACACCCCTATGCCGCCATCCAGGAACGTGCTGCGGCCCGCTGCGAAGTAGGCCGTATCGTGCTCAATCGTTACGCTGCCGTTTACCGGCCAGGCCGATTCAAGCCGTCCTCCATCACAGATCAGGCGCCGTTCGGGCATGCCATTGAACGTCCACACCATCTGGCCATCCGAGGCGCGCAGGCAATACACCCAGCCGCCGCGGCTGCCGAACAGAACCACCCCTCTATGGTAGGTCGGCGGGCTGTCAATGCGTCCTCCGGCGGTAAAGGTCCAGCGTGTCTTCCCGTTGCTCCGGTCGAGGGCATACAGGGCATAGCCGTCGCGGTCAGCGACATAGACGTGTTGCCCGGCCACAACCGGTGCGGTCGGGTGCGAACCGATCGTCACCTTCCATTTCCGGGAAATCTTCGTGGGGACGGCGATGCCCGAAACGGCGCTTCTCGCGCTGGAGTAACGGTAGGTGGGCCAGTCGCTCTCACCGGTAGATGGTACCTGATCACTGATCACTTGCCCGTAAGCGGGTCCTTTGATCAATCGCGGTTCGATTCGTGTGGTGAAGCGCGTGTCGGAATTCCCGGTGCCGTTGTACAAGCCATTCATCCCGGTAATCATGGCCCCGATGGCGCACTGGCAGACATACGGGCCGCTGTAGATCATGCCGTTGGCCGGCATGACAGCCAACCCGCAGGTTGACCGCACCCAGGGATTGGGGCTCTCCGCCTTGCCGTCCAGCTTCAGGAAATCCGTTCCGCCGGAGGCGCTGTTCAGGTAATAGCGATGGGTAATGCGATTGCGATAGCAGCGGTCGTGCGACATGGGACCGGTGACCTCTTGCTTGAGGGCCCGGATAATCTTGCCGGTTTTCGCGTCTCGTCCCTGTAGGTCGCGTCCCCACACCACGCCATTGGCCACGAATAGATCCGGGCTCTTCATGTAGTTGGTCTGGCCTGTAGCTGTCCAAAGGGTCTTGCCGTCTCCAAGGCGCTTGGCATTGATAGACGCAGCAATGGCAGAGAAAACCATCTCATCCGCGATGACAATGGTAGGGTGGCTGTTGTGGCTGTAGCCGACAGGACCTGCGGACTTCGCCTTCTTGCCCTTTCTCCGGGCTCTTCTTCGCATCTCTTTCGCGCTCAACGTCGTGTCATCAGCCGCCGTCGCGCTCTTTGCTTCAATGGCCTCCGTCCACAGCGGCTTTCCGGATGCGCTATCCAGACAGGTCAAGCCATTCTTGCTGTGGTAGACCAGGCGGGTCCCCTTTGCGGCCAGGGTGCCACCGGTATAGTCAGAAGCGATGGGCAACCGCCAAATCATGGTGCCTTGCCGCAGATCCAGGGCATACAGCTCCACGTCGTGGGGTGTTGTATCACGCTTCTTGAGTCTGTAGGGCGTGCCCTTGATGGCATAGAGGACGTTGCCGTCAATGGCGAACTCCGTCGTCTCCTCAGTGTTTCCAAAGACACGCACTAGCACCCCAGTTCTTGTCTCGTAGACCGTGAGTGACCCGCCGAATTCCGCGCAGCAGTAGACCGAATCCCCGATGACCGCAAGATTGCGCTGCTGCTGGGTTGGTATGGATTTTATGCTGTTTGTTTGCCAGCTTCCCCACTTCTCCAGTGTCCGCTTCCACAGTTCGATCCCGTTGAACGCGTCGCGGGCAACCAGGACGTATTCCACCGGGGCATTGATGTCTTCAGTGGTTGCCCGGTCTTCAACGGTGAGCACAACGCCATTGGCGGAGACCATGCTGGTGACGGAAGGAGAAAGGGCTTTGGAGCGACCGAACGCGGGGCCATCGCACCAACGGAGGCGTTGCGGCGTGCCCACGTTGTCCAGCGAAACGCCGTTATTGTCTGCGCCGTGCAGAAACTGGTTCCACTCATCCATTCCGTCTGGCCAAGGTTTGACTGTCTCTGCCCAGCCGTCATCCCCCTTGACCATCAGCAGTCCGCCCGGGGCCAGAACCCGCATCAGCTCTGCCTTGGGCACTTTGCCTGTGCGCTTGCACAACACGACGTTTACCAGGTTGTCGATGTAGGGCAGTTCTCTGCCATTGAAACGATCACACGAAACCCTCCCGTAGAGCCCCTTCTGCTTGATCGAATTCCGCGCCGTTTCCAGTTCCACATCCGTTTGAACAAGCCCATGAATCACCAACTTCCGGGCGGCCGCCAGGTCGGTGAAGAATGGGCCGTCGCTGAAGTCAAGCGTCACCACAATCCCGCCGATCATGCGTCTGTCCAAAGGGGAGGCTGCATGCAGCACCCCTGAAAACAGACCGGCAACAACCGCCGCAACGGCAAGCACTCGTCTGACACAGCTATGGTTTTTCATTGTCTTCCTCACTTGGTTCCGCGGTTGCGAATAGCCATAACGGTGTATTTCAGACCACTGGATCCTACTCGTGTTCGTTCAGGGAACCGTGCTTCGCTGTTTTCTTCATTTTCCTGCTCTTCGCGGTCGCCTTCTTGTTCCAGAGAATGGTCCGGTCGAAGAGCTGTCCGTACTGTTGGTAGTTGTTGTACGGAACGGCGTGTTGTTTCCACCGTTTGACCTCCACATCGTATCGTGCGCGCATCGAGCGCAGGGCAGAGGCCTGTTCCGGGTTGTTGGCGAGATTGGCCATTTCCAGGGGATCCGTGGCCAGGTTGAACAGTTCCTCCGCGGGCTTCATGTTCGAGTCTCCGTACCACCAGTAGGTGTACTTCCACTCCCTGGTCAGGCAGGTGAGGCTGTGGGTCGGCAAGTCTCCCCAGACGTTCATGAACGCCATCTGTTCGCGAATGCTCGACCGTGGGTTCCTCACCAAAGGCATGAGACTGAGACCGTCCATGTTCCCGGGCCTCGGTAGCCCGGCCAATTCCAGGATGGTGGGGGCAAAATCGATGTTACCCGTGAGTGCACCACAACGGAGCTCTTTACCGGCGGAAGAACTGCGTGGATCGAAGATCATCAGAGGAGCCCGGGCCGACTCTTCCATGGGCAGCACCTTGGACCCATATCCGTGTGCCCCACAGATGTAGCCGTTGTCGCTGGTGTAGATGATGACGGTGTTGTCGGCAACGCCCTGAACCGCCAGCTCGTCGCGGATCATCCCAACGGCTACGTCGATCGCGTAGATGAGTTGGTAGTACTTCGCCATGACCCCGTCATAGTCCGTATCGTACTTCCATCCTCGGAAGCGCGGGTACTGACGACCCTGTTTGCTCTGTGCGGACAGATGCTCTCCCGCTTCGCGGCCAAAATTGGCCGGTTTGGTAAAGGTCTTTCCGGCATAGACGGCATCGAATGCAGGATCGGGTTGCACCGGACGGTGCGGAGCTTTGAAACTGATGGAAAGACAGAACGGCCTATTCTGCTCAACCGCTTGGCGTATCACGTCCCGTCCGAAGGCGCCGTAGGACAGGGTGGCATGAGGGAATTCCTCTGCGTACTTCGCCATCGAGCGATTGCGTTGGGTGCGGTATGACGTCTGACCGGGGCCGCCGCCCCAGATGTCGAAGTCGCTTTCACAAAGGCCCTTACCCACCACTTCGATGCCGAATTTTCCCGCAAACGCTGTCAGGTAACCCGCTTCCTTGAGGAGCAGGGGATAGGACTTCGCCCAGACCTCAGGCTTCATGCTGCCATGGCTGAAGTTGGTCCCTGTCTTGTACTCATACATCCCGGTGAACACATTGGCCCGACTCGCCATGCATATGGCGGTGGTGTTGTAATGCCGGTCGAAGATCACTCCGTCGTGCCCCAGTTTGTCCATGTTCGGCGTGCTCACGTCCGAGTTTCCATAGCAGCCTACCGACCCGACATTCTGGTCATCCGCCATCAGGTAGATGATGTTCGGACGGTCACCTTGCAGGGGCTTGGCGGGGGCCCAGCTACACGCGAGGCATAGGGCCAAGAGGCAGAAAAGAGCTGGGGTCTGGCTGTTCATCCGGGACTCTTTTGTTGAAATGGCCTTTGCTTGCGGTTCCGGAAGTCCCGCACCACTGTTCGAATGGTGCTTACTCCGCCAATTCGAGGACGACTGCGACCGCGAAACCGTTCTCTCCGGTTGCAGCACCGTGGAGGTCGAGTTCCAGAGCCGTAGCCGTTTGGTCCCATTCGACCTTCCGGTCGCTCCCGAGCAGTCGGACGTCCAGGATTGTCCCGGCCTCTTTGCCTAGCGAGCGAATACGTACGCTGTCTTCGGCCGGAACGAGCGAGATGGCGTAGACGATGTTGCCCTTGCAGGTGAACCAGAAATCGTCAGGCGTGAAGGTGCGCGAGAAGCCCTTTGCTGCACGGTGTCCTGTGCCTCCGAGGGGCGTTTCGTCTGCTCCTTCGTGGGGCGTTTTCCAGCGAGTCGTGCCGTAGACTGCTTCGCCGTTGATCTTCAGCCACTGGCCGACCTCGCGCAGGCGTTGGCTACAGGGCTCGGGAACATGCCCGTTTCCATCCGGACCAACGTTCAGCAGGTAGTTTCCGCCCTTGGACACGATATCGATGAAGTAGTACAGGATCTCCTGGGTACTCTTCCAGTCGTTGTCGTAGGCCTTGTAGCCCCAGGAATTGTTGGTGGTGCCACAGGTTTCCCAAGGCTTGAGAAGTGTCTCGAAGGCGGACGGAATCTTGTTGTCCCCCGCGTCGAGATAGTCGCCGAAGTTGTGCCCGACGCGTCGGTTGACGATGACATCCGGATTGATGTCATAGATGAGTTTGTAGAATAGGAAGGACTGCTCCTCGGTAATGAACCCCTCACCGTCGAACCAGATCAGGCGCAGTTCGGGCAGCAAGTGCAGCAGTTCGGCAACCTGCGGGTAGGCCTTGGTCTCGAGATACTCCTCATAGGCATTGGGGCTCGGATCCCACAGGTTCTTGCCCTGCCATCTGGTCTCAACACCCAACGCGTCGTTGGCTTTCTTGATTTCGGCATAGTTGCCGTCCGTGCCATCGCGCCAGTCATTTCCGTGTGAGTAATAGGCGCCGAACGCCAAGCCCTCTGCCAGGCAGGCGTCGTAGAGTTCTCTGATCGCGTCGGCTCCATACGGTGTGGCGTCCACCACGTCGAAATCAGAGCTGGCCGAATCGAACAGCGCGAAACCATCATGGTGTTTGGTCGTGATCACCACGTACGTCATCCCCGCGTCTTTCGCGAGCCGGGCAATTGCCGAAGCGAAGGACGTGTCGGGGTTGAACGTCCTGGCCAGTTCCGCGTACTCTGCCCGTGGAATCCGGAACGTGGACATCAGCCATTCGGCCACGCGTGGCCCCGGATAGGGCGAATCATCGATCCGGACTCCTTTCCAGCTGCCGGCGGCCTGCGAGTAGAGCCCCCAGTGAATGAACATGCCGTACTTGGCCTCATTGAACCACGCCATGGCCGCTCGCTTCTCCGGCGACTGGTTCATGGCCAACCACTGCTCGTGGAGCGACCGGGCTTCCGGCCCGTCGGAGGAAGGAGAGACGGCCGGGACCTGTTCTGAATGAGTGCTACTTCGCATGACTGTGCTCCATCAGGAAGTTGACGGTGCGCTGGACAATGGCCTTTGTGGACGGCTCAATCGGCGTGATGCCATCGGCTTTCCGCCAGTTGTGTCCGGCATTCTTGATGATCATGATCTCTACCGGAGCGTCGAGGGCTACCGCCCGCTTCTCCATGTGGTAGGCATGCTTGACTGGAATTGTGGTGTCCTTGTCCCCTTGGATCATCAGCAGGGGGGGGCTGTCTTTGGTCAGGTATTTGACTGGGCTCATCTCCCGGTAGAGCCTAAGCTTGTCCTCCGGCTTGGAGTTGGGGCCCAGAATGCGCGGGCCAAAACGGTCGCGGAAATTCTCACGGTCATTGTGGTTGAACAGTTGTTCATCCTCAAAATCACAGGGACCATACCAGGAGACGCCAGCCACGGTCTTGTACGGGTACTTGGCCAACTCTGGGGCACCTGTCAGGTTCTCCGGCGGCGAGAGCAGCACCATCTGCGAGAGTTGTCCCCCCGCAGAGTCGCCAAAGGTGTAGGTGCGCATCGGGTCGATACCGAGCGCCTCACGGTGCGCGGAGACAAAACGGAGCGCGTCCTTCGCATCGATCACGCAGTCGCGCATCGCCGTTTCTCCGCCTTTCTTGACCAGGCGGTAGCCCACGGAGACGACGCAGAAGCCCTGCTTGAGCAGGGCGATGTGGACGGTGTTGAATAACGCATTCCCCGCGCCGTGCCGACTCCCTGCGGCCCATCCACCTCCGTGCGTGTAGAGCGCCACCGGCTTTGCGCCGCCGACGGCCACATCGGGGAAGTAGACGTCAAGATAGACCTTGCCTGTCTCCGTGCGTTTGAAACAGACATCGCGCAATTGCCTTCCGCTGCTTCCCACGTATCTCAGTTGGCGCTGCTTCAGTTCGCCCGCGTCGAGCTTGCCGTCTCTGTTCTTGTCCAGCCGTTTGCTTCTCCGCCATTCTCTTTCGTTCTCGTCTTTCTCGAATGTGCCGTCTCCATTCTTGTCGTGCTTCGCCAGGAAGCGGTGATTGGCAGCTTTCAGGTAGTCGGGGTCCGACTCCAGCGGTTCGAGGGCGCCGGCGAGGCCGGTCCCGAACAGGAATGCGAGAACGATCTGGGTTGCGTGTTTCACCATTCGTCTCCCGTCAGGGCGTCTCTCTCACTCAAAGGTCACTGAGACGTGATCAACGATGGGGTTGGACCTGTTCTCCGTCGTGTCTGTCATCTTCAGCTCGAACTGGAACCCATACCCGGGGGGAAGGGCGGCCAGGTCGAGTCGGGCGGGCAGACGTTTGACGTGCTTGGCAAATCCAGGCGTGTAGTCATAAGTCTCCTTGATCTCCTGCCAGGGAGTCCAGCGATCGATGCGGCCATCGTTGGATGTGTCCACCCCAACACGGACTTCGACGGATTCGACCCAGGGCCCGGGGCTGGTGTAGTCTGTCCGTTGCTGCGTGGCCAGGTAGAACTGGTCTTCCGCGAAGCAGATATCGGGGTCGGGGTGTCCCGAGCCGATCTTGTCGCAGAAGCGGAACTGCTTGTCTAGGGACTCGGAGGTAAACCAACCGACGCTCATGTGGCTGCCTCGGCTGCCCTTGCCATCTTTGCTTTTGGGGTGTTTCCCGGGTGGCGGGTCAAAGTCCCCGAACAGGTAGTACTGGCTGCCGACGCAGATCGCCGCCCAGTCGCCATAGGCATACTGTTCGGGAGTGTGGACTTCGTACTCGCCGATGTCCGAGGTGAAGCGCTTGGGATCTTCTTTCACCCAGTGCGGGTGTTTGTACGTCTTGATCACGCCGGTCGGTGTGGTTCGTTCATCGACTGCCGGCGGGAGAATCTTGAAGTCTTTGATGCCGTCCGGGCTCACCGCGTGCCCGGCCAGGGGAGAATCGAAGGAGCGCCTGTTCGCGAAAATGGGGCTCCAGTCCTCGTAGACGATGTGGAAGCTCCCGCCCTTGTCCCGTATCACGGTGCAGTCGGAGCCGTGGGACGGGTCGGCAAGGGCCAGGCCCATGTTCTTCCCAGGCTTCCCATCGGTCAGGTCGCTATCGATATACAGGTGCGGATCCTGATCATTGGGGAAGTCGTAGTAGATGTAGAATTTGCCGTCGACGTACTCAGCGTTGGTGACCCAGGTTGAGAACTTTTCCGTCACCGAGCCGTAGTAGACCCAGTTCTTCATGTCGCGGCTGTGCCAGGCCTGATAGCCACCGGCATGGGGCTCCAATCCCCCTGGCGCGATGAACTCGTTCGGTTTGGCTGTTCTCAGCAGGGGGGCGTCATAGCCGGGCAGTTCCACCGTCTCCTCCGGCTTCTTGGGTCTCACCTGGCAACGCCCCATTATCCAGTAGTCCTGCGGCCCCAGCGACAAGAGAACGGGGGAGTCGCCCAGTCTGGTAGGCCCGATGTTCGGGCAGGGATTCCAGTTCTGCCACAGGTCGGATTGCCTGACCGTGAGAGATGCCGCTTGACGCTTGGCTGCGTAACGCTTGATTGTGCTCTGGAAGGTCGCTGTTCTCTGGGTGGGATAGAGGGCTCCCTCTTTGATCTCGGCATTCTCGGCCGCAGCTCGATGGGATTCCCAATCTTCCTGGCTGTCCACAGCCCAGATACCGGGAGTCTGCGACGAGCTGGCCTGTGGAACCCCAGCACGCCGGCTCTTCCTTACTTGCCTGGAGCGTTTCTCTACTCGCGATTTCCAAAGCTTGACATTGGTTACATCGTTTTGAGCAGGTTCCCCCTTCGTGCTGCGCCCGCGCTGCACATCGGACTCCAACTGGTATGCGTTCACGGGGCAAACGCGAGTGCCAATGACACACCCACGTTACCCCTGAGAACAACCCAAGGAACTGACCACGGATTACACTGATTCCACGGATACCGGAAAGAGGGATTGGGAGTGTGGG
>Ga0209045_1001344_pt1 | contig 22724 bp, 14 predicted proteins | sample SaaInlLV_10m_DNA_4_FD_184664 | JGI IMG/M metagenome (GOLD analysis project Ga0209045, IMG submission 184664) | Marine microbial communities from expanding oxygen minimum zones in the Saanich Inlet - Saanich Inlet SI072_LV_200m_DNA (SPAdes) (version 2) | ecosystem: Environmental > Aquatic >...
ATTCTCTTAATTCCTTTTTTTGTTTTTGTTTTTTTTCTTCAGCTTCTTTTGCAAAATTATCAATTTCTTCTTGAGATTTTGCTTTATATTTTGAATTAGGATGACTTTCTACAACAGACCCATAGATTTCTTTTGCTTGATCAGGCATTTCTATTTCTTCTAGTTTTTGTCCTGCTAAAAAACCTGCTTCTGCAACCCAAGTTCCAAGATTTCCTTCGATTTCTTGTCCATGAACATAAGATGCTTTGAAATGTTTTGCTTCTTCTGCTACTTCAGGCTGAACTTTTGCCAGGAAATATAATGCTCGAGATACTCTTAAGTGTCCACCATACATTCCATGTTCTAATCTTTCTGCTGCTTTGTTTCCATTTTTTACAATACTTTCTGCAAATTTAGGATCTAATGTAATTACTGAATTTGAGTCTGCGTCATAAGCTGATGGAATTGAAAGATTTCCTCCCATGTATGCTTTTGCAAGTATAAAATCAAGTTCTGCTGTCGCCATCGAACCTTCATTTTCTTGGATTACAGTTTCTACCCACTTAGTTGTTAGTGCTGCGGCTTTTGTTCTTAGTTCTTGTGAACTACATTTATCTAACCCTGCACATTCAATTCGATAAATTCTTTTTATCACTTCTGTTAATACATTTGTAGATAATTCTTTAGTATCTTTATAGTCACTTACAAATGTTTTAAAATCAACTTTAATAGCTTCATTTGCTTTTTGTTTTGCCAATGCATGTGCTTTTGCAATTTGATCTTTAGTTGCATCATCTGAAAGTTTTTCTATGTGATCTTTAACAAAAACGTCGGGGTTCAAATATTGCAATACTAATCTTTTGTGATCTGACATAAATGCAGCATTTGTTCCTTTGTATTTTTTTGAAAAATCAGCCATTGCTTTTACTTTATTTTTCAGTTCTGTTTCTGTTTCAGGATCTGCTGGATCTACTACTTCTCCCATTGCATTAATTTTTTTCAATTCTGAATCTGCAGTTTCATTTGCAGTTAGTGCAATATATTTTTCAGTAAATGCTTTTTCTGGAATAACTAAATCTTCAAGTTTTAGTTCTTCTACTTCGCTTGTTGCAGGTGGTACACCAGGAACTCCTCCTGTTTGCCATTTTTCGTTAAGGTCTTTTTCTTTTTTATCATACCAATCTTGTTCAAACTCTTGTTGTTTTTGTTCTAGTTCTTGCTTTTTATTTTCAACTTCGCTAGTTGCGAAAAAATATGTTGTTCCAGCAAGTCCTGCAGCCACCATAACTCCAAAAAGTACATTTGTAAAAATTTTTTTATTTCTAAAACTTTCATATCTTACACCGCTCACAATATCATTTTCTTTTTTTGTTAATTCTCTATCTAATGTTTCAGCGTGCTCTCTAAAAATTTCTTTTTTGGTTTTATCAAGCGCTTTTTCAAGTTCATCTGCAGATAAATTGTCGTGTAAAACTCTAAATGCATATAGTCCTAATTCATAGGATTTAATATCAGGATTATCAAACATATTGCTTAATTGACTTACTAATTTTGCGTCTCCTTTTTTCCTTGCTGCATTGTACACATGACGAAATACTAATACATCTTCAATTCCAGAATCATCTTCTAATCGTTTTAATAATGGTTCTGATTCTGTTGTGAAACCCATTCTTTTTACTGCTGCTAAAGCAAAAGGGTCTACTTTTTCATACTTGCCTACATCACCTATTTTTTTAGGTACTGATTTTTGACCTGAGCCCATAACAGATTTAATAACTCGTCTAATTCGTCTTGCTGAAGGCTGTTTTGGTTTTTGAGATTGTGAACTTGGTTGTACTGATTCTTTTTCTTCTTGAACTACATCAGCCCCTTCAATTTTTGCATTATCTTGTTCAGTCATGTTTTAACACCTTTCTATTTGTTTATTGATTATTTTTTATTGGTTTGTTTATTAATTTGTTTATTGATTATTATTTGTTATTTATTATTTATTATTTGTTATTTGTTATTTTTAATGATTAGGATTATATTTCGCTTATTTCCTAGTGTTTATATTGAATTTTTTATGTTTTTGATCCTAATTTAAAACGAATATGCCTCATTTCCAATTTTTACAGCGTGCAGATCTAACATATTTTCTTGACCTATACCATATACTGCTATATTTCTTTTTGATACGCCATGTTCATTATCTTTAATTACTTGTTGTATTTCTGCAAATGTTCTTACTTCTCCTAGTTTCACATTTCGAGTTGATCTTAATTTTGTACAATCTAATTTAGTAGCATCATCCACAACTCTAACTAAATAAAATAAGTCTGTTTGTGATTGAAATACCGGAACTGCTGTAATCATTATTTTTTTCCCAGCATATTCTTTATTATCTTGAATAAATGATTCTGCAGTTATTTGTTTGTAAAACTTATCAGATAATCTTTCTTGAACATTTATTTTTCCAAAATTTTGATTACTAAATGTTTCTGCCATTAATAAATCTTCTTCATTAAGTCCACTTACTTCAAATCCTCCTAAAGCATGCGTGTTCTCTGCAAATTTATTTAATAATTCAAAAAAATTATTTAGATATTTTGGCATATCAACAATTACACTTGCTATTCCTCTATTACGCGATACTGCTCCACTAACAACTTTTGAAAAGGTAGTAATATCTAATTTTGATTGTTTATACAAATCAAGTAATTGAGATATTGATTGAGCAGTGATTAATGAACTTTGTTGAGCCCATGAATTTGGAGTACCATTGGGAAATACATCAATTATAGTTTCTAATTCTTCAGTTGAAACTTCATGTTGTTCTTTTGCAAAAACTAATGTCTTTACTGCATAGAGCTCTTTAGTAACATCAGAATGCCTAATTGATTTCAAAGCAAGTTTAGACGCAGTATTTGTAAGTTCGAATAAATCCAAATCTAAATCTTGTGCAAACTTAGCAATAGATTTTGCATACATTACTACATTTGAGGGAGTTGCTTTATTTGTTCCAGGAGTAATTGATTTAATTTGTTGAACATAATCTGTTAAATCTTCAGGATGAACAAAGTCTAATAAACTTATTAATTCTTTTGAAGATGTTGTCAAAAGTTTCATTTCATTCGTACCTGCAAATACTTTTTTAGCTGTACTTATGCAATATTCTAATTTATCTTTTGAAACTCCTTTGAGTTTTGCTTCATTAAACAGCTCAGCAACATATCCTGATTTAATTCCCATTCCTTCAAGTGGTTTACCTTCATTAAACTGCTGTGAATAAAAACCTTTAATATATTCTATTAATTCTTTTTCCTCAAAATGTGTTAATACTTTATTAGTATCTGCTTTAACAACATCTGCTTTAACAACATCTGCTTTAACAACTTTTTCTAAAGTTTCACTTTTTGTTTCTATTCCAGATACATCTGTTGTCGAAACATTATCATTTGAAAGTAAGTTTAAAACCCGAACTCCTGTTTTAACATAAGGATGTAATTCTTGTTTGGAAACTTCATATTTTGTTTCGACTACAGGTTCAATAGATTTAACAGGTTCAACAACATTAACAGGTTCAGCTAGTTTCTCCGCAGGTTTTGATTCTAATTTATATGAATTTTGACTTTGTAATTGTTCTGTTCTCTTAACTTGATCAATTTCTTTAACTTGATCAATTTCCTTAACTTGTTTTATTTCGTTTACTTGTTCTGCTCTTTTTACTTTTTCTTTTTGAGCTTCAACTTTTTTCTCAACATATGCTCTTACTTGTCTAACTGTAACTTTTTCAGGATTTTTTATTTTAGGAAATGTTTTGCCTGCATAGTTTTCTAATTCAACAACATAATCACTTAGATTCATCATACTTTCTGAACTATACGAACCAACAAACTTAAGTAACTGTTTAAATTCATCAAATTCGAGTCGTGATTGAGAATACGCTTCTGTCATCATTGTAATTTCTTTTATGAATTTAGTTGGACTAGATTTTGAATATGTGGATGAGCCATTAATCAATTCAGATAATTCGGAAAAATTAATTTTATATTTATTAGACGCTGTTATTGCAGTCAAAACTACTTCTTCTGCCACTTTGTAAGATTGATTTTCATAATTTATTTTTGAATTTGATATTCCTAATAAAAAATTGCTAACATCAACTAATCCAATATCATTGTCATAAACTAAATCTGCTATTTTTATTGCAGCACTTGAAAAGTCAGTTGCTAACTCTCCCTCATTAGGTGAAAATTTATCTAATGAATCTAAAAAAGCATGAACTTTTGTTACTGTAAATCTATTATACAAAGGAATTATTTGTTCAACAGCGCTGGCAAAAACAGATAAGTCTTGATGTGTTGAAGTTGAATTTCCAACAAGGACAATTGTATCTGTTAATACTTTCAGCGAAATGTCTGAATCTTTTATAGTCATATCATAAATTTCTTCTGAATATTTAGCAATATTTACAGCAGATTTATTTCTTTGACTATATTTATCATAAAAAATACCAATTTCTTTCATTGCAGAAAATGCTTCATTAGATCTATTTTCAAGCCTATTTTGAAGTGCTCTATGAATATCATCTTTTGAAACACTTTCTTTATCACTTATTTTTTCTTCATCTGTTCTTTCTCGAGGATTATCTTTTCCACAACCAACAATTCCTCCAAAACCTAGCGAAGCTACTAAAATACCCATGGCAGTTAGTCCCGCTATATTTCTTATTGATCTCATTTTGAAATTAATCTAAAGTTAATTTTAAGTTAATTTTAAATTAAATTTAAATTTAATTTGATTTTAAATTTTAAACTTATTCAATTACGCTTTTGAGCTTATTTCATTATGCACTTGCAGTTGAGCTTGATGCTGGTTTTCGCTTTTTACGAGTAGACCTTTTCTTTTGCTTTTGCATTTTATCTGCACAATCACAAATAGGTTTTCTTTGCACATTCATTAAATTCGGCGAATAAATACTTCCAGTTATTCTTCCACTAACAGGATCATGATCTGCAGGACTTAATGCGTGTGGAATTTGCATAACCATCTGCACTCCTGCAAGCCAATTTGGAATAATTACTGAAGGTTCGACGACATGAATACAACTATGTCTTGCTGCTTCTGCTTCTTTTTCTGCATTTACATCTACATCAATTTCACATAAACATCTAGTTGTTCCAGGAACATAATTTACTACATCAAAACTTGAAAAATTTGTTCCTCCACTAATCAAAGGAATTCCATGTAGTTTTGCATAATCATTTACTAATTTTCTTGATCTAAAACTATCTGTACAAACAAGTATCGCGTCAGGTTTTGGAAGTTTTGTATCTGCTGTAAAAAATTCTGGATGAGGAAAAACATTAATATTCCCATTTATCTCATTCATTGTTTGTGCCAATGCATCTACTTTATTTCTCCCAATATCTGACATTTTGAATAAAACTTGTCTGTTTAAGTTTACTTCTTCAACTTCATCTTTATCAAAAATATGTGCGTTAATTGTTGAACCACCTGAAACTGCAAGCGCTAGTCCTGCTGAATTTCCAATACTTCCTGCCCCAACTATTACTATATTTAGCTCATCTGGCCAAACAATTTTTGAAAGTGCACTAGATACATCTCCAATAGGTGCTTTGCTACCTAATTGTAATTGAATTCTATCTTTACTTAATTCATTATATCTAAAAATACCTCTTAGTGGTCTATCTGCCTCGTCGAGTGGCATAATAAATTTTCTAACTTGATCTGTTGCAAGCCCTCCAACCATTAAAGACGCTAATCCTTTCTGATCTTCTCCTCTGAATTTTGCTTGAATATAATCATAAGGAATTTTTGCTAAAACTTTTTCTAAACTTGTATCATCTAAATAAAAATCTTCTGGAACTTTAAAATTTCTGTCAGGCATCAGTACTGCTAATTCGTATTTGTTTTCATTTGCAGATGTATTTACTACTGGAATTCCATTTGCTTGACCATATGCATATAATATTAATTCTTGATATGGATCATTAGTACAATCTAATACAACATCAGGTTTTCTACCAAATACTGCATCTGCAAAATAATGTTGATCAAATTTCCAATGTAATCCTTTAATTTTCATTATTGGATTAAATTTTTGGAGTCTCTGTTCGAGTACTTTTGCCATTGATTCTCCTGGCTTTGCTCCTCTCATTTGAAAATTTGAAGGTAAATAGTTTGAAGAAACTCGAGCATTATCAAATATTCTTAACTCTCCAACTCCAAGTCCTGCCATACATAATGTTGCTGCTTGTGCTACAGGTCCCGCGCCAACTACTGCAACATATGCAGTTTCTAATTTAGTTTGATCCCATCCTTCTATTCTTTCTTGACGATCATATCTATCTGACATTTTTTATCACAACTTATTTTAATTATTTAATCTAATTATTTAATCTAATCATTTAATCTAATCATTTAATTTAATTATTTAATTTGTTAATTGATTAAAACCAACCTTTTGATCCTTTACCTTTCCCATCAGTTTTTCTGTTACCACGCTTTTCAGTTTTATCATCTCTAGCATCATAGTCACTGTTAAATTTAGGTTTATCATCTAACCTTATTGATTTTTCATCCCATGAACCCTCTATATGATCTGAGTTTTTCTTACCACTCCATTTTTCTGGAGGACCTCTTTGATCATCATCAGCGTCATCAAAGCCTGGTTTTTTTCTTTGCATTTCTGCTTCACGCTCTATTCTTTTTCGTTCTTCTTTTTGATGTCGTAGAAGATCTTTTTCAATTTGTTTTTTTTGATCAATTCTTTGTTTTTGAATATCTCCCATCTTATCTAAATATCTAGAATATTCTTTAATCTCTGATTTTAATTCGAGTCTTGTATCTCGCGCGTCTTCATATTTTTCAGTCATCGATCTAAATTGAGGATCGTGAGTACCTGGTTTCATATTACCTTCGCTCATATGACCCCAAATATTCAATCGCATCCACTCGCTAGCTCTACCAAAGAAACCTTTATCAAAATACGCAGGTCTTTTTGGAATGAGTGCTTCTCTTTTTCTACCTGCTCTTTCTGCAGCCATTTTCTCCTCGAGAGTCATTTCAGCAGGCATTCCTTTAAGTAATTCTGCTGTTCTAGCTTCAGATTGTTTCATATATGCATCTACATCAATTGGAGTTTCTGATGGCTTGAAAATTTTCGGAATGATTTTAGGTTTAACTAGTATATTTTCCATTCTTTCGCCTGAATCAATCTTATCTTTCATTGCTAAGAATACTTTTTTTCTTAGATCTTTGTCACTAACTTTATCTTGCAGATAATCTTTAATTGGTTTATCCATTTTTACGCATGAAAATAAATTTATTAAAATTTCTTCATCTGTAAATGTAACCATATTAGGATGATCAGTAACTAATATTGGTGTTACCTGCTTTTGAGTTACTTTTTCTGCTCGATAATCTAAAACAACAGTTTCGCAATAATGCTTTTCATTTTTTGATGGTCCCACCATGATTAAACTGTGTACTACTGCCATCGAAACAAATCTGTCTTTTTTTAGAACTGGTTTCTCGTCTAGAAGTGCTTTTCTTTCATCTTCATCTAGTTTTGATAAATCAAAGTCGTATTGCATACCTAGTCGTCTATTAGATCTTATTAAGTTATTTCCTTCAACTTTTTGTTCAAGAGTATATTCTTTTGTATATTTCTTCGTGCGTGTATTTGCTGCTGCTTGACCTGTTGCAACTTTCATATTATTGTACTTGTCTTCACCTGAAGAAAAGTTCCAATCTCCAGGATGTAAGTGCGTCCATCCTCTCAAATACAAACCTTTTGCTTCTGCTTGTCTTGCAGACATTCCTACTCCATCTGCATCTACTTGTGTGTGTGCATGTAGATTATCTTGAAGCGGTGCAAGAATAACATCTGTAATAACTGATGCATCGTCTTGTGGTGATGCGAGATATGCATAAAACTCAATTGAGTTTCCTAGTATCTTTGTGTACCAATCTTGGTATGCTCTCATTTTATTATATGCACCTTGGTATTCTCCAAGTGGTGCTTTTGTAATGTTGAGAGGCTCAAACTGAAATTCTGGTTTTACTTCAGTTTTAGCTACTGAAACTTTTCTCTTCATCCGTGCGAAACTTGATCTTTTAATTTTAATCCCTCCAACTAAATTTTTAATTAATTGTATTTTTTAATTTTTGTTCTATGTTTGATTTTTTATTTATTCTATTTATTTTATTTATTTTATTTATTAAATTCATTTTTTGAATTTTTTTTAATTGATTTATTTAATGAATATAAAATTTAAATTAAATCTAATATTCTAATATACCTCGTCCCGTATATTAGTTACAGTAATTCCTGCAGCAGATAGTCTTCTTGATTCTTCTTTAGAAACCATAAAACCACCATAAACCTCAGGTTTTAGATAATTCCAAGGAGTAACTTTAAGATTTATTTTCCAACCACACATCATAGTATCCTTTGCAATATTTGCTGCTCTACTTATTTTTTGTTCTAATGTCTTATTCCCTGGTGGAACATATTCATTTGTACAAATTGGAGAAAAATCACCTGGTTCGTTTAAGAACATGTGTTTGTAAACTACTTCTTTTCCTTTTTTAGATTTTGATTCTCCAGTATTCGGATCTTGTTCCATAACAACCTTTCCATCTGGACCAATAACATCATATTTCGATAATCTATTTATAATAACTGAAATATGACTATAATCAAGATTCTTTCCTTCCAGACCTACTTTTACCCCTACCTTATTTGCAGGCCATCTATAAAAATTTCCATACTTATCCATATTCTGATATTCGGGAACATCTAAACAAAAAAAGTATAATGATGGTGATCTTCTAATTAATGATATTCCTGCTTTTCTCACAGTTTTATGAGCAAATACTTTTTTTAGATATTCATATTTTTGAGTAGTTTCCCAAATAATTGGAGAATCTTTTACTGCTTCTTTTTTGAATATATCTTCTAATTTTGCTTTATACTTACCTCTTAATGTAATAAAGTCAGGAATTTGATGAAACAAATAAGGAAAAACATTTTTTCCTCCAACATTTAAAGAAATATTATGAGATAAAGGCGTTTTATCAGATGAAAATTTATAAACTAAATCATCAATAATCATAACATTTTGTCCACCTAATACATTTGCACTTAACACTGATGGCTCAGGTTTAACTAACACTATTTCATTTTCTATTCGTCGAGCTTTTTCTCGAGTAGATTCAGATGCTTTTGAACCTGCATCAGATGACAAACTTGAGTCAGGCATTTCATCAGAATCATTAGCTGAATCTGCAGCATCAACAGACGTATCAAGCTCCTCTTCGGCTCGAGATAAACTTATTCTTTTTCTTCCAAATCGTCTTGATCCAGATCTTCTACTAGATGTTTTATCGTTTCTTTTTGCTTTTCTTTCTCGAGGAACTTCGACAATTGCTTCATTAACCACAACTGATTCATCAATACCTGCTTCACCACAAGTATATTTTTTAATTATATTCAATTCTCTTGGTTCAATATAAAATGGAAGAACTTTATCTACAATAAATTCTAAAATTCTAACTTCAGATTGAAGTTCTCTAAATCTTAAATCAGAAACAGAAAAATCATTATTCGCAAGATAATCGCTTTTGAACTTTCCAATTTGCGAGTCACAATCAGATCTATATAATGTTTCTAATGCCGAATTGTGTTCTAACTCGATTAAAGGAAACCTATCTTCACCTATTTGAAGGTAGTTTGATTCTGGAATAAAATCGTCAACAGGAACTTCAGGCTTGAATACATAATCATTCAAAAATAAAGTAATTCCTCGACACATTCGAATAAATATTGGGTCAGGTATTGAAACCATTTTTTTAAACACCACGCATAGTTTTAATTATTATAATTTTTAAATTGGGCTCGCTTATTTTTTTGAATTAAATATTGTTCAATATTATTCAATATTGTTCAAATTTGATTTTAATTTAATTTAATCATTGATTTGATTATTGAATTGGCCATTGAATTGAATATTATTGTTAAGTCCTCATGTAATTTGAATTGTTGTTACTAAAAAATTATATGAAACAAAAATCTAAAAACTAAAAAATGAAAAATGAAAAAAATGAAACAAAAAATTAATAGTTCCCTCCACTATTGTCTACTTTCTGAACTAGATCTAGTAAGTTTTCTTTAAGTAAAACTAAACCATCTCCATCTTCTTCAGCTCCAAGTCTAAATGCAAAATACATTCTACTTGTGTTATGAGTCTTAATTTTTTCTGGACCATTAACAACATCGTATAGAATTTCTTCATCAGCTTTCAGATTTTTTCGTCTTGTTTTCATTGCAAGTACTTTAGTCATTAACTCCTCTTCGTCTTCAGGTGCTAATTCATTATCTTCTCCAAATCCTCTTACATCAAAATTATAAACATATTTATCTACAACTTCATCAACACTTAATTTGGGTGTTGTGGATTCAACAGGAATAGCCATTCTTAGTCCAATCTGAGTATCGTCAGGACCTATTCTTAACCAAACTTCTTCACCTTCAATAAAATATCCAGGAAGAGTTAATGTTTCTAACATACTTCCGTTTAAGAAGTTCTCTTTAGTCATTCGTCCTTTGTATCTACTTGATTCTCCATACATTTTATCCCATAGTGCTTCAGGATTAATTTTACCATCGTCAGATTCTTGTGCTTCGTTATATTTTTCAAAAAATTCTTTTCTTGATACCATTTTTGACCCTCCGTTTAAATTCGCTAAATTTTTTATTTTAATAGTTCTGTTGACAATTTTATTAACAGAGCTACACCTAAGTTAGGTAACTAATGCAATACTAGTTAACCAGTCAAAAAAATAAAAAATACTTAGTAAACTAAATAGCTCTAACTATAACTAGTACGAAATATAATTCCTACGCCTTCCTAAAATGTTAATAAGACAACTTTGATTACTTTGTCAATTCAACATGAATTCTACAAAGTTATCATAAGATCTCAACAAAGTTAACAAATTTTGTTCTCACACAAAATTCATTATTCTTACAACATTCACTCCCCTTTTTTCTTTTTTTAATAATCATCAACAACACAATTTTCAGTTTTTATTACTTGTTAATGATTACTATTAATACTAGCAAATTGGTAGTCATTTATAAAAGTTTCGGTATGAAACTTATTTTTTGCCCTTCTTAATGTAATAAAGCACCTAAAACTGCGAAAAAACACAGCTAATTTTACATTATAGCCCACATAATATATTAATCACAGTAAACTCACCAAATGCTGCTTTAAGCAAAACATCTGCAATTAAAGGCTGTTTACATAAATTAATAACCCAAAACGGTTTATATATCTAACCCAACAAAAATACGTGCATATCAAACAAATAACCCAATAATTACTACAAATATGAAGAAAAAAAGAGAAACAAGAGAGAAAAAAGAGAAAAAAGCGCATAATTATACCACATTACCAATTAAACTGTGTTTTCAAAAAATTAAAGCATAAGTCCACATTTCGTTCTAAATCAACCAATGAACCACTATTATCTAAATCATATCTAAATCCTGTTTTGTGATCATTAATCGCAGCACCAATTTTAGTAGATCTATCTGAATCTGAAAGTTGTTCTTTAATTCTTGCTTCAAACTGCTCTTTAGTATATCCTCTTTTTGCAACAACTCGATCACGCCTAATATCCATATCACCAACAACATTAATAACATTATTATTGCACATATGAAGTAAATTTTTGTCAACAATAAGTGCAGCATTAACTAAAATTAATCCTTTTTTGCCATACAAACTTTGTCTATACACAACATCAAGAGGAGGATAAACTAATTTTTCTAAATCTTCGCGCGCATTTGAATCTGAAAAAATAATTGCAGATAATTTTTTTATGTCAATCTCACCAGAGCTATCAAGTACGCCATCTCCAAATCTATCGACGACAGAATCAACAACTTGATCATGCACAGGTAATGTTTTATCAAAGTAAAGACTTTTTACCATATCATCTAAATCAATATTATGAACTGGCAACTCAGAAGTTGATTTATTCTCAAGGAGTTTTCCAACTGTTGATTTTCCACAACCCATACCACCAGTTACACCAACAATATATTGTCCAGAAACTTTCTCCTCGAGAGCTTGCTTAACAAGTAAGGGAACATAAGAAGAAATATCTCCTTTTTCTTTTTCTACACCTTTTGAAACACTACTAGAAATGTGATCCAAATCAACACACGCAGGCAAGTAAACCAAATCTAGTTTTTTCCCTTGAGACGCATAAATTTTTTTTAATTGTTGTTCATATTCAAAGTCAGATGAACTTCTAAGACCACGAACAAGATATTTAACATCATGAGTATATGCAAAGTCAGGCAACATTCCAGAAAATGAAACAACTTCTATTTTAGGATAATCTTCTAAAACTTTTTTTGTCATTTCCATTCGTTCTGCAAGAGTAAATGTGTGTTTTTTATCAGGATTTTCTCCAATTGCAATATAAACTTTAGAAAATAAAGGCAGTGCTCTTTCTATTAAATTAATATGTCCATAAGTTATTGGATCTCCTGAAAATGCAAGTGCTCCGTGTGGTTGATCCATAAATGATTTTAATTTTTTAGCATCCATTTTTACCTACCTCGTCTAAAGTATTATTCAAACTATCAATACTACAAATATAATCTTTAACTTCATAATCTTCTAATAATCTAATGGGATTAAAGATTTTTGTGTTTAAAGAATCAGCTCTTTTTTCTTGATCTTCCAAAATAAATGCTTGACCAATATATTTGCTATAAATGAACAGGTCTTTATAAAAGTACTGATTTTCCAAATTGACTTTTTCAAATCCTTGCATTTCAAGATATTCTTGTATCCCACATACTTCTGCAGTTCTTACTTGCAATTTATGATTTCCCAAAACTGCAAACCTATTTTCTAAAAGATTCATCACTCGTCGACCATATTTTTTTTCGCGCTCTGATTCTCGCAAAAAAACTCCTAGTTCAGTTACACCCCCTAAGGATTTATAATTTACAAATCCCAAATACTTCGCAACCCCATCTTCTTTATTCAAACTATTATCAAAAACTCTTAATATTTTATGCTCACGTCTAATATTATTATACAACGCAGTCCAATTTTCACCCCACTCTAATTTTAACTGATTTTTGTATTCTTGTTCAACTAATTCAAATTCATTAAATACAAATTCAAGCGAAGAGTTAAGTGGACCAACTTCACAAAAACTTAATTTCAAACCAACAGCATTATTAAAATCCCAGTTATCAAGTCCTACTACTTTTTTTAATAAATTAACTAGCCCCATCATAGTAAACCTCCTGCCAATAATTCTTCAAATCCATCCAATTTTTCTAGTAAAAATACTTGCCCGTGATTTTTTAGTTCAAATGCTCGCGAATCAGGATTTTCAGATACTAATTTTAAAATCTCATTGGAAATCTCAACTGTACCGCAAGGATAAGCATTTTTTGTAGCAGGCATTTTGCCAGTTCCAATTATTTCATCATCATGCGTATGAACAACAACTCCAATATCTGGTCGAGACTCATACAATTTTGCATGCATTAGTGCTTCTGAGGAAGGTACTTTCCCATTATTACTTTCATAAAATATTTTTTGAGATTTATCATCGACATCTGCCACGTAGATTAAATCTCCAATACTGAGATTTGATTTATCAGCCTGTTTTGCAGTTATTAAAAATCCATCTCTCACCCTCATACTTACATTCCCATAAGTTCCAGAACCATACTTAGGAATTACTCCTCGAGAATTTAAATACTCCCCAATCTGTTTAAAAAATTTAAAGTAAGGTTCTAAAAATTCATTGTTTAAAGAACCTGATTCAAACTCCTGCGAATTAACTTTAACTCGTTCATATTTTATAACTGGAAGTCTAAGTTCCATGTGGTCTACCAAACCAGAAACAATTTCTTTTTTTGTTTCATACCAACTAAATCCTCGTTCTGGAGTTACTATTGTTGCTTTGTGAGATTCATGACTTACATTCTCGAGGAGGTTTGCAACAACTAAGTAAGAATGGTTTTTTAAAAGTTCAGAATAAATTTTTTCTTTAAACTCAGATTCTGTACTTCCACTTTCAAGCTTAAATGTTACTTGAAATGGTTTTTTTCCTGCATTACCAGATTTCTCGATTTCTCGACGCATTTCACCAATTATCTTATCCGTTTTTTTGAAACTAACTTTGAAATCTCCCCCACTTCTTACTTTTTTATCAATAAACTCTGAAGGTACATAATCAAGTACTGCAGCTGCATAAATGACAGAGTCAACACCGCCACTTTGTTCAGATTCGGCAACATATTTTTTCATCGCATCAAGCATTTCATCAGGCGTTTCTACATGATCTACATTAATATAATCAGGCACTTTAAAATTTCCAGGACCATAAACTAATTTTACATCTGCGCCTTTAGAATGCAATTCTTTTGCAAGCAAAACTCCCAGTTCTCCACTCGATCTATTTCCAATATATCTAACTCTATCGATTTTCCCGTGAGTCGGTCCTGCATTTATCAAAATCTTTTTTCCTTTTAATTTTGAATCAGAAAGTCTGCGCATAACACTTACAACAATATCTTCAGTGCTCGCAATTTTTGCCTTGCCCTCCTCATATCTTGGTTCAATAATATCAACACCATACCTACTCAATTTCGAAAGATTTTCTTGAAAAATTGGATTCTTAAGTAATGAGTCGTGCATTGTTGGTGCTAAGTAAACAGGAACTTTCGCACCTAGTGCACTAGCGACGAGAGTTGTTACAGGATTATCTGCAAGTCCTAAACTTATTTTACTCACCGTATTTAATGTTGCAGGCGCAACAAGTACAAGATCGTCAAGACATATATGTTCTGCAAGACCACTGAGTCCAACAACAACTTGTCGACCAGTTGCCCATTCCATTGCTTTTACACCAACAAATTCTGTTGCGCTTGGAGTCATAAATACATTCACATTTGCACCATACCGACGCAACTGACGTGCTATTTTTGGAGATTCAATTGCGGCAATTCCTCCAGTTATGCACATTGCAATATTTTTTCCGTCAAGATTATTACCTATTTTGTCTACTTTGAGATCAACATTTTCAAATTCTATATTACCTGTTTTCATTTCGTTCATACCTCCATTGTTCATAATTTAATTTCATAGATAACTCATTTTCACGCAACAGTTGCATATCCCAATTTTTTTCAAAAATATTACCACACCCAACATACTGCAATGTATAAAGTACATCCAATGTTTTTTTAGAAATTTTTAACCTTCCAAAATTATGAAGTGTTATTGCAACGCGAGGCTGCAACCACAATAAATCATCTACTTCATCACTAAGTTTTGCAGTTTGAAATTCTGGCATCGGCGCATAATAAACACTAACTCTGCAAACTCTAGTCCCATCATCTCGTTTAAGTTTTGCATCAAATTGGGTTGCATACTCTAGAATTTCTTGATCAACTATAACTCCAATTTCTTCTCTAACCTCAACAACTCCTGTTTCTTCCAGATTTGTATGCTCAGGTTCTCGTTTTCCACCAGGAAATACATATTCACCACCAAAATTTCTAAAATAATCAGGTCTTTTTGTGAGCAAGACTTCATATCTATCAATTTGGTTATTATATCTATATAGTATAACTTGTGCAGCTTCTATTATTTCTTCAGCCACATAATTTTCAAGATTTCTACTTTTTCCTATTTTATTATTAGTTTGTACCATTTTAATCGCTCTATAATCTCTGCTTAAGCACTTTCTAAGCATAAATAAAGGTAAACAAACACAATCTTTAAAGATGATCCCTAAATCTTTAAAGATCCCTAAACTAAATGAAATATAACTAAAAAAAACAAAAAGTTTAAATAGAAGAGTATTTATTTAAAGATCCATTATGAAGATCTATGAAAGACGACTTCAAGAAATATCAGGTTCAATTCTAGTAACTCTTCCAAAAAAATGGGCAGATCAATTCAAGCTAAAAAAAGGAAGCACTGTTGAAATTAGTGAAACTGAAAAAAAATTACTCCAAATTAGTCCAAAGATTGAAAATACACATGAAAAAAGTAGAGAAGTTATTGAATTTGATAAAAATTTTATAAGAAGATTTTTTAGATTATATCTTAGTGGTACAGATGAAATAGTAATTACAAAACAAAAACCATTCGAGCTTTCAGAAAAGCAAGTTATTCAAAAAAGTCTTGATTGTTTTATGAATGTTCAAATAATTGAAGATCATCCTCAAAAAATAGTTATTCAAAACTTTGACATTCATGATTTAAGTATTAACCAATGTTTACGAAGAATGTACTTCTTAACAAAAAACATGTTTAATGGAATACTTGGCATGGCAGAAGATATTGATACTATAGATACTAGTCTTCACAAATTTTATTTTTTACTTGTAAGACTTATTCGAAAAGATCTTGATGAAGGACATTATATTGAAAAAAAGATGCAATTAATTCGTTATTTAGATTATAGAATGGTTAGTGAAAAAATTGAGCGTGTTGGAGATATTTTAAAAAAATTAGCTAAAGAAAATAAGAACAAGCAAGTTATTGAGCAATTAAAATATGTCGAGAAATTATACGAGAGTGCATTTAATACATTTATTAAAGAAGATTTTGAAGATGCAATTTCGCTCTGGAATAAACGTGATGATTTCGGAAAAAAATACAAAAATCCAAATCCCGATGTTGAAGAAATACATAATTTCGCAATTCAGATTTCAAAATTTGTCAGATGAGTAAAAAAATACATGATATGATATTAAATATAAAAAAAACATATGAACACATAATAATACAAAAAAACAAAAAAGAATCAAAAATAAGAACATAAAAAACATAAAAACAGGTGAGTAACATAAAAAAAGGTAAAGAAAAGAGGAGAATTAGTCAGTGCACAAAAATTATGTGGCCTTCGAAAATCATAGCACAAACAGTATTACCCGGATTAGAAACAGAATGGGTTAAATCTCGTAGATTAAGAGACCAAAATTTTAATCCTGATGATGCACGCGCAATGTAAACTTTCAAAATTATTAAAATAAACTTTCAAAATTATTCAAAACACAAAACAAAGAGGTGAGTAAAGAACATGGCAGCTATTCTTAATAGCTTTTTTAATTGGGCAAGCCAGTATTTTGCATTTACTGATGGTCTATGGGCAGTTCTAATTTTATTACCTCTACTCATATTTTATCTAATTAAGCCAAAACCTCGTCAAAAAACTATCCCTGCACTTTTATTTTTAATGCAAGAAAAACGTAAATTAAACAAAAATTCATTTTTTAGAAGAATAATGAATAATCCTATTTTATTACTTCAAATTTTAATCATTTTAGTTATTGCTGCATCTATGGCAAAACCATTTATCCTTGTAGAAGAAAGTAAATTTGTTGAAAACACCGTGGTCATATTAGATGTTAGTGCAAGTATGCAAGCACCATATTCTGGAAACCTTGGAAACGCACCGTCAAGATTTGATAAAGCTATTGAATTAGCAAAACAAAACTTAGGCGCTAGTAACACATTGATTTTAGCAGGAACAATTCCAGAAGTAACAATCGATGAAAAATCACGAGATGAGTGCATCAACACGCTTGAAAATTTAAAACCAACAGACTCTAGAAGTGCATTGTTTGATGCCATTTTAACTGCTACTAATTATGCAAAAACTGACGACATTGTCGTGGTTATTTCGGATTTTATCGAAACCGAAAGTGATAATGACTTAAATGTTGCAAAAAAGATTCTCAAGAGCAAGGGGATCAAAACAAAAATTATTAGTTTAGTTGACGAATCGTCTGAAAAATTAAACAATGTTGGATTTATCAGTGTTGATGTTAGTGACTCGTTCACAACATTAGTTGTTAAAAATTTCAATGATGCTCCAGAATTTGTTTTATTAAATATTGAAGGTGCGCATTTTTCAAACAGCAACATTAATGAAACTAATAGTATCGATATTTCAGCTCTCGAAAGGGAAATCTCTCCAAGAAGCCAAGAAATCTTTTCATTTACTACAATTCCGGGAACTGCAAAAGTAGTATTAACTGCAGATAATGATGATTTTAAACTTGATAACACAGCATTCCTTAGTGCACCTAGTGATGAAAAAACAGCTGTTATGTATATGTATAATGATAAAGGTAAGTATTTAGGAACAGCTCTTGATATTTTAGATAATATTGAATTAAATCAAGTTAAACCACCTGCAATGCCTGATGTTAAAGAACCAATAATGATTATTGACAAGATTGATTCAAGTCTTTTACTTCCTCGAGTAATTCCATCTATTGAAAAACAAGTTAGGTCTGGCGGAGCATTAATAATTACTGCGCAAGATAAATTATTCGGAATAGATTTCAAAGGTATGTTGCCTGTAACATTAAACAGCGATACATTGCTTGATGAAGGTTATGCTTTTGTTGATCAGGAAAATCCAATAACTAAAGATGTTACATTTGGCGCTCTAACAAAATATTATGACGTATCTCCTAAGAATGGATCTATGGTTCTTGCAAGTACAGGGGACGGAGTTCCTATTATAGTTATGAAAAAACACGGTGACGGAACTGTTATTTATTATGGTATCTTTGATGAATTTAGTGATTTCAAAATGGATATGTATTATCCAATTTTTTGGAAAAGATTAACTGATTTTTTAATTGACAAATCTAGTTTACAAAGTCTTAACAAAAAAACAGGTGAAATTTTAACTTTCCACACGTCTAGGAAAGTCCAAACCCCTCAGGGTAATGTTAAGACTAAATTATTAAAACTAAATAATGCAGGTAATTATGTCCTAGATGATCGTACTATTGCAGTTAATTTAGCGAGCAGTAAAGAGTCTGATCTTAATGGTGCAGAAATTGATTCAAAAATTAAATCCGATCCATTAGTACAAATTGAAGAAAAAGCTCCAAGAGACATAACAATGTACGTCATCTTAGGAATACTTGCATTATTGTTTTTAGAATTAATTGCATTAAAAATTAGAGGAGATATATAAAAAAACAAAAAACAAACTACAACAAAAACTAAACAACAAACAAAAGCATTACTACCTTGGCAAATTAGTTGAATACAAAGTATTCAATTAATTCAAAGCTTTGCTTTGATGATTTCAGTAACGATAAAAACGAGTTGCTGAGTTACTGCGTAAGAACTGCCGATTGCTCCCAAAATCGAAGATTTTGTGAGACCTCGCAAATTTTTAATTTGCTAGGTATGCAGGCAGTTCGTCGAAAAGTCATACGCCATAGGCGATGATAAATTGCCGCAGTAATGCTTAAAAAAAAAAAAAAATCAATAAAACAAACCAAAGGAAAATAAAAAAATGATATTACTTGACCAAATACTGACTGAATGGAATGCGATTACTTTAATCAATTTAAAATTTCAGCATTTTGGAAGATTATTTTGGATCTTACCAATAGTCTTAGCACTAATACTAATATTAGTTATTACTTTTGTAAAACTTGATCCAAGGCTTAAAGAAAATAAAAAATATATCCACCACAGATGGGTGTATAGAAGTTTTATGTTCCTAACAAGACTAGTTATTTTTGCATTAATTATTTTTGCTTTTGCAGAACCTTATGGAGAAGTTACTAAAGATATTCCAGGAGATACTAGTTTAACAATACTGGTTGATAACTCTACGTCAATGGAACTTTATGATTTAAGTTTTATTCCTATATTAAAAAACCTTATTGAGCAGGAAATTCCTGTAAAACTTAGAACTATTGCTACAGGTCTTGATTCAAAGATTGGAGAGGGCGTACTTGCAAATGTTGAACAAAATAAAAATTTATTGGTTATTTCCGACGGACAAATTACTGAAGGTTTAAGTTTAGGAGGTATTTCATTGCTTGCATCAAATCTTAATAGTACAATTAGTATGATTGAACTTGCAAGCGATAAACAAGATTTTGGTGTTGAAGTTTTTGGTCCTTCCAAAACTATTGCAGAAGTTAACAATCAATACAAAGTTCGCATTAATCGTTTTGGAGAATCTCAAGCGCACAAAGTCAAGCTTGTTGTTGAAGTTGATGGTGAACAAATTATTGATACTCTAACTGACAAATCTATTGTTGAATTTACTAGGAATTTTACAGAAGGAACGCATAAGATTGAAGCAAAACTTGCTCTTAGTAGTGGAGGAGATTACTTCCCTCAAAATAATAAATTTTTCAAAACAACAACTGTTATTGAAAAACCTAAAGTTTTGTTAGTTACAAAAGAAGATACAGCTCTTGCAACTATTTTAGATGAACTTTATGAATTAACAATCACAAATTCGATTCCTGATAAAGCAGGATTAGAACCTTATTATGCAGTTGTACTTAATGATCTTCCGTTAGAGAGCATTAATAATTTTGAACCTCTTCAAGAATATGTAATTGAAGGTAATGGCCTCGTCGTTGTTGGAGGATATAATTCATTTGATAATGGTTTTTACAAAGACTCTATTTTTGAGACTTTGCTTCCTATTAATATTGGTACTGCTAAGAAAAAACCTGGCGGTGCTAATGTTGTTTTGGTTATAGATATATCAGGTAGTACTGGTTTTGGATTCGGTTCTGCCGACAAATCGGTCGATGTTGAGAAAGCAATGGCAATAGGCGTCATCAATGACATTAATGAAAATAATCGAGTTGGCGCAGTTGCATTTAATGATAAAGCGTATAAAGTTGCAGATATTGATCCATTGTTTGTAAACAAAGCAGATTTAATTGATAAGATCTCTCGACTAAAAGATGGCGGACCTACTGTTCTTAATTCAGGTCTAAGAGGTGCTTATGAATTATTAAATGGTAAAACTGGTTCAAGAAATATTATTTGGATTACAGACGGAGTTACATTAGATACAATTGATTTGATGACTACAGAAGAAATTATTAAAAGCATGAATAATGATGGTATTAGAGTTTATATTGTAGGTGTTGGTAAAAATGCTAATGAAGATTTCCTTAGCAAAGTTGGAAAGTACGGAGGAGGTTTTTATTTGAGAGCTAGTGATGCAACAAATCTTAAAATTTTATTTGGAGAACCTGAGAAAAAAGATGTTGGTCAGGCATTTCAATTATTTATATTAGACCCTAGTCATTTTATTACTGATGGTTTAGAAACAGATGCAGTATTATATGGATATAATCAAGTTGTTCCAAAAACATCTGCTGATTTACTCGTCACATCAGATAGTGGTGAGCCAGCAATTACTACTTGGCGTTATGGTGTTGGTCGTGTAGGAACTGTTACTGTTTTTGCAGGAGGTAATAATCTTGGAGAATTATTAACTGCACCTAATAGCAGGTTACTAACTCGAACTATGAATTGGGCTATTGGTGAACCTGAAAGAAAAGAGCCTTACTTTGTCGATGTTAGTGATAGTCGTGTTAATCGTTCAACAAAAGTAATTGTAAAAAGTGATAAGTTTCCTAAAGCAGAAGGATTTGAGTTTAGTAAAATTGATAATAATAAGTATCAATCTACATTTGTAAAAAACAATCTTGGTTTTGATTCGATCCTCGATCACGTTTTTGGTGTAAATTATGATTATGAATATCAAAAATTAGGTATGAACTCAGGCCTTACTAATTCAATTATAGCGACTAGAGGAAAAATATTTAAAGTAGATGAAGTTGATGAAATTATTAATCATGTTAAAACAGTTTCAAAGCGTACTGTTACGAAAAGAACAACTTTAGCATTGCCTTTCTTGGCGTTTGCTTTATTGCTTTTCATATGTGAAGCAATTTTCCGTAGACTTTATGAGTCATGGATTATGAGATAATATTTAATTATAAAACAAAACGATATTATAATACACAACAATATTATGATACGATATTATGATACAAAACAAAGTTGTAAGACAAATCAGAGTTATGAGATGAAAAAAAGAGGTGAATGTTATGGGATTTATGCAAAAGAATGTTAATGTGTATTTATTAATACTCTTTGTTGCTATATTAATTGCAGTTGGAGGTATTACTGTTTATTATCAAGAGAAAATAAAAGAGCAAACAACAGATCTTAAAGACACAGGGTATAGACTTGATAACTGCACTGATATTCTTAATAATAAAACTGTAACTCTTGTAAAAACTCAAGCTGCACTTGACCTACATGAGCAAGATATTTCAAAATATGATACTCTTTACGAAGATAAAGCAACTAAGTTATCTGAAACAGAAACTGATCTTAAAGATACTGAAACTACACTCACATCAACTCAAACAGAGCTTGGCAATACTAAAGATCAACTTGATGAATTCATGGGAAAATATGCTTCTGAAAAGCAAGAACGTATGAACCTTGAATCTGAGTTGGATTCGACAAATAAAGAACTAAAACAAATTAAAAGTGCAAAAGCTGCTGCAGACATGACAATACATAACCTCGAGGACGAAATAGACGAATTAGAAACACAAATAGAAGATTTAGAAGATTAAAATAAAAGAAAAATAAACAAGAAAACTACAATAGCATTACTGCCTTGGCATTCAGTTGAATACAACGTATTCAATTTATTCAAAGCAAAGCTTTGATAATTTCAGCGACGAGTACAACGAGTTGCTGAGTTATTGCGTAAGAACTGCCGATTGCTCCCAAAATCGAAGATTTTGTGAGACCTCGCAAATTTTTAATTTGCAAGGTATGCAGGCAGTTCGTCGAAAAGTCATA
>Ga0209045_1001348_pt1 | contig 22633 bp, 9 predicted proteins | sample SaaInlLV_10m_DNA_4_FD_184664 | JGI IMG/M metagenome (GOLD analysis project Ga0209045, IMG submission 184664) | Marine microbial communities from expanding oxygen minimum zones in the Saanich Inlet - Saanich Inlet SI072_LV_200m_DNA (SPAdes) (version 2) | ecosystem: Environmental > Aquatic > Marine...
AAAGCTGGAAAAAGCAGAGATCGCACGCAACTATAGTGCGCCAGACGAGCGTGGTATCGACAAGGAGAAGTTCCTATGACCACGCGGCAAGCAGGTTACGGAATCCAACCGAATTCTGCGCTCGAAGGTACTGAGTGTCTACTGTCTGTGGCGAACGCTCTCCCTGTTTGGGGGACACTTTTCGGAGTGTGGCAGGCGCACCGTTTGCGGCGGTACTCGTAGATTCAGTTGTCTTCGAACGACACGTTGCTGCAGTCCTGCAGGTGGAACCATTTGGTCTGATCGGGAAGTGCGGTGTCCGCAGGTCGGTCAATGCTGTTGCCGTGGATCGTGAGGCCATCGACGTTGTGGATGCTCAGAGGAATGCCGGAAGTCCGACCGAAGCAGTTGCCTGCAATCGTCATGTTCGTGACCGGTTTGGCTTCGAAGCGCCGTCGGTTACTGCCGCCGCCCGGCGGGTGCATGGAGACGTTGACGGCGGGGCCGGCCGGCGGGGCGTCGAGGAAGCGGTTGTTGCGGATCACGAGATCGCGCGCGAATGGACCTTCCATCCAGGGCCCCCACGTTTCGAACTGGATGCAGATGCCCATACCGACGTTCTGGAGCGTCGTGTTCTCGATCAGCCCTCCAGGCGAGCCGTTGATGAGCGTGCGTTGGAAGTTCGAGTGGAACCAGCAGTTGCGGACAGACCATCCCGCGCTTGACCTCTTACCATCCATCACGACGAGGGATAGCTCCGGCAACACGAGCGGCGAATTGAGCTCGACGAAGAACTCCCCCTTCGCCTTGTACTTGTCGTTGATTGCCAGAGCTGGACCGCCAGGCGTTCTCTCTGCCGAGATGGCTTTGGCAGAGCCGAGGAGTTTCACCGATTTCATGTCCCTGAACTCAAGGACGTCCCCCGCTTCGTAAGCCCCTTGCAGGTAGTATCTGCGGTCGTCAACGCGCTTAACGACGCGCCCGAAACTGCCGTGGATGTTCAGGTTGTCGTCGGCGCTGTAGGCGGATTCGCAGCGATCCAGAGTGGGGCCGCGATCTGTTGCCGCCATGTGGAACACATCTGCGCCAAAGGCGTGCAGGCGATTCGTGTGCGGACGCCGGGTCGCGCGCACCCGGAGGTAGACATGTCCGCCGTCTCCACCGCCCTCTCGGACTGCCACACCGGGGCTGGACCAGATGTTGATATCTTCAAAGCGCATGCGAGCACAGTTCTCCGAACGCAAGGCAGCCCCTGTTCGGATCGTGCCGACGATGTAGCCGCCAGGCTCCAGCGCATCCGGGACCTTGTTGCGCCTGAATTCCCTGCAGGTGACGCTTCTGCCATCCCGCGACAGCTGCCAGTCGGCCGGCGTGTGTCGGTGGTTGATGAAGCGTCCGTTCGCGTCGTAGAACATGAATGCACGATTGCCTCCCGTCTGCGTCTCGCCTTTGGCATCTCGGGGTGAGTAGCCCTCCATCAGGTCGGCCTGTAGCGGCTCTCCTTCGCGATCGATCTCACTGACTCGCGCCTGGAACCAAACGGGCATGGTGAAATCAATGGTCAGGCCGCGCACGGTGACATTGCGACAGTTGTCGAATAGCAGCGCGTGAATCATAGGCGGCTCGAACCAGAACGTGACGCCTTCAGCGACAATCTCCAGATCCGCCAGATCCTTGAGCGTGGAGGCACGGCTCCAGTTGGCGTGGAAAAGATAGTGGCCGGGCGGAATCACGATCCGTTTCCGACCTGCTGTCGAGGCCTCGCGGATCTGTTGGAGGATGTCCTGTCCCTTCTTGCGCAAGGCCACTCGTTTTTTTTCGGTCCATGTCGGATATCCCGTGGGCAGACCTGGACGCCAGCGCGAAACGAATGGCTCCGGGACGAACTGGAGTGCCACGGCGATCTGAACAGGCTCCGCTTCCGTCGTCACTACGAGATCCACCGCCCCTCCGTCAGCCAGATCGTACGCGACGATGTCGACCCCGTGCCGAAGCAGATCCCCGGTTTCGAGTTTGCGTTGCCAGATCTCCTTGCCGTCGACAAGGACGTGGAACTCGGCCTCGGTTCCCGGGGAGAGCTTGCGAATACTGCCGACGATGCGCACGCTGCCAGCTGTCTCCGCTGTCCAACGATGGATCGCGGCACACGGTGCCCCTCCCACATTCCCGGGCAGTTGGGCGTCGTGTGCGGCGACAAGGCGTCCAACGATCGCCCCAACCGCATCACCGAATCCCGGGAGTGTATCGGCTTTCTTCCGCGCAAGCGAGGAACTCGGCACAGTCGCTCCCTCGAACGTTTCGTTCCTGTCCTTCACGGTGCAACCGCAGATCAGTATTGCGGATGCCATCAGGATTCCTGGCGTGATCTTCATGGGTGTTCTCATCGGCCGTTGCACTATTCACAACCGCACTCAGTGCTGTTCGTTGGGGGGGGGCGCGCGCAGGGGCGCTACTCCAGCACGTCAAATGTGATGCCCCCGCTATGACGCTTGCCCTCAAGGACGTTTTGCTTGAGGCGTACGGTCCGTTCCCTGTGTTCCAGGGCCTCCAGGTCGGTCAGTTCGGCCTCTCCCCTGCCGGTCTGGAGTCTGAAACTGAGTTCGGCAATGGGGATGGAGAATGTCTTGATCAATCGGTAGTGCCGCTCCTTCGGGCTAAGCTCGACCGCCATGTCCTGGTCGCGAAGGTGGTGCCCTGCATGGTAGGCTTTGACCACAAGTGAGGTCGGCTCAGTGGATCTGCCGGTGAAGACGATCTCCAGCTGCATGCCGGAGTAGATATCGTCGACTTTGCAGAGCTCCGCCTCCGTTTGGTTGACTGTCGTCGCGTCGCTGTCGGCGACCTGGGTGATATCCACATGTGCGTGGAAAGGCACTGTGTAGACCGTTCCTTCCCACTTGCCGTCAGCCTTGAGAGATTTGAGTAAGCCCGTGTGTTCTGAGCCGGTTCCGAGGGAAGCAATGTCGTAGGCCATCCCGTCCCGTCTGTACGGCCTGACTTCCCGGATGCCCCCGGCCAAACCCGGCTTCGGGACATCATTCTCCGCGGCGAATCGCTTCAGTGCGGCAATCTGGGCTTTGTTATAGCCTCGGTCGTGTGAACTGGGCCACCACATGACGTGCAGGAAATTGATGCCGTGCTCCTGCATATAGACGAGCTGTCGATAGGCATCTTCCTCGTTGGGAGTGAGAGAGCCATACTCGCCGATGAGTACCGAGTCAAAACCCGAGGAATGAGAGCCCTGCGCGCAGTTGTGCTTCTTCTTGTACCAGGTCCCGTAGCGGGTGAAGCCGAAGCCTGTGCCCGCATTGAGCATCCAGTCAATGGGGGTGATACGTCGGGTCTTCGCGGAGAAGCCGATCTCAAAGCCGAACACATAGGAGTCAGGTATCTGGTGACACTTGATTGCCTCAGGAGGGAATCCGGCCAGCAGGGCCTCCCGAAACGTGTTGCCGACCCGACGGTGCACGAGAGTCGTGTTGTATTCGAGCCACTTCACGAAATATGGATTGGCAACGTCATAGCTGTCCCAGGCCCCGCGGTCTCTGTCCCGGGGGGCGTCGAAGAAGTCAGATCCAAAGGCAGAGGAGAAGGCGGAGTTGATTCCGGCTAGATCGCTGTACATGACGAGCAGGTACTTGTAGAAGCCCTCGATAGTACTGGTGTTGTAGTCGCCGATCGAGGTCGAACCACCTTCGCCTGAGACAATCTCGTTTTCATGATTCGGTTCGACGGCGAGTAGATGTTCAGGATTGGCCCGATGCAGAGGGGCCAGCCTCCTGAGAAACTCCCGTTGGCAATAGGTGTAGAAGTCGTCCAGCCCCGGCATCTCGAAGTTGTAGCTGCCATAGCTGAAGCTGACATGGCCGAAATGGCCGGACTTGATGGTCTCATTGTCCCGGTCGAGGAGCATGTACTTGGGCAGACCGTAGGTCGTGTCCTTGATGTTCATGGTGGGCCACATGGCTGCGATACCCCAGCGGTGGGAGACGATCGGCGACCACGTCTTTGGGCGTCCTTGATCGTACTCGGCCAGGCGCTTTAGCATGGCCTTGGCGAACCTGCCGCCGGTCCAGTCCGCGTAGGAATGCCCCTCGAGTTCCCCCGACTTCAGCACCTCGCTCCAGTTGGCGACCCCGCCCAGGAAGTTGTATTTCCCGTTCCTGATATACCTCGCGTCCGGCAGTTCTTGCCACTGGGCCTTGTCGCCCGCATGGCTCTTCTGCAGGTAGTACCAGAAAATGTTCTCTTCCGAGCCGGCATTGATGCGAACCTGTTTGCCCTTGCCGTGTGCCGTCAGCCATGACTCGACGCTCCCGTCTCGGACGACATTGAGGTCGCGGTCTGCGTATGCGCTGGGGAAGATCCTGCTGCCGCTGGGAAGGCCGGCCAGGTGAAGGCTGTTCTGGTCCCGTCTGGATGTGTCCACAACACAACTGGTCCGAGACGTTTCATCGTAGAACATCACGGCGTCCCGTTGGCCGTCGGGCTTACAGGAGAGATGCACTGATGTCTTGCCTTTTCCTCTGCGTCGACGCGTTCTTGTCTCGAGCAGTTCCCCCTTCCCGCCATAGAAGAGCACGGTCATGTCCTGTTCCTTCTGGCGGGCCGAGGCCACGGCTATTTCGTCTCCGGGGCGAGTGCTCAGAAAATCGCCAGCACAAACAGAGAAGGGAGGCGAGACCGCCTCATTCACGCCGATCTCATTCTGCAGACCTCCGTGCTCATCGAAGACCCGCAGGGCTCTGGTTTTTCCTGCCAGGGGATAGGCCACAATACGCAGTTCATCTGGTCTCCCGAAGCGACCACATTCCACCCCGACCCCGCCGCGGACGTCCGCAGGAAAGGCAAGAAACTGCGCCACGGGCAGCTGATGCCTGCCGAGGATTCGCACGATGGTGTGGTTGTCTGGATGGGGGCCCTCACCGGCAACGAGGCGCGGTCCATAGGGCACCAGCGGCCGGGCATGGGGGGTGCTTGCGGCCCCCTGGATCATTGCGTCGAGGTTGAGGTGTCTGTAAAACGACGAGACCAGAGTCACAGCCTCGTCGGTTTTCGCGTGGAGCGTTGTTGCGGCTGCCCGGGCAGGTTTCACTCCCGACAGCCTTATGCCAAAGACCTTCTCGATCACCTGCTTTGTCTGCCTCCTGCCCTCAACGATGATGCGGGGATGCCCCCACGTAGCCTGGTCATAGTTTGAGTTGCCAAGGCCGTCCATTTCCAGGGAAACTGTGACTGTTCTGCCTGCGAACTCACTGAGATCGCACGCCATCTTCTCCCAATCCTTGGTCTGCTTGAGGGACCGGTGGACCTCTTTGCCGTCAACCGCAACCACAAAGCCGACGCCGTCAGCCTGATCCCTGGTGGTGTGATCGACATTCAGGCCCTTGTGGTAGGACAGGATCAGCTTCTCGTCACCGGAGATCGTCGGCATCAGCACATCCGCATACGTGATCCTGGCATTGCCGTTAGACACATCCCCCGGCGAGTGCTGGAAGATGCCCCGGCCATCGATTTTGTCGATGGTGAGGCTCTTGATCTGTTTGGTGCTCAGGCTGTTTTCGGACGTCGCCGCGTCAAACGCCTCGGCAAAGTCGATGACGACGGTATCCACCTCGACAGTGACCAGCCGTTCGGATGGCCCGGGCACCAGGTTCTTCTTGCCCGGGCCAGGTCCCAGCAAGCGTACGTTGCGGATCCTGAAGTTCACGTTCGCTCTGAGGCCGAAGTCGAGGCGGAAGAGAATGATGGGGCCCCGGAAGTTCTTGCCGGTCTCTTTGAGGTCGATTCTGAATTCTGTCCAGTCCGCGGCGACCGCCATGGGGGCAGCAGCTTGGGCAGCCGCGGAAATAGGTGGCCCGTAGAAGACTTGGAGAAGCTCAGGGTTGGTGTCAGCCGTGTATTCAAAGGCAAGGATGTGTTGCGTCAGTGGGTCAATGGGTTCCGCGAGGAACTTGGCACTGATGTAGGGATCATTGCCGAGGGTCCTGATGTGATAGAGCCCTCCGCCTTTGTCCGTGACCTCAACATGATGTCCGTGATCCTCCAAGGTGATCGATACCTTGGAACCAGTGTCGCGCGATGTCCCGGTCGGGATCTCCGCCGCCGCTGCGGTCTGGATAATCTGACACAGGCATGCGAGAGCCGATGCCATTACAATATGCGTCCTGTGTTCCAGCATGTGTTCTGTCCTCGATGCTATCGTGAGATCTGTCTGTGTCTGTGCCGCAACGGCTCTATCGGGGCGCAGTCAATATGCCCTTCCAGCTCGTGGCGATGCGCAATTCGTCCAGTTGCACGGACCCGGTCGGGATACTGAGCATCAGTCGATCCTGCTGAACACCGGTACGGGAGCCGGCCGAGCTGACATCCCACGTCAGTTTGCGCTGACTGGCCGGCACGCTGTCCTTGCCGACCTCGAACAGTCTGGCGAGCGCCACCGCTCCCTGGTCCCCCCCGCCGTTGAAGAATTTCAGCACCACCAGATATGGGGTGTCTGCTTTGAACAGCCCGGGAGCACTGTTGGTTGCCACCGTGCCGCCCTGTGGGGCCACGGAGCCGTCGTCGGCGACGCTCAGCGCCAGTCGCTGATGTCCCTGGGCGTTGTTGAACGTCAACCTAAAGCTACCGGTCTCGCTTCTCCGGGCCAGGAAGCTGACGTAGGTATATCCTCCGGCGAGATTCACGGGGTTTGCCAGCAAGCGTTGGCCGGCAACGCCACCGGTCGTCTCTGAGAGACTGCCACCTTGGGGAAGGACCTCGACGTCATCCGGATAGGACAAGCTGGCCGCCGACAATCCCGCTTCGGAATCGCCCGTCGCGGTCCAGTGTCCCTTCCAGCCGGAGCCGGAGCCGGCAGCGTTCAGCCTTCCCTCAAACGCGAAGGGCTCGTAGGCCAACACCTTGATGGGTTTCGGTTTGCCCGTGCCTCTGTCCATCAGGTCGAACAGCTCGTCCAGATACGTTTCGTAGACAACACGTGGATCGACTTGGTATCGGGCACAGATCGATGCGGCCATGCCGACGATTTCCCCCATCATACCCGTGGTGGCCTGTACCCGTACGGATCCCAGGGCCTCCTGGGTCACACTGACATCGCGCCCCGCCATGAACAGATTCGGGATATTGCGGGAGTACAGACATCGGTACGGCATCCAGTAGGGGGTGCGGAAACGGTCACGATCCCCGTGCGGAGCATGCGAGATGAAAGGCCAGTCGTGGAACGTCCCCTCCCGGGCTCTGTCGGCATCGAAGAAATGCGGGTGCGGGAAGTGGAAGTCCATGCGCCAACTCAACGGCACGACGCCATCTCTGTAGACCCGCCCCGACGTGAGATTCTGGGCCGTCAGAATCACATCTCCCATCAGGCGTCGGGATTCTCGCTTGCCGGAGATCCAGCGAGCAAACCGAATGTGGTGACCCGGGTGCGTCTTGTCCACGTTCTTGATGACATCCCAGGCCCCATACATGGCCCGGAAGTTGTTGTCACGAATCCATTCGCCCCTCGTGATAGGATCGTGCTTGAAACCACTCTCCCAATACCAGCCGAAGAAACTGTCGAAGCTCTTGATCGCCGGGAACTCCGGCGTATTGCGCCCTGGAAACGGTTTGTTCGTCAAATTGATCGCCCAGGGGCACCGCGGGAAGCTGGCGGGTTCGCCTGTATCGTGAACGGTCCAGAGATTGGTGCGGCCCATGTGAAAAATGCCAGTGTCGTAGTCGGCGCCGGCCAAAACGCCGATGCAACCGTCGCCCGTGCTGTCGAGAAACCACTTGCCGTTCACACGGATGTGAGTCCCATCAACGATGTTTGCCGCCGCGACTCCGCGGATACGGCCATCTTCCATGAACACCTTGTTGCCCCGGAAATTGATGTAGAGATCGACGCTCGCCTCCTTGAGGGCTTGGACCTGGTAGTTCCCGGCTTCGGTGGCGCTCGTGAACGCAAAGCCTCTCTCCCCGTAGCTCCAGGCGATCTCGTTGACCACGGCACCAACTTCCGGGTAGGGCTCGAAGCAGGTCCTGCCGCATAGACCAACCGTAGATTCTGAGCTGGCGGCCCCGCCGGTGACGGGGCGGTCGTGGATAAGGGCAACCTTGACTCCCAGGCGGGCCGCGGAGAGACAGCTGCTCACCCCCGCGATCCCTCCGCCAACCACTACCAGGTCGTAGTCGCCCTTCAGTACGGGGGCTTTGGGATACCCCAGTAGCTCCCGCCGCCAGACGGCCGGCGCATCATCCGGCGGGGTGTAGTCGAGATCGGGCGAGAGCAGGACCGCGTCGCAACGGCCTTCGAAGCCGGTGAGATCGCGCAGTCTGAGCCTGCATTCGGCTGTTGCGAACTCCGCCACGCCGCCGTCTTGCCAGTGCCAGTCGACTCCTTCCGTGCCGAAGGTTGTTTGCAGGGCTTTGCCGTCGACAAGCACCTGGAAGCGGCCCGGGGCTTGGATTTTGCCGTTGGTCCACTGGGCTACCCAGTCGCGGCTGCGTACCCAAATGCGGTAGTGACCAGGGGAGGGGAGGGTAACCGATGTTGCAGCATCCTCTACCGGTCGACCGAGACCGTGGGCCAGCACAAACGGCGAGCCCATCTGGTCCATGAACTGCGAGTCGTTGACCCAGCCGCCCAGAGCCTGGAATGCCTCCGCTTCGACGAGCACCGGTTGCGCAGCCAGCGCATGCCAGCTGCACAGGAGCCCTGTCACCATGTACCATCTTCTCATCATATCACGTCCCTGGTTGGGCACATATCCGGTATCCCAGGGCATTGGAGAGCCCGGGCCGCAGGCGAGTCGCCTCCATGGTCATTGCTTTGGTTTCGCGTCGGTGCACTCCGGTCGACCGGCTTTCCTGGCTAACTCACAGAGGGCCTGGATGACCCCATCTTCCGCTTCGGGAGCGATTGCGCCGATCTTGTGGAAGAGGCCACGTGTCTCGTAGCCTCCTTCGCGGAGAATGCTCGCCGTCGCCAGGTAACCAAAGACCTCATTGCAGTATCCTGCGATCCACAACCGTTCGGGGCCAAGCACCCCTTGCACCCGCGGGACGAACTCGGCGACGACTTCACCGGAGAGGCCGACCAGAGTCATGTCTTTCCCCAGTTGCCAGACTGCGATTGGTGCCGGATAGCTGGTAAGGAGCTCTTTGCCTGCGTCTACGGCCGCGAGTGTCTTCCGCGCAACAGCTGCGAGGGATCCCCGTCCCCTTGCCTGACGTTCGAGTTCCTCGCGCGGAAGCGCCGGTGCCAGAGGCAGGTCCACCCAGGCAAGTTCGGTGCACAGTGGGCCCGAAATGGGCTTGAGATCAGCCGACAGGACACGAGAGACCTCAGCCGCCAGTGCCTTTCCGTGTTGCCGGGCCGCTTCGACCGTTCCACGTGGGCGCGGGTTGGTTGAACCCGCACAGCCGATGATGAACTGGGCCTGTGCTCCCACGTGTGTTCGCTCGAGTTCTTCCTGGGCAAAACCAGCATAGTCGCCACAGATTTCGGTGTGTTTCGGCATCAATGTGGTGTTGTGGCAGGCGCAGCCGAAAACGACTCCCCGAGGCCTCCCGTCGATTGCCGTGATGCTGAGCACAGGGACCGTGCGGTCCACATAACCGTCCTCATTGACGCCCATGCGGACCCCGCGCGTTCCGTGTTCTCGACGGTTGACCGCGAAGTGGATCTTGCCCGTGGCCCAGGAGAGGTGGGCTGGCTCAAGGTTTGCGAACGCCGCGGCGGCGAGCTCTGCCAGGCGATCACACAACGTGTTCGTATAGCGGGCGAATACGGCGATGTTCTCATCTTTCGGGATCCGGCCGTCAGCGGACAGCCAGATGGTTGGTCCGGTGTGAGTGTGCGAGGGATTGATAAGGATCTGCGCTCGGCTCAACCCGGTACGTGCCATGATGCGACGGCAGAGCTCACGCGAGACGTGAGCAGGGAAACCAATTACATCCGCGGTGATCAACAGAGCCCGGTGCCCATTCTGATCCTGAAGGGCAAGAGCTTTCGCGTGGATATCGTGGATGACGCCCGTCGATGGCCCCTGACGCGCTGCATACCCATCGAGGCGGATCGGTGTCTTGGGCGTGATTTGTTTTCGAGCCAGACCAATCTGCCACACTGATCGGGTTGCCGCTGCTTTCACGCAGACCCCCGTGCCGATCCCGAATGCCAAAGCAGCAACAAGCCAGAGACGTCTCGAACCGGGACGTATTGTGTCACGATATTGGTCCATCCATTTACTGTCCCGGGGCTGCGAGCCGTTTGTCGAGTATTGGCTCACCTCACGAACTGCTGTCCCGATGCGTAGAGTCACTGCAAGGCCTTTCGTCGACCTATTTCCTCCAATGAACGTTCGGTGCGGGGGCCATAGCCGCGAGCAGCAGCCCGCTGCTTTTCAGGCGGCGGGACATGCCCTTTGAGCAGGGGAGACTCCGTTGCTGTCATCATGTCTTGTAGCCGACAGCGCATGTTCTGCAGCACTGCTTCCGCGGCTGCGTTCCCTGCCAAGTTGGTTCGCTCCATGGGATCATTCTCTAGATCATATAGCTCTTCCTTCTCAGGGAGAGGACAGGTCCCATCGGGTGCAAGCGCTTGCCAGGTGGGGCTGGTGAGGACATCAAAGTCATCCACACGGATCCAGCGTCCCGCGGCGAAGGTGGAACGCATCTCCGGGTCCACTCCCACGGCCTCTTGATCGTCTACCGCAAAGGACCGGATGTACTTGTGGGTAGCTGTCCGCACATAGTGCATGGGATCATAGGCCACGTCGTAGAAGAGCGCCCCGTCCACGGATTCCCGCTCCCGGTATGCTTCCCCCTTGAGAAGGGGCGCAAAACTGCGGCCTGCCAGACCCGCCAGCGGGCTCCCTCCGGCCAGTTCAATCAGGGACGGGCACACATCCATATTGCTCACGAGTTGATCGTGACGCGTGCCTCCCTCCACATGTCCGGGCCAGTGCAAAATCAGTGGCACATGGATCCCCGGGTCGTAGAGAGTGGCCTTGGCGCCAGGGAATGCTGCTCCGTGGTCTGTGGTGAAGATGAGTAACGTGTTTTTCCCCAACCCGGTTTCTTCCAAGGTCTGACGGACCGTGTCTACTGCGGCATCAAGTTCGGATATGTCATGGTGGAAACGGGCCAGATCCCGGCGCACCTCCGGCTTGTCCGGCAACCACGGGGGCACGTCCACATCAGCGGCAGAAAACGATGACTTTTCGGCGTCAGCCCATCGGCGGTGGACATGACTGAAGCCGGCACATGCAAACCACGGTTGTTCATCGCTGTCTTCCTTTTTCCTTAGGAACGCGCAGATATCCCGGCATACCACATCCGCCCGAATGCTGCCATCCCGGTGCGTGTGCTGGTAGCCCAACGCCTCTGCCGGTTCGCTGGTCTCATGCTGAAACCCGAATTGGTGGGTGGCGTAGCCCAAGTCGCGCAGACGTTCCGCCAGGTGAGGGACTCGCAACGACCAACCGAAGTTGGACAACCCCATCAAGCCGTTCTGATGGGGCATTAATCCGGTGAAGAGGCACCCCCGACTGGGCGAACACTCAGGGGATGGCGTGAAACAATGGGTGAAGACGACCCCCTCTTTCGCCATGCGATCGATCGAGGGACTGTGGACGCTGGGATGACCGTAGCATCCCAGGAAGTCTCCAAGGTCGTGCGGAAGAAGAATCAGGATGTTCGGTCGATTCGGCGTTGACATCTCATGCTCCCGCTGTGGCTGAGGGCTGTGGTCCATCGCCCGGAGGCGGGGCGTTCGTGGCTTGATCTGCACGCTCGCACATCTGCATGGCCACCGATGGGGTGGCATGGCGGCGCTTCTGCCAACATAGTGTCATCCTGGTGGCTTTCACCCGCGTGGGAGGCGCCCCACTGTTCTCGGGGCTCGGAGCCGGATTGCCCCCCGGATTTCGCTACTTCCCCAGCCGGGCAACAACCCGCTGACCATCGAGAAACTCGGAGACCCGGACTGCGCTGGCGGGGCTTCGTGAGCTCAGAAGAGGAAAGGGATGAAGCAATGGGTGAGGTGAGATGGCTGTTGGTAGGTGCGGGCGACATCGCCGGCAAGCGCGTTGCCCCGGCGCTGACAACCGCGCGGCACTCCCGGCTCGTTGCGGTCTGTGACATCGACCCTGAGCGCGCCTCGGAGTTGGCGGCGCGGCACGATGTCGGGGCCGTCTACTCGGACTTCGCCCGGGCGCTGAGCGGAAGCGAGGCCGACACCGTCTACGTCGCGACCCCGCAGTCCACCCACATCGAGCTGAGCCTGCAGGCCCTCGCGGCCGGGAAGCACCTGCTGTGCGAGAAACCCCTTGGACTGAACGGGGCGGAATGCCTGAGGCTATTGGCGGCCGCACGCACCTCGGACAGAGTGATCAGTTGCTCCAATTATCGCCGGCTCTCCGGACAGTACAGACTTACCGAAACAATGCTGGCGAGGCAACAGATCGGGGACCTGGTCGGCGGCTGGGCCGTCTATTCCAGCCCCTTCTACCATCCCGGCAACGCCCCGATCAGCAAAGCCCTCGGGCACAGTAGGATCAAGGAACAGGGCTACTACCTGATCGACATCGTGCACGGCTTTTTCGGCATGCCGTCGGGCGCGATGGCACAGGCAAGCACCATCGACTCCGTGGCCCGGAACGACGTCGAGGATCTGTCCACAGTAGTCCTGACCTTCCCCGGGGGCGAGATCTTCACCATCGTGTTCAACAGCAACTCTCCGGGAGTACGGCACGAGATGGAGTTCTTCGGTTCGTCGGGGCGCATCCATTGGCCCGAATGGCCGCCGTACGGCAACGGTCCCGTGGTCAAAATCACCCGCGCCGGCACGGAGAAGACCGAGGTCCCGGCCTGCGAGAACTGGCATCTGCCGATGATCGAGGACTATGTTGACGCACGGCTCTGCGGACGCTCGCCGGTGTGTACGCTGGAGAGTGCCGTGAAAACTGAACTCATCACCGATGCTATCTTCCGGTCGATCGAGAGCGGGAAGGTAGAGGCAGTGGATCGAATTCCGCTGGACCTGCGTTCGGGGCCGAGCGCTCCCAACGATGGTTCCGCCGGACAGTGACTGCTTTTGGGAAATCTGTGATCGGGGTGAGAAGAGCGCCACCGGGGCTGCCCGGAGCATTCCAGACAGAGTCCTCCCCGAACTGAATGCGAGGTCTGAAATGGAAGAGGATATCAAGCGTCTGGCCTATCTGCGCTCCCTCGAATTGTGGTTCAAGGCCAGTGAGAAGTACCTCTATCAGCCCCCGGACCGGCCGGATCTGCTGTGTTACGGTTCCGGCTTTGACAGTTGGGGCGTGCAGACACAGCAGAAGGCTTTGGCGGCCTACGGCGTCGCCGCCGCCGATCCGGATTTTGATCCGGAACGGGCTGGCAGTTCACGGGACGAGTTGTCAGATCGATTCCGGAAGATGGTGCGATTCAACCTGGAATCGCACGCGACCGGTTCCTGCCGATGCCTCGACAACCATTCCTGGGGCAACACTTGGATCAGCGGGTTGGGTTTAGAGCGGATGGCCCACGCCATCGAGGCCCTGGAAGGAGACTTGGCGTCGGCCGACCGGGACTCACTGCGCCGAGTTCTGTTGTCGGAGAGCGATTGGTTGACCGACGACTATGAGATCGCCGGCGACCCGGACGGCAGAACCGGCAAGAACCGTCCGGAGAGCAATCTCTGGAACGGCGCGCTGCTTTGCCGAACCGCCGTCAAATACCCGGACGCCTCCCGGGCAGCCGAGTACTGGGAGCGAGGCGTCTCTTTCCTCGTCAACTCGATCTCCGTTCCAGCTGATGCCGAGTCGGAAGAGATCGTCGACGGCAAGACGCTGGCCGAGCGCCATATTGGGGCCAATTTCTTCCCCAGTTTCTCTCTGGATCACCATTCCTACCTCAACGTCGGCTACATGGTGACCTGCCTGTCCAACGTGGCGATGGCTCATTTCTGGTTCAAGAATCGTGGCGTCAAGCCCCCGGAAGCCTTGTATCTGCATGTCGCCGAACTGTGGCGCCTGGTCAAGACCTGCCTCTTCCCGGACGGTCGGTTCTGGCGGATCGGCGGCGACACCCGGGTGCGTTACTGCTTCTGTCAAGACTTCTTGATCCCGGCCTTGCTCTTTGTCCGGGACTACTTGGGTGACCCCGATGCGACCGCTTTGGAGGCGGGCTGGCTGGCCCAAGTGGACGCCGAACAGCAGACCACTCCGGATGGCTCCTATCTGGGCGGCCGCCTGGCGGAACTGCCCCACCATTCGCCGCTCTATTACACCAGGATGGAGAGCGACCGGGCGCTCGCGGCGTCGATGGGCGCTTATTGGCGACGGATTTACGGCGGTTTCCGCGGTTGTCCGATTTCGGACCGAGATCTCAGTGTCTTGCCGGACTGGTCCGAGACGTTTCACGGCGCTTGCCTGGTCCGCGGCGAAAGACGCCTCGCCTCAAGGGTCTGGCGGGCGGGAGGCGGGGCCACCGCGAACACCTGCGTCCCGGTCTCCCGGAGCGATATGGCTGAATGGAACGGCAACATGAGTGGCGAGATCGTCGGCCTGGGTTCCTGGCATGTGGCCAAACTGGGGAACCATCGGGAATGGACCTTCCCCGGCGGTTTCCTGACCATCGGCGACTTTGTTGTCCACGGAGGCGGTCACATGGAGGGTCAGGTGGAAGAGGACCTGGCCCGGCAATGGCAAGTCCAGTGCGCCCTGCCGGACGACGCCACCGTGATCGGCCTGCAATACGCCAAAACTCTCCGCCGCGCCTACCTAAAGAGCGTCAAAGGCCTCAGGCTTCTGGTGCCCAACGACATCTTCAACCAGAATCACCGGACGTACGTTGTCGGGAGCGAGGAGTTCTCTCTGACGGGACCGTCGGTGCGGGAGGAAATCCTCCAGAACGGGACAAGCTGGCTTAACATCGACGACTGTCTCGGCGTGGTTGGGCTCTACGGCGCGGACCAGCTCTCGATCCTCCGCCCCGGTTGCCGCAACATCGCGATCAACTCCAAGGTCGGTGAATGCGTCGGCGGCCTTCACGCCGAGGAAATCTGCTACCCCATCCATCTTGGCGTTAAGGACTACGACTGCGGCGCCATCCTCTACGATGTCGGTTTTGCCGTGATCGTCGGCGCCGGACCGGACGAGACCGCGAATTTCAGCTGGAAAGTACTGGAAAACGCCCCTGGTATCGGGGTCCGCGCTCTCGAAATCACCGGCGCCGACCGGAAGCGCTACCTTCTGGTCGCGAATCTTGCAGACCAGACCGCCGACGTCGGGATCGCTCTGGAGCCGGGGTTGACCGCCGTCAGCTTGGCCGGCGGCGAAGACTTTGCTGTCGACGCCGGGGGAGGCCTGACGTGCTCCTGCGCCGCGAACACGACAGACTTGTTCCTGTTGACAGAGGCACATGGGATCAAGAAATAGAGCTGCCGCCCGGGTTCCAGCTCTATCGCGAGTTGACGTGGTTTCCCTCGTTGCGAATCTCGCTGCAGTTCTTGAGCAGGATGGGGGTGGAGATTTCCGGATCAGCCTTGCCGGGCCCGATGATGTTGTCCGCGACGACCCCACTCACCACATTTCTAAGGTTGATCCCCGCCGCCGGGCCGCGTTCCCTCGGACTGGTGTACCAGTTGCTGATACGGTTGCCGGTCACGGTGATATTGCGGGCCATCGCACCCTTGCCGTTGGTGTAGACTTTGATCGCATCCCAGAAGGTGTTGCGGAAGGTATTGTTGCGGATCACCGTGTCCCGGGGGAGCGGCCCTTCGTAGAAGCTGCCGATCTCGTTGTTGAGTGAGACGCCATGGCCGCCAACGCCGTCTACGAGGTTGTTTTCGAAGAGCCCTCCGCTGGTGCGGGCCAACAGGGCGTGCCGGCGCTGGGCCAGAAAGACGTTGTTTCGGACGATGTAGTCCTTGCCCGAGGCATCGATGTTGTATAGGCCGGTGAAGGTGAGTTTCTCCCGCCCGCCTGGGAAGAGATTGCCTCCTCGGTGGATTCCCAAGCCGGGAATGGGTTTGCTCAGGGCAATGATGTTCCACCGACCGCGCATTCCCTTCGGCGTGGGCTGCTTCTCGACGGATTGGACGACCAAGCCGTCAACGATCGTCCCCGGTCGCGGCGTGTAGGCCATGAGCGTGTCGCCGGGACGGGGCGAGAACGCTACTTCAGCGATCAGATATCGGTTGTTGCCGAGCTCCTCCCTCACCCAGTAGGGGCAGACTGAGATGTTGATAGCATCATCAAGCATTCCCTCAAAAAGCCCGTCTTCGATGATCGGCCCAACAGCATTGTGTTTGGCGTGGAAGCCGTCCTTCGGCGTGGTGATGAGTCGGTCGGTCCCCGGCCTGAAGGTGATTTTCACGCCTTTGATGTGAATGCGGCCACGGTTGTCGCTGAGCGAGTGGGTCATGCCGTACTTGCCCGTATAGATCGTGTTGTCCTCAAGGCGACAGTTTCTGCTTCGGTTGACCTGGAAACTCGCCCCGTGTCCGCCGTACTTGATGGTGATGACAAATCGGTCGCCGGGGTTGAGTTCCCGTGCATGTTTGCGGTAGGCGTCTTTGAGCTGCACGCGCAGCAGGCTTGTGCCTTCGTCAGCAGTCGTGACATTCTGGATGAAGAAATGCATCACCGCTTCGGGTTTGCGTTTGCGCTCCACGGGATCGATGCAGACGCCCCAGCCCCAGTCCGGTTTTGCTTTGCCGATGCGATCATAGACCTCAAGCGGATTGTCGTAACCATCGTGAACCCGCAGCTGAAACACGCCCTCTTCCGGGTCCACTTTGATGATGGTGCCTTGAGTGAAGGGGAGCGGATCGCAGTCGATCACGAAGCCGCGTACTGTGACACCCTCGCATTCTTCGAGTTTGACGATGTTGTTCCACGGGTTGTTGATGAGCTCTGCCCCATTGCCTTCAATGGTGAGGCCTTTCACGCCCTTGAGCGCGATGTGGTAATCCACCTTGGCACGGCCCAGCCGGTAGCGCCGACTCTCGAAGACCACTTTGGTGCCGGGCGCCGCGGCGACGGCCGCCGCAACAGCCTTGCGGATCGCCGGCCCGTCGTCGGTTGTCCCATCGCCTTTCGCCCCGAAGTCGGCGACGGGGAATTCCCTGATGTTGTCCTCGGCAATCGTGCAATCCGCAAGAGAAACCAATTCAGTAGGATCATCAACGACATTTGCGCCGTTCCTGAACTGATTACCCCGCCAGGTCAACCCATCCACGCCTCTGACCCGGACGGCTCCGCCTCGTCCCGTCTCAAAGACGTTATCGCGGATCTGGACATGCTGCGCATCGCACTGGCCGTCGGCCAGCTTGTGCGGGCTGGTAAATGCGATGCATCGATTGCCCGGGCAGACAAACGTGTTGTCAATGATGCGGATATTCCGAAGTCGTGCATATTCCCCCATAGAAGGATAGAGAGTCACACCGAGAACGCCGCCGGCTGAGCAGTCGATCCGGTTGTCGTGAATCGTCATATTCTGCGCCCGCACGAGCATGGCGTTCCGCATGCAAGGCACCATGGTGTTGTTCCGAACGACTGTTGAACGGGTCATCTGCTCCAGATTCATTACCCGGACATCCCCGGAATCCAACCCGTCGACCTCCCGGTCGATAGTGACCTGGTGTTCCCGGCGTGGACGGTAGAACGTAACGTCAGTGACGATGCCCACACCAAGGACCTTCCCGGCCTTCATATCCATGAACTGCAGACGGTCTCCGACGCGGATGGTGTAGTAGTAATAGCGGTTGTCCGTAGTACGCATCGTCATCCGTCTTGGATCGGTCTTCGAGCGAGCCACGATGGTCTCCATCAGCGTGCCGACGTTGAGGCAATCGTCTCCAGGCGACTCGACGACACACCCCTCAACCACAAGTCGACCGCGGATACTCATCAGATGCAGGGCATCCGAACACGTTGAGAGCAGATTCTTCGTACCGGGTTTGCGGACAATATTGACGTTGCGGAGGACAATATCACCGGGCATGTCGGAGACGCGGATGCCGCCGTTCAACGACCCCACGATGGTGATGTCCTCCAGCGTCAGGTTCTCGACCCGGTCAGCCGCGATCTGCGCATAGATGCTCGCCGACTTGTCCTTGGTTGCTTTGACCGATGCAGGCAGGCTTGCCTTGTTGTGCCCATAGGTAATCCAGTTGCCAACGGCGACACCCGGGAAGCGCTTTATGTAATCATCTTTGACGAAGAAGCGGTACACGCCTTCTGACACCTTGCGGATGTTCTTGATGTAGAGGTGGTCGCTCCCCATCCCCGTGTTCCGCGCTTCGCCGCCTGCTTCGAAGACGATCATGTGGCGGCCGCCGCCACCCCAGGCACGGTGCTTGTTGGCCTTCAGGAACGACTCGACCGGCGGCGCCGGGTAGCCTTCCATGACCTTCACGTCCATGCTTGCGCTCTTGTCCAAGGCAATGACTTCGCCCTGGGTGACGCGGGGTGCCGTCACGTCAAGGGTCAATCCACGCACCGTGATATTCCTGCCGCCGCTGAAGTGGAAACAGAGGTTGGCGTCGGAGCAAACCAAGGTGGCGCCGTTCCCCTCGATCACGAGATCATTGAAGTCCTCCATCACGAAATAGTGCCAGGCCTTGGGGTTGTCCCCGAGCAGGTAGCGCTTCTTCTCGAATACCACCGTGGCGGGTCCGCCGCGCTTCTTCGCCGCATCGAAGGCTCTCCGAATCGCGGGACCGTCGTCTGTCCTGCCGTCGCCCAGCGCCCCGTGATCCGCGACCTTGAGCAGCGTCATCGATTCGGCTCCCTCGGAGCTCGCCGCACATGCGGCAATGATACACACGGCAATCAGACCAGAATAGTTCACAATAACGGCTCCGTTGAACCGGTGTACCTGGGAGCGGTTTCCCCGATCACTCGGCTTTGAGCGCCACCTCCTCGATCGAGAAGTCGTCGAACCAGAATAGGCTGCCAACGGGTGGCGTGCCGCTGGCAAAACAGTATATCTCCGCCACCTCCTCCCAGCCCTCTTCCGGTGCCGCAATGCACACGGAAAGCTCCTGCCAATCGCCGGCACTGACAGCTTTGTGAATATACTTGAATTGTCCCTTGCTGCCGGGGACTTTGCCGAACGGCCCCTGCTTCGTCTTGAGCCACACATTCAAAGCCAGTTCCGTCTCGTTGCTGGTTTTGCACCACACCGAGACGCGGTAGGCCTTCCCGGCCTCGGGCATGGGGAATGTGTTGGTGAAGGCCAGGCTTCCTGCCAACGAATCGCTGTTGTCGAACTGCAGACATCCCTTCCCGCTTTTTCCCTCGTTCGGGTCATGGGAGTGCTTGGCTGTGCTGTGCCGGCTCTTCCACGTACTCCACGTCTCGAAGTCGGAGTCAAACCCGAACCGACAGACGGTCCCCTTCGTCTCGAGTTTGACATGGTCCCTGGACATCGCGACGGACGCGATGTGGGGCAGGAAGAACTTCGACTTGGCCATCATGAAGTAATCCTGGAAGAACCGTGCGCGCTTCTTCTGCGCATCGGTTCCAGCCAGGCGGACGACGGCATCCAAATGCTTCTCGGCTCGACGGACGTCGTCCCGGGTCAGCACGTCCATGTACCGGCAGTCCATCCTCTGCAGGAAGGGCGCGACGCGTTCGCCCTCGCAGCGTTCCTTGAACCACTCCGTACTGACCATGCGGTCAGTCCAGAGGGCCTCCCAGACCTGGAAGTACTTCGCCATGTGCGGGGCGGCGTCTCTGCCGACGGCCAGCTCGAACCACTCCCCCAGGATGTCGGCCGTGTCGCGGTCGATGTTCCACAGTAGCGCCCTCTTCAGGTACTCCTGCGGCGCGTTCTTGAAGTATCTGCCTGGATGCACTTCGTCGTAGTAGAATCTCAGGCCGCTGTTGTGGTAGAGCTTCTTCAGCTGCCGGGCCACGAAACCGGCCTGGTACGGCGGCACGAAGTAGGACCCTTCGAACGTGTAGTCCCACCATCCGAGGGCCGGCGACACGGCCTTCCATTTGTTCACGTATTCCTCGGACTTGGCGCGGGCGATCTCGGGGTCGCAGAAGTATCGCATGTCCCAGGCCAGGACAGGCACGATGTGATCGTCGAGGACGATGCCCTCGGGGGGCATGTAGACGATGGCATAGGCCAGCAGGCCGAAGTACCGGTCGGGGTATTTCCGCCGGACGATGCGGACCACCTCGTTCACCCACTCGTAGTAGGACTGTGATTCACACCAGTCCGGGAAATTCCGGTTCTTGTCCCGACACGTGTCGCACCGGCAGATCTGACCGCCGTCGTTGACCCCGAGCGAGTACGTGTAGCAGTCCGGGTGGTTGTCGAAGTGCTCGATGATCCGGGCAGCTGCTTCTTCGACGATGCCCTCTGCCGTGTAGCACGGCTCCCACGTGGTGACGTATCCCTTTGGGGTCTTCCAGGCGGGCGGGGGGACGACCCGTTTGCCCTCGAGAACGGGAAAGAACTCGGGATGCGAATCCCGGTACAGATCCGGATCGATAATATTGCCGATGTTGTGGCTGAACCTGAGATGTAGGGAAAATGTCCCTCCGGTGCGCACGTGCCAGTAGAGCGGCTCCCAGCGTTCCGGGTCACTGGGCACGTAGACCTTGCCCCAGCCCGAGGAGCCGCGGAACGGGAAAGATGGTGTCTCCCGCACCTCGAGGGTGGGCACGGCGAGAGTACCGAGCTCCGGCACACATTCGCCGAGCTCGCCGGGGAAAAGCCACCGGACACCTACGTTCCGTCTCAGGAAGTGATGAACCCCGTAGACCGTGTTGAACCCCTTCGACTCGATCGGCACGCCCGCGATCACCATGTTCCGGTCGTCGGGGAACGTGATCAGGAATCCGTGCGGGCTGGGGAGGTCGAGGCCAAGGGACCGCACGTACTCGGTCAAGCCGAGATGGACAGCAATCAGGCCGTCGTCCCGTGCCTGCGCTTCCCGTGCCTTCTCCGGCTCAGTGATCACCTCGATGTCCGCGCCGGTGCTCTTCCGGAGGGTCGCCGCGAAGTCGTGTGCAGCTAAGTACAGCCAGCTCCCCGGCAGTTGCTTGTTCCATTTCTGCGGCGCATACTCAACCCCAGGCCGGTGAGCCACGAAAATGCGGCAGCGCGCCTCCCCGTTCTCCACCAGCACCATCCTGCCGGGCTCCCCGCCCGGTTCCTGTGCTCGAGTCGCCACGCAGACGCAGCACATGAGCGCCGAGATCGTCGCTGTCAAACGCAATCCTGCCATGGTGTGAACTCCTGAGTTCGGGCCCCCGCGACCGAGGACCAACCGCACCGAACAGATAGTGGGTCATGGGGTTAAGCCACGACCAAGGACTTTCAATAATCGCCCAAAACCGCCAAACAGCAAGCACGCTGAGCCATCCATCTTTGTACGACCCTCATCTCTGCGGCGTCCCCCTTGGTTCCGCCGGCGCCCAGGGGCACGTCATGCTTCTTGAATGACCCGTTTGACCGCCATGATCGGGCCGAGGCCAAGCGAAGGGACAGGCGACGTGTCCTTCCAACTACGGGAAAGCCGGCGCCGTGAACGCCGACTTCATCTGCCAGGCGGTGACCCTGTCGAACGTGAGGTCCCCTGTCGCGTGCAGAGCGACGTGGTCGTCGATCGCTGCACCGGCCTCCCGCGGCTTGTCTGCCATCACGACTTGGCGTTCATTGGCAAACACCTCCACAAGCGTGCTGTCGACGAAGATACGGAGTGTCAGCGCCTCGCCCTGCTTGAGTTTGAACGGGGCCTGCTCAGCGCCCACAAAGAGCAGGCCTTCCGCGGGGTCCACTTTGATGTGAAGTCCGTCCTTGCCCTCTGCATCGCAGAGGACATTCACGCCCAGACGATGCTCGTCCGGCTTCTTTACCAAGACCGTAAGTTCAAGGTGATCGCCTTTGATGCCCTGCAGCACCACAGAATCGCCTGTCGCGACCGAGATACCGGCCCGGGTCTGCTCGTCGTAGCGCAGGCTTTCCAGCTCGCGAATCGGTCGGAATCGCATGATTCCGTCATCCGGCAGCTCCATTTCCGCGGGTAGCGACTGGACTCCCTTCGTATGGCCACCGAAGTACCACGCCCAGTTGACCCGCCTGCCGTCTGGAGTCAGCAACGACTCGGGAGCAAAGTACCTCTTGCTTGACCCGCCCATCAGGGCGTGCTGCTCCGGCAGGAACTGCTCGTCTTTGAAGTCGCCGATGAAGTAACGGCAGCCGAGACGGTGGCTGATGCACACCAGCACCCACTTGTTGCCGAGCTTGAAGAAATTCGGGCAGGAGATGTCTTCGCCCTCCGCGACGTCCAGCTTCTCCTCGTCAAAATCCGGATGCAGGAGGCCGCCGATGAATTCCCAGTCCTTGAGATTCTTGGACTTCATGATGGCGGGCGGTTCCTTGCTGCTGACGCCGTTCAAGCCGTAGTACATCCCGTCCATGGCCCAGATGTCGGGATCGAAGTACCGCACGTTCTCCATGAGCTGGCCGTTCTCGTCCCTGGGCAGCATGACCTGGGGCTTGCTCCACGTGTCCAGATTGTCGTCCAACCCGTACATGATCCAGTTTCTGTTGGATCCCTGCCCGTGGTAGACCATGGCCGGCTTGCCCTCTTGCGTGAAGAACCCGGTGCCGCTGAACATGCCGTGCCCGGTTGTGGGTG
>Ga0209045_1001351_pt1 | contig 22614 bp, 12 predicted proteins | sample SaaInlLV_10m_DNA_4_FD_184664 | JGI IMG/M metagenome (GOLD analysis project Ga0209045, IMG submission 184664) | Marine microbial communities from expanding oxygen minimum zones in the Saanich Inlet - Saanich Inlet SI072_LV_200m_DNA (SPAdes) (version 2) | ecosystem: Environmental > Aquatic >...
CGGGAATCCCTGGAGGGAGAGACTCCGTCGAGCCATCTTGGAGTTCTCCCCCCACGTTACTGAGGCGTTACCGTGCTCCCACAGCCCCGCTTGCTGGAAGGGGGGCCGCAACCTATACTTCGCTCTCATCGTTGCCACCCCGCAAGCAGGGAGACACCACATGCTCGCCGTGAACACCGATTACGCCCGGGGAACGGGCGATCCAGAACCACCCCTGCGCGGAATTGCCGAGGCGGGTTTCACGCATGTCCATTGGTGCCATCAGTGGTGTACGGACTTCATCTACACCGAGCCCGAAATCCGACAAGTTGAGCTGTGGTTCGCCGAACTCGGGCTCAAGCTCGTCGATCTGCACGCGTCACACGGCGTGGAGAAGTGTTGGGCCGACCTCCGAGACTACCGGCGGCAGGCGGGCCTCGACCTGGTCAGGAACCGCATCGAGATGACCCAACGGCTCGAAGGAGATGTGATCACGCTGCATGCCCCCTCGGAATCTGAGGATGCCGCGACGCGAACCGCCTCACGGGATGCCATCCGCCGGTCGCTTGATGAACTCTCCCCCCACGCCGAACGCTGCGGAGTCCGCATCGCGTTCGAGAACCTGATGAGCCACGGCAATGCGGATCAGCTCGCACTCATCTTCTCAGAGTACCCGCCGGACTACGTGGGACTGTGCTACGACTCGGGACACGGGAACGTCACCGGTGACGGCCTGGACCTGCTTGAGAAGTGGCAGCACCGCCTCATCGCCGTGCACCTGCATGATAACGATGGAACGGGCGACCAGCACCAACTGCCCTACCAGGGAAGCATCGACTGGAGTCGCCTCGCAAGCCTGCTGGCCTCTTCAGGCTACAGCAAATGTGTAAGCCTGGAAGTCGCCATACGCAACGCCCCCGAAGGCACAGCCGAACAGACCTTCCTGAAACAAGCACACAGGACAGCACAGCGCCTGTCCCATGCCGTGGCCGGGGCTGGAAGCCAACCATAGCCCCATCGCATCAGCAGGCTAGCCACAGTGCCTACACACAATTACGGTACGCCGTACCGAATAACACAGGCAATACCAGACTGACATCTTCCCGTCTCCCAGCGCAACCTGAAACCGTCATGGCCAAAGGAAACGTCACAATTGCTGCGGACCAACGCTATACCTGCATCCTGTGCGGGAAGTGTTGTCGTCGTTTCCACGTCCTCATGAAAGAGCGGGAGATAGAGGAAATCGCCGCCCTGGACTGGGGCGGCGAGCCGGATGTCCCTGCGGATTTCGTCCACCGCATTCGAGGTCTGCCCTACTTCCGCCGCAACGATGATGGTGCCTGCGTTTTCCTCGACTGTGAACACGACACGTGCCGGATGCACAGCCGGTTCGGCTTCGACGCCAAAGCGCTCACCTGTCGCGGCTATCCCTACTGCATTGTCTCAACATTCTGGGGCGAAGTATCCGTCCTCGCCCGCATGGACTGCCCAGGGGTCCGCCGCAATCAGGGAGACCTGATCCGCAAAGACAAACCCACCATCATGCGCCTGATTCACGACCTCGGTCCGAGAGGAGGGTTCTCAGCGGAACAGCTTGAGGGCTTGAGCCGCGAGAGCATCGAACTGATCACCAATGGACTGCGCGACTTCATCCACCAAAACGAAGAACAGCCGCAGCATGTCAGAGCTTGTTCGTTCAGCCTCGCTGTAGAACGCTTCAGGCTGCTTGGGACAGGCTTCCTCAAAGACACGGCAACGCTGGCCGAAGTGTTGCCATCGTTCTTCCAGCGGGTCATGCAGGAGGCCGAAACGCTGCCATGGCGAGGCCTGGGCCCATTCGCCCGCTCCGTCTTCAGACACCTGTTGGCCGTCCACCTCAGGCGTGATGAAGAAATTGTGGACCCAACCGTCGGGAGGCGCCTTCGGCGCACGCTGGAATTGGCCAGGTACACATGCGGAAACGGTTCATTCGGCGTCCTCGGTGCAGAACACCCGGACTTCCCGCTGCGCAAAGCACGCCTCTTCAGGAGTTACACGGAGAAACGCACCACCACCACGACAACCGTAGCCGAACAGGGCGAGATGTGGGACTGCTTCTGGCGGTTGCTCCTGACCCGACTGGAAACGCTGCAGTTCTTCGGCGCCGCCTACTACGATCAGCCCTTTTTCACCGGCCTCAGGGCTCTGTCGATGGCCTACCCGCTCGTCTTCGCCGCGGCCCGTTACCACGCTGCGGCCGACGGCAGCGACCGCATTCGGGCGGAGGATGTTGACTACGGCGTTGGCGCCATCGATCACTGTCTCGGACGCTCTCCTCTGCTCCAGGTGCGAGCTTGGCGCAGTGTGGAAGAATACTTCGCGGGGCCTCGGTTCGGGCGACTGCTGCGAGCTCTGGGCCTGGAACCCTATTGCAATGCGGATGAAGGAAGCTGACATTGCCTGTTGGCACGAAACCAGGAGGGAACGATGGCCGGAAACGCACCAAAACGTGAACACTGGGGCAGTAGTCTTGGTTTTATCCTCGCCGCTGCAGGATCCGCGGTCGGTCTGGGGAACATCTGGAAGTTCCCGTATATCACCGGCCAGAACGGCGGGGGCGCATTCGTACTTGTCTACCTGCTGTGCATTGCGGTAATCGGGTTGCCTGTAATGCTCTGTGAGCTGACTCTTGGGCGACACACACAACGCAATCCCGTGGGTGCGTTCAAGCAGTTGAGCCCTAAGTCATGCACCCTGGCCCAACTGATCGGGAGCGGCATCCTCCTCCTCGGCTTCTTCCTCCTCTGCTTCCAGGTCTGGGGTTGGGCTATTGTGGCCTTCCTCGTGGGCTTCCTGATTTTCCGATTTGGCTGGGTCCTGGTCGGAACCATGGGTGTCGTCGCGGGATTCGTCATTCTCTCGTTCTACAGCGTCGTTGCCGGTTGGACTCTGGGCTACACCATCAAGAGCGCCACAGGCGATCTGAAGACGGACCCGGGTGCTCAGGGCGCGAATCTCCTCGCCCATGTCCTCCTCGCCAACGTCAAGAACGCACCCGAAGATGTCCAGGCGGCGGCAAAGGCGGAGGACACCTCCGCCGCTGTACAAGACCAAAAAATCGAGAACGCCGCGCAAATCGTCGCCCTCACCGAGGTCGAAAAGAACTTTGGCATGAAACTCACAGAGCTTGAGCAGGAAGTGGTGAAGTGCCAGACTGAGTCCGAGGACGCGTTAGCGGGGGCCATCAACCGACTGAGAAAGTGCTTTGGGCTCAAACCCGCGGATTCCGAGCCGGGAATGGCGAAGCGCGTGTTCGAGGAGGCGTTCGCGGACGCCGTCAGCCAGCAAATCGCCAGAGACAAACTGATCGCCCATCTGACCGAACACTACGGCGGAATGGAAGAGGTGGTGGATCACGATGGCAAGAAGCAAACACGCTTCCCGCGCAAGTTCCGGACAGCTGTGGCAGGACAGCAATTCCATCTGTTCATGGACAATCCGGCTCTGGCGATCGGCTGGCACTTCGTCTTCATGCTGGTGTGCATCGGCATCGTCTGCATGGGCGTCGAGAAGGGCATCGAGCGGGCATCGAAAGTCCTGATGCCCACGCTCTTCGTGCTCATTCTCGCGCTCATCGTCCGAGGCCTCACACTCGATGGTGCGATCGAGGGCGTCCGGTTCTACCTCAGTCCCGACTTCTCAAAGCTCACCGGCGAGGGATTCCTCCTCGCTCTGGGGCATGCCTTCTTCTCGCTAAGCTTGGGCATGGGAGCCATCATCACCTACGGCAGCTATGTCGACCGTGAACAGAACATTTTTCTCTCCGCCCTCTCGATCACAGCCCTTGACACGCTCATCGCGCTCATGGCCGGGCTGGCGATCTTCCCAGCCGTGTTTGCCGAGGGATTCGACCCTGCTGCGGGCCCGGGACTCGTCTTCCAGACGCTCCCGGCAGTATTCAACGGGATGCCCGCAGGGACGCTGTGGGCCACGGTCTTCTTCCTGCTCCTCCTAGTCGCAGCACTGACCTCGGCCATAAGCCTCCTCGAGGTGGTCACCGCCTACTTTGTCGATGAGCGGAAGTGGTCCCGAAAAACCGCCACGATTGTCTTCGGCATCGTGATCTTCGCGCTCGGCTCGCTCTGCGCGATCAGCGTGGGCGACTGGGACCGACTGCGCTGGCTCCAGGCCGCCCTCATCACGGCGTTCGGATCGGCCAAAGGCAGTTTCTTCGATGTCATGGACCGTTTTGCCTCTAACTGGATGCTGCCCTTGGGCGGACTGCTCATCTCAGTCTTCGTGGGCTGGGTGTGGGGCACCAAGAAGGCCGTGGACGAAATCCGGCATGGATCTCACAACTTTGCGGATGTCCACCTGTTCAGCCTTCTGTCCGGGCTGAAGGACGATCATTCACACAACTCCAAGGTCCATGTGGTGACGCTGGCGTCCGTCTGGGGTATCTTCATCCGCTTTGTCAGTCCGGTCGCCGTACTCATCGCGTTCATGAACACCATCGGCTGGATTGACTTCAGCAGGAAGGCACCAGAGCCTCCCGAAGATCCCCCGGCTGCAGAGAAAAGTGCAGAGGAAGCGCCCGCAGAGTGAGTAAGAGACAACGGATGACTCCTGACGCAGGCGTCACCGGACCGAAGGTGAACATGGAAGTAACTCACTCAGCCAGATCCACCTTCCGCAGGCTTGCCGTCCTCATCGGGTTCCTGGCCTTGGCCCACGGTCATGCCGCCCCGACACAGCAAAGCGCCTTCACTGACCAGGCACTGCTCACACTCGGGGTGGATCGCCTGCACCACACCGGCGCCGGAACGGCTGTCGCGATCCCCGCATCCCCGAATGGCGACACGCCCGCCCTGCTCAGTGTCATCACAGAGAGCAAGACGGACACCGCCGTCGTTGAGTCCAACCCGATCCCCATCGAGCCCGGAAGACGTTACCGGATCCAGGCAATCCTCAACCCCGTCAAGGCGAGTACCGAGACCGGCATCTGCGTGTGGGCTCGAGAGCATGAAGAACTCGGCAAACGGCCGCTCCTGCCATATCCTCGAACCGGTGTCAGCGCGCGTCCTGTCAAGCCGCATGAGATCGGGCACTGGGCCGTTCGATCGCTTACGTTTACGGCAAAGCCGAACGCCCACTTCCTCACAGCTCGAGTCAGCGCGGCCGGGGCCCCCGCTGAGATCCATCTCAAAAGCATCCGCATTCTCGACCTGGAACGGGCCACCCAATCCCCAAGCCCGGAATTGGCCAAACTCCTCCGGCAGATGAAGAAGGAGGCCCGTAAGCATGAGCCCGTTCTCCCCCGCCCGCTCGTGTTCTCGCGTTCCCAGATGAAGTACGGGCTTGACCGCAACTACATGCGACGCTGGATTGACCGACCATTGCTGGTCGACCGGGCAACCCGTGTCCCGCGAACGTATGTCACTCCTTACGCCAGCTACCGTCGCATCATTGACGTTGTGCGGCAGTACGGCCTGGACGGCTTGGCTTTCTTCCCGGAGACCAAAGGCCGTATGGGTATGTTTGAACTCACCGAACGCGCAGCCCCGAAAGGCTTCAGCCTATTGCCTGAGTTCATCCCAACCAGAGACCTGGCCCCGAAAGAAGAGCTCCTGCGTCAGGCCCTGGCGTGCCCCCAGGCAGCCCGCATCAACGGCAAGGTCTTGATCTCCTCCTACGTGGCCGGGGCACTCCCACCGGCCGAATGGCAGACCATTCTGGGCAACCTGCGGCGTGACGTGAGCAGAGATTTCCTCTTCCTTCCCGCTCTCACGGCCGGGGTGCGCTTCAAGAGTGATTTCCAGCAGGGAATCCCGATCGCCAAAGAAGAGATCGATACATGCAAAGCGTACTTGCGTTCCTATCTCGATGTGTGCGACGGAATCTACTTCAACTACGCAGCTGCCCTGAAACGCGAAGATCGCACGTTCGATGAGGCATTCTACCGCGAACTGTTCATTCCCCTCTACAAGAGTGTCCTGGCCGAACCCGCTTACCACGGCAAGTTGCTTGGTCTCAGCGCCTACCATTCGCACTACAATGCCGACCTGTCCCTGGGCCTACAGGAGGATGGAACGAAGACACTGCGGAATTCGCTGTCAGCAGCTCTCGACGGGAGCCCGGATGTCGTGATTCTGCCTGAATGGGACGAAGTGAACGAGAATACCTGCATCCGCCCGACCGCATACAACTCGTTCACATCACAGCGCATCCTTCGTTACCACATGAACCGGATCAAAGGGATCCCGCAGTGCCCACAGGAAGCTGACAATGCGTCCATCCCGAATCTCGTCATCAGCTATCGCAAGGTCCTGACGATCGGCGAGAAACTCGCGATTGAGCTGCTGAACGTGCCTGATGGCAGTGCCGCGTCCGGGTATCGCGTGGCCGTGTCGCTGGCCGACCACCTGGGCAATGAGGCCCACCGCTTCGATTCAGTGAACTTGGACCCGACCAAGCTCGAGGATCGAACCCTCGTCGTCCCCACGGAGAAGCTCGCCGGCTATCCCGCCGTGATCCCGACGGTCACCATCGAAGGCTACCGAGATACCCCAGCCATGGCGTTCCCCCGGGGACTGCACCATATTCAGCTCAGAGCAACGTGGAATTGGGACTACAAGTACGTCAAGCAGCCTCTGCGGGATCTGCTCCACGTGCAACGCGCCTCATTCACATTCGCCGCCGCCCCAGGGAAAGACGGCGTGGCACAGGTGCAGGGAAGCGTTGTCGCCCCTGAACCGATTGCCCTGGTTGAGGTCCTGGAGGACGACGATGTCGTGTACGCGGTTGACCCCAAAGACGAGTTTGGCCGGGAAGGCCCGGAGAAAATGCGCGTCTGGGTTGAGCTGCGGTCTCTGCGGAGTCAGCAACTCAAGGGAACAATCACCATCGAGGGGGCGCCCTGCGAGTGGCGCTTCAGCAACGTACCCCTGCACCAGCCCGCCGCGACGGCCGCCGTGCAGGACAGCAAAATCGAGCTGGAGACCCCCGCCTTCTGCCATGTGCGCTGGATTTACGCCATCGTGCCGCGAGCCGATGCCGCCGACGCACGCCTGGTGGCACAGCTCGGCCAAAACAAGATCGATGTTCCCCTCAAGCGCCTCCTTGAGCACACCATCTACTCACGCACCTTCCTCGACGGCCTGACTCTGACCGCATGCGACTACTGGAAACAGCCCGACATGCCGTTCCACCTGGCCCGAAACACCGTGTCATTCTCCGCCCCGGTGAAGCCGGAAATCGCCACCGCTCAGCTGCACATGCGAGTCACGGCCATCTCAGGTCGAACGTTCCGGAGCGGGCCGCTCCTGCTGCCGCCCCCCGCAGATGATGCCGCTGTCGACCTGCCCATCTACTCAGACACGACTCAGCAAGCGGTCGGTGTCTCGATTCCCGCGTCCCGCGTCCCGGGCTGTGTCTACGACTTCACCGAAACCTACGGGGACATCCTGCACACCGACGCCGGACGGCCCTTCTGGGCCAGTCTCGGCGGTTACATCGACACCACGTCAGGACGGGGAGGAAACGGTGGCGGAGCATCGGCCACGTTGTTCCGCTTCGGCACGCAGGACTATCCGAAGGACAGTCGACAGACCGCGCCCGGGTGGCGAACGTCTGACGGGGTAACCTGCCTGGAATTCGACGGTATTGGCAACTACATCCTGTTCCCACGCGAGACCCTCCCCAGGCGCGGTCCCTTCACCCTCACCTTCGAGATACATCCGAAAAACACCATCAAGCCCCAACTCCTGTTCGCGCACCGCACTAAACGAGTCGCCTCGCTCCTCCTCTACCTAAGGGACGGCAAGCTCGGAGGAGCCTACTACGGCGAACGCCATGCCACGCAGACGCTCAACTCCGACCTGCAGGTTCCACCCGGGGAGTGGTCCCGGATCACCGTCTCCTACGATCACCAGACCATGCGACTGGCCGTCGACGAACAGCAGGCGACCTTCCCCTGCAGCGGACCGGGCCTGAACATCGGTCCCTGCGTCTTCGGTGGATTCGGGACTGGTGGAGAGTGGCCGGATGCACCCGGCAACCAGTGGTGGTTTGGCGGCCTCCTGAGAAGCTTCCGCGTCCGCCACGCCCCGGCAATGGACTGACCCGCAAGCAGCGCACGCGGCCTGCCCTCCAATGTGGGAGCGGGTGCCATCCCGCGATTCCCTGACCCTCTGGCAATGTGGGAGCGGGTGCCATCCCGCGATTCCCTGACCCTCTGGTAATGTGGGAGCGGGTGCCATCCCGCGATTCCCTGACCGCTCTGCATGTGCACGTCTTCCCTGCCCGGCCGAGCCGCGCACAGCGTAAGCGGTCTTCCCTGTCCGGCCGAGCCGCGCACAGCGTAAGCGGTCTTCCCTGTCCGGCCGAGCCGCGCACAGCGTAAGCGGTCTTCTCTTGACTGAGGCCTGGGCAACCGCTCCCGTGAAATCGCGCATTCGCGTCAAACCAAGGCATAATCTTCTCTTGGGCAGCGCAATACACCACGACAGACGATGGTATCACAGCCTCCGCCTACGTGTTCGCCCGTCGCGCGAGCGTCGGCAACGGTGGGGCGAAGGTCAGGTGGGGCTTCCCCAGCTGGCGTTCGCACCGCCCTTTCACGGGGGTCTCGGGGAGCCGCCGGTCCCCCAGCGGGGTCTCGGGGAAGCGCCCCGTTTCCTCTGCTGCAATGCGTTACGGCTCAGCTTAACGCGCATGCGCGACTTGCGGGAGCGGCGCCCTTCCACGAGGCGAGCATGGCCGTCCGTATCACAGCCAGCTTCGGCTTTCCCCGTCTGCCTTCGGGAAGAAACGCAAAGGGCGGGTACATTGCGACTTCCCCAGCAGGTACTCAAGCGAATCTTCAGCCATGGATGAACATGATGAACCAACGCGCCATGATCCTGTCGCTCCTCTGTGCCTCCGGTGTCCTGGCCGCCGAGATAGACGTGCTCCGCGATGAATTGCGGATTCCGCGGGACACGACACACACGCTGGAGTTCGGCACGGTACCGCAGCGAGACACGACCGTGCTCCTGGAGATCGAGTCACGTCTTGACGCCACACGTTTCGCCGGGTCGATGTTCTTCCTGGATCTCACTCTCAATGGTCGCCTGGTCAAGGCCGCTCGCTCACGCAACGCTGTGCGGCTCATCAATCGTCCGGTTGTCTCACCGGTTGCGGTGGACGCACCAGCTGCGTGGTATGGCTCCCAGGGGTGGCGTGTGCTGTACGCCCCGGATTTCGAAGGAGCCAAACGCCATGCCTACTACGTCGGCAACCCCTACCGGCTCGTTCTCGACGTCACCGATCTCACCAACCCCGCCGCTGAGAACCGGCTCGAAATCAACAACCGCTTCCCCAAGAGCTTCACCAAGTACGCTGGAACAGCCGGCGAACTGGTCATCCGCAAGGTCACGGTCAGGACCAACCCAACCCCCAGCCCAATGATGGCCTCACCAAGTGGGACGAAACCCCACATCAACACCGGTCAGCCTGCGGCCGGGCCAGCGCCCTACAAGGCTGAAATCGGTGCGGGAGGCGGCATCCAAATTACCGTGGGGGCCCGCCGATGGCTCATCAGTTCCGTCTTCTCCTATCCGAACGCAGGTCTGAACCACCTGGCAGCCACTCAAGGAACCGCCCCCGCCAGCCACCCCGCCTGGGCTGTGGCTGTGACATCCGATGCTCCTCAGGCCACGGTCAGCGCAACGGGCCCGCACTACCGTCTCGAGCGAGCATTGCACTTCACCCCGCACAGAATCGAGGTGGCTGACACACTCACAAACGCCAGTTCCGAGGCGCCACTCGGACTGATGGTCCGCCACACTGCCGACCTCAGCAGCTCGCCCGAAGCGGCGGTCCGTCTTGCGGGAAATCCGGATCCCGCCATTGACAGCTACTACTCCCCCCCAAACCCGAGCGTGCACATTGCCCTCCCGAGCCAGAGCCTCGGGATGATCTGTGAAGACGATGTCTTCAGACACCAGGCCCGCCTGTTCTGCACTGATCAGGGCAAGACAGCCGGTCTGAGCACAGATATGCTCCGGTTAGCCCCGGGTGAGACCTACACGATGCGCTGGGCCATTTATCCCGTAGCCGGCCCGGACTACTACGATTTCATCAACCTTGTCCGCCAGGACTGGCGCTCAAACATCACGGTCCTAGGGCCCTGGACCTTCTTCAATCCCGACACCATCCTCGCAACAACAGGAGATGACATTCGGGAACGTTTCACCCGCCTGGGAATCCGCTACGCGGTCTACTGCGGAGGCTGGGTCGATTACAAGCACGACCGCAAACGCATCGGCTTCGGAACCGGAGTCATGGACGCCTATTGGAGCGATTTCCGGTCGCGCCTGAAAGCGGCGGCGGAGAGAATCCGCAACGCCGTGCCCGGTTGCCGCGTACTGATCTACTACGACTCGCAGCGCGACACATCGGAGGGTGGCCACGATCGATTCAAGGACAGTTGGCTCACCAGCCGCAGAGGAGATCAGTTCACGACCGAATGGAATGGACGATACAGCCTCACTCGGAGCGTGGTGGCGACGCTGGAAAACACCTTCGGGAAGGCCATGCTCAGTGTTGCCGACCGCTACCTGGACACCCTCGGGGCCAACGGCCTGTACTGGGACGAGATGGAGAACGTCGCCTATGGCGTGCCACTGATCACCCACAATCAGCCCGACGGACACAGCTGCATCCTGGATCCGGAAACGTACACAATCACGCGTGACATCGGCCTGACCACACTTTTGGGGGAAGGCCACCGACTGGCGGTGATCGATCGCGTACGCAAGCAACGCGGCTTCCTCATGGGTAACGGCCCACCAACCACCAGAGACCTGCTGCAAACCGGAGTCCAGCGCATGGTTGAGATCCAGCACAACGATGTCTGGTGCCACGAAGGCGATCTTGCGACGCCCCTCGGTTACGCAGGCGCCCGCATGGATTTCGGCAACTGGGTACGCGCCATCGGCATGGCAAAGCTCCTGGTCGGGACGCGCTACACCTACGAACACGAGATATCGAAGTACGTCTTCCCCTTCACCCCGATTGAACTCCACCACGGCTACCTGCTTGGGAAGGAGCGCATCATCACGATCCACTCCGGCAGCTATGGCTGGCCGGGAGAGACGTGCCCCGTGCAGGTGCACCACTTCGACGCGAACGGAAAGCGCACCGGCCAGAGCTTCCCTACAGTCGTCACGCCTCTCGGAGCCCGTACACGGGTTCAGCTTGAGAAGGGGGAGGTGGCCGTTCTCGAACGACTCCCCGGTACGCTTGAGCCGACCCATCCCCGGCAGTAGGGCAGAGTGGCGCTATGGTAGGAAACGGCAGCGGATGCCATTGATTCGGGAACGGTCGGGAAGAACGCCACCCACTCCAGGAAAACGCCCCATGCCCCCAAAGGAAGACGCATGAACAAAGTCAGCATCATTCTGGGATTGCTGGCCGTCTGTTTCCTGAGCAGCTTCTGTTATATCAACGACGAGGTCATCCGCCAGGGCCGCTTCATTTCCTCCCTGATGCCGGTCGCGGCCTACGGGGGCCTCATCTTCTTCCTCTTCCTTTTCCAGGCTCCACTGCGGGCTCTGAGCCGGAAACTCACGCTCTCGGGCAGGGAGCTTACCGTTGTCGTGGCCTTCTTCCTGATCGCGGCCGGCATCCCGGGGATGGGGCTGGTGCAGTACCTGCCCAATGCGGCCATGTTCCCCCATCACGACGTGCGGGTACGCCCGGGGTGGGCGGCCGAGAACGTCCTCGACATTCCTCCCGAACAGATGCTCGCAGACGTCTCCAAAGACGAGAGTCGCGCCCTCGACGGCTACGTAACGGGGCTGGCCGAAGGCGATCGCCATATCTCCCCGATGGCCGTCCCATGGTCCGCTTGGACGAGGACGCTCTCCTTCTGGTTTCCCCTGATTCTCTCAGCCACCATCGCTCTGCTGGGGCTGGCGGCCGTTTTCCACACCCAGTGGACGCACCACGAACAACTCCCCTACCCCATCACGACCTTCACGCGAGCCCTTCTCCCGGAAGGACGTGGAAACCCGAGTGTCTTCAGAAAACGCCTGTTCTGGATAGGCTTCACGTTTGTCTTTCTCATGGAGATGAACAACTACCTCATCCGCTGGTTCCCCGATCTGCTCATCCCCATCAAGACAACCTTCGACTTCTCGGCGTTCAACTCCCTCGCCCCCATACTGCTCAAGGGGGCCGGCAGCGGCCTGTTTCACCCTCGCGTCTGGTTCCCCGTCGTAGCCCTCGCCTACTTCCTCCCGTCCGACGTCTCGTTCACCATGACCGTCTGCCCGTTCATCTACTGCGTGATATTTGGAATGTTCGCGAGCTACGGCGTTCCCTTCCGATGCGGACGCATGCTCGGCCTCAGCATTGAGCAGTCCATCTACGCGGGAGGCTATTCGGCGATCATCGTGATGATGCTTTACACCGGACGTTTCTACTACTGGAACGTGCTGCGCCACAGCCTTCGTTTCCCGACCAAGGAGCGTGTCGAAGCTCATGCCGTGTGGGGCATGCGCGTGTTCCTGGTCTGCACGCTGCTGTTCATCGTGCAGCTCGTGATCGTTGGGCTCGACTGGCAGCTGGCCATCCTCTACACCGCCTTTGCTTTCATGATCCACATTGTCATCAGCCGGATGATCGTGGAGACGGGCGGCTTCCTGATTGGGACCTACGTCTACCCGGGCGTCTTGATCTGGGCATTCATGGGCTCAAGCGCCCTCGGGCCCAAGACCATGCTCATCATGTTCCTGGTGTCAACGGTCCTGGTCAGCGGTCCCGGCTGGGCACCAATGCCATTCTTCGTCCAGGCCCTGAGCCTGGCGGACCGCTCGCAACTGAACGTGGGACGAATGGCGAAGTGGGGAGTGGCAGTCGTCGCCCTGGCCATGGCCATATCGATCCCCTGCACGATCTACTGGCAGTATGATCGCGGCGCTCCCACACGCGGCTGGACGCGCTCCACATCCTGGTACTCGTTCGAAAACATGGTGGAGATCAAACAGCGACTGCGCGGGCAGGGCCTCCTCGAGCAGGCGGAATCCGTTCGGGGTTGGCGACGACTGGAACAATTCTCGCCGCACTGGGAACACGTTACCGCCTATGGCATCGCTCTGACAATTGCCCTCGTGCTCGGCCTCGGCAGACTGCGCTTCACCTGGTGGCCGCTTCATCCCATGGCCTTTGTCTTCCTGGGAGGATGGCCAGCCTACTACCACTGGTTCTCATTCATGCTCGGGTGGACGATCAAGCGAGGCGTGACCAAGTACGGCGGAGCGCACACGTACCAAGCGCTGAAGCCCCTCATGATCGGGCTCATCGCAGGCACGATGTTCGCCAGATTCATCCCCATGGTCGCCGGCCCGGTCATCTACCTGATCACCGGTCAGCCCCCGTGATCGCCGGCCTCTCAGAACCGGTCGATTACCGTCACTCCCGTGCCCGGGAAACGGCCCATGCTCTCCAGCACGCTCAGCGACTCCTCCAGGCTGACCCGGCGCCGAATCAGCTTCTCCGGCTGGAGCTTCCCGGCTGTGATCATATCCAGCATGCGCGTGTAACAATGGGCCTGCATTCCATGGCTGCCCAGAATCTCCAGCTCATGCGCGATGACACGGTCCATCGGGATACGGGGCTGGCTCTGATCAGCGAGCATAAGACCAATCTGGACGTGCTTCCCACGCTTGCGCAGACACGACACTGAGTTGAAGCACGTCTGGGGATGGCCGAGCGCATCCACTGAGACATGAGCGCCTCCGGACGTCACGTCCCGGATAGCAGCAACGACATCCCCACAGGTTGCAGCGTTGATGGTCAAGGCGGCCCCGAGCTCCTGGGCCAGAGCCAGCTTCTCCTGCTCGATGTCAACCGCAATCGCTCGCGCCCCCAGCGCTTCAGCGATCATGATGGCGGAGAGCCCTACTCCACCACATCCATGCACAGCCAGCCACTGTCCTCCCGTCAGCTTCCCCTGAGCCACCAACGCCCGGAACGAGGTAGCGAACCGGCAGCCCAGGCTGGCGGCGGTCACCGAATCCAGCGTCTCCGGAAGCCCAACAAGATTCGTGTCCGCATAGTCAATCGCGACGTACTGTGCAAAAGACCCCCAGTGCGTGAAGCCCGGCTGGAACTGATGGTCACAGACCTGCTGATCCCCGACAGCGCACTGTGGGCAGCTTCCACACCCGCACACGAAGGGAAGCGTCACGCGATCTCCCGGTCGCCAGTGGACCACTTCACCCCCAATGGCCTCGATCACACCCGCCAGTTCGTGACCGGGTACGTGCGGAAGACTGATGTCGGGATCGTGTCCCATCCAGCCGTGCCAATCGCTTCGACAGATCCCGTTCGCTTCAACCCGAATCACCACACCCCCCGGGCAGGGAGCCGGATCCGGAACATCTTCTATCTTCAACGAGGCCCCAAAGGACTCATAGACGGCAGCCTTCATGGCAAACTCCAAAGTTGTCACCGGATGGCTTCAGCTCAACGGGAAGAGCACCCTCCCTCAAGATGCCCGTACAGACGGAGACTTGCCAATCAGACCGCCCAGAGCCAATAATGCCTCAGTTACGTGGAGGGAGAACTCCAAGATGGCTCGACGGAGTCTCTCCCTCCAGGGATGCTCTGGGCCGTTGTTGTAGCGGCGGCGATGGTTGTGGCGCGGTGTTCGAGATGGTTGTGGCTCGTGGGTGGGCACACGGCCAGCTCCCCGGGTGTGGGGATAGAGAGTAGAGCGTCGGTCAAAGGCGCTGCAGAGGGTCTGCAGGAGGGGTGCAAAGGGGTAGCTATGTCACTGCTGGGGCTTCCTTCTGTTGAGCGGTCCAGGCCGCTTCATTCACACGCCTCATCCGTTCTACACCTATAAGGTGGACGCCTGCCTTGGCAGCGACGTCGATCCACTCAAGGACCCGCAGGCGGACCTGCAGATACGAGCGCTCGGTGCACCCGGGGCCGAAGATGCTGGCATGGGCATGGCGCCTGAACCTAGTGGTGGGCTCAACCGGGTTCACGAGGAGATGGGTGATCCCGACATCCCCGGCCCACCTGATTAGGTTACTCACACAGTGCAGGTTGAGGCCGGTCACGGTAGCATTGGCCTGGATCCGGTTGCCCGGGGCGCTCTGTGCTATCCTGGCGAGCCGGTCATGGACAGTCAACCACCCCTGGGGGCCCCTCTGCTTCCGGTAGACAGTCGGGTTCAATGTGTCCAGCGTGATGCTCAAACGGACGCCTGGGTGTCGGCACCATCGGTCATATCGTACCTGGGTCAGGCCGATTCCGTTGGTGATGATCAGACAGTCGAGTCCGTGCTTCACAACGGGCTCCATCCATACACCGATCAGGTCGTCGGTAAGCGCGAACAGGTCCCCACCCGTATAGACAACTGATCGGACGTCGCTTAGCGATTCACAGAAGGCTTCCACTTTGGCCCGTGGGGGACGCTTGGGGGATAGCTTGGAGCACGGCACCTGGCAGTAGGCGCAGTCGGCCTGACAGATCAGCGACGTTGTCACCGTGATCCGCTTGGGCGCAAGCACGACGCGGCTGTCCGTATCGACGCTGTCATCCGTGGCCAGGTCATTGCACCGCAGGCAGCCGTCGCACACGGCCGCGGCCCCCTCACGAGACATCTCTTCCCGGATCTCCTGGAAGAGCGGCGAGTTGAACACAGCGCCCACGCTGTCCAGGGAGCCCCAGAGGGGAGTGCGCTGGCGCCTCTTGGCGGCCAGGAAGCAGCAACACGAGGCGAGATCCCAACGCAGATACAAATCCGTCCATGGTCGCGTGCAGCGTGTCACAGAATGGCCCCCCTTCGCAGTTCCTCGATCAAGATGCGATCGACATCATCCGTTGTCTGCAGCTCACTTCGGCGCTCCAGGCACCGTTGCAGAAGGCAGCCTGGCCGGCGCCATTCAAGGAGACCACTCCGCCCCAGGCGCACATGGTCAGATACGTTCGCGAAGCGGTCCATCAGTGTCATGCGCCCGGTGTATGCCCTCAGCTTGTGATCGCCGTGGTGTTCGTGGTAGACCACTGTGGGGCAATGCGTGAGTGCGTACTTCGGAAGACCTGGTCGGATGACACTCACGATGCTCGGACGCTCGCCGAACGCGCGGACATCGCTGGTGTGTTTGCCGGCGACGAGCTCCTCGAGGAGAAGGGCATCGCCCCCACCAGCAAACGCCAGATAGTTGAGGCCGCCAATGGCTTCCCACAGCGCATGAGAGAAGCCGTAAGTGCCTCCCTTTGCGACGTTCCCCTTCCCCCCATGCTCCTGCCAGTGCCCATAGCTCCACCAACACCGATCGCTGCGGGTGTCCGCAATCCACCCGAATCCGTGGACGATCGTGCCCGATTTGATGCGATCAACGATACCTACGAGCCACCAGGGATCCGGGCTCCAGATGTCGTCATCGCTGATTATGTCGTTCTCTCGGGCATACCGGGCCAGAATGGCGTTAAGGCTCGCCTCCTTCTGCATCAGAGCCGCATTCTCCGTGCCCACGGAAATGGGGTGGTACACAACCCGGGGATGCACGATATCTGCGGCATACGCTTGCCGATCCACCAATTCCACGATGACAATCAGAGGGAGGTGCTGCTGGACGCTCAGGATGCGCTCGGCCGTGCGGTGAAGAGCTCGCGAACGCATATCGCGCTCCGCCGCATTTGCCGGCGGGTAGAACGGAATGACCATAACCGTCTCACGTTCGCAGCGTTCAGCAGCCCGGGGGGTCACCTCAATGGGGGCGAACCGTGGAGGCTGGTCGGGTGGCGCTGTTGTTGCTTCCGGCAGGGGAAACGGGCCCACGACGTCTCTGATGCGCTCAACGGGTGTCATGGCCCGGGCGGTCCTGAGTTTCCTGGCCCCGTCGGAACTCCGAAGCAGCTGCCCCCGATCCCTGTCGTGCCACAGGTGGAGACAGATGACCCCACTCAGCTCTGCCGTCCGCAGGCTCTGCTGCACTCGATCGCCGAAGTCGTTGTCCTCTCCCCCCCAGCCGATGAACCGCTCGTCATAGCCTCGGATCGCGAGGAACTTCTCCCGTCGAACGATCAGGGATCCGCCGCCCCAGTTGTTGCTTCGCTTCTTCGGTCTCGAGCATACCACTGCGCCGTCACTGAAGAGCTGTGCCGTCTGGTCGGCATTGAGCCGCCAGACTTCCCTGAAGGGCTTGATGGCCTCCTCGTCGCCCACCTGCCGCATGACTTCGAGGAACGGAACCCAGCAGTCTGCATCGTGGATCCACAGTACGGCTTTCGTGGCCTCCTGGGCCGCCATGTTGATCAGCTTGGACTTCTCAATCCCTTCCTCCATGCTCTCGAGCACCACCGATCGACACCCACCCGGGAGAGCCAGCCTGGACTGCCCTGGGCGGAGCTGCTCCACAACGATGACCTCTCCCGGGTGGGCGTCCAAGATGCGCCCAATCACGAACTCAAACGAAGCCATCCGATCGGAGTCGGCCTGCAGATCGCGGATGGGCACGATGAATGCTACCTCCTCCAGGGATGGCGGCGGCTCGGGCCGCCTCCAAATGGCATCGTGCAAGTCATAGACTGGTAGACCAATGTCGGACCCCAGGCTCTCGCGCAGTTCCGGCCCACAGCCTGGCAGGAGCAGCACGACTTCCTTGATCACCCCAACATGCAGCCTGAGACGGATCTGTGCCTCAATGGCCGATGGCGCTTCGGCGGTCACTGTTTCGATCCTGGATGCCCGGTCCTTGAACCACGGCGTGACTTCCGCCGCGCGATCAGGCGAGAGTACGACAAGGGGGTGCTGGCAGTCCCTGGAGACAGCGGCAAGTACATCCGCGACCGGGGCCTCGTGTGCTATATCGTCGAGAACGTGCTCGGCGCCCGTGGCCGGCCGCTCAACAGGGGCGCTTTGCCAGGTGAACGAGCGGGATGGGCCTCCCGCCTCTGGCGTCAGCTCATCGGACAACTCGAACCGAGATGGACTCGGGAAGCATGCCTCAAAGTAGGCCAGGAGCTGATCAGTGAGCCCTGGGTTGTTGTACCCGGCAAACAGCTTCCCCCGGCAACGCCGGCGCACCTGCTCAATGGTCTCTGATCGGGCGCTCCGCTCAAAAGTCACTTTGGTCTTGCGGCACAGACACACCTCGCCCTGAGTGGGTGGGGTGATGTTGTAATACAGGCTCCACAGTGCCCAGCCGCGGCCCTTCCTCCATTCGTCCTCGGTGAACACGTCGAACATGCCCTGAAGCCCGCCCTGTGACAGCACACACGGGGCGTGGGTATCGTGGTTCACCGTTCCGAATCCGTGAGCTGCCAGCCAATCCCGCGTGCGAGAGTGGCACTTCGTCCAGAACGACGATCGCTTCCCCGGGGTGACCTGGCGTAGCTGCTTCCCCTTGACGACCGTCCACGTATCGACATCGATCGGGGTGAGGAACACAGTGTCGTCACTGGCCTTGATGAAACGGTCCGTCGTGTCGCAGTCAAGAAGCGCCCGGAACTTCCGGAGGATATTCCAGCTCTTGCGCTTCTGGTTGTCGGCCACATCCACGAACTCAACTCCCGTCAGCCACGACGGGCGATGGGTGCCGAGAATCCACACCTTCCGCAGGCCCCGTATGTGCTGTTCTGCAGAGCGCAACAGGTACTTCAGTTCCCGATCGCGCCCCCCCTTCGACGCATTGGAGAGGGGGATCACCAAGTCGACAGGTTCAGGGGCTTCGCGCGCCGGGACTGGCGCGTTCGGGACCGGCGTCTGCTTCGACTGCTCTCGCCCCCACATGTCGAGTATCGCCCGACGGCGGGATGTACGCTGACACTCTGTCCAGTGGGGGTTACGTGCGAAGAGATCCTCTGTCTGACGCACCAAAGCGCTTAGCGTCTCGTTTCCGTTCGCTTTGATCTGTCGGCAGACGTCTCGGTACACTTGAGCTATCTGTTGCTGTTCGTTTGGCGTGAGCTCGGCCATGTCTCTTGTGAATCCTCTCTATGGCAACACGCACGAAATGCTCAGGCCGTAAGGCCCGCGGCACGGGGCTTCCCAGGTTAGGGACATCGCGGCCGGGGGGTAGATCCCCGTACAAGGGAGGTTCGCGGTCGTGCGGAACGTGTAGCACATGTAGTGATCGACAGTGACTCTCCACCCCTCTCCCGCATCCGCCACAAAGCCCATGTGGCGTCCTCGCGTCCCTATGTCGTCCACATGCATGCCGGTCCAGTTGTTCCCTCCCCATGTGACCAGGTAGGTACCATTCGGGCAGACGTACTGCTCCTCCCACGGCCAGTCTGGCGGATCCCCCCCACGACACATGGACCGACACGGGTGATCATCTTCCCCCTCGGGGGTGATGTCGGGGCCTCTATCCAGCTCGGCAGCCGTGGGTGCGCCGCTGACCGTAGCATAGAAGAACGTACCAACCCCTCCGGGCGGTGGATCACCACACTCAGGAGACGGTCCCGTCCCACTGTCGGAATCGCTATCCTCTGACGAACTCGAATCCTCCGAACTGCTCTCTGAGGACAGGCTGGATTCGGAGCTCGATTCCTCTGAGGCCGACCCCTCCGAGCCGCTTCCGGAGGAGCTTGATTCCTCCGAACTGCTCTCTGAGGACAGGCTGGATTCGGACCCGCTGCTTTCGGAGGAGCTCGACTCGGAAGAGCTGCTTCCCGAAGAGCTCGACTCAGACGAACTGCTTTCCGAAGAGCTCGACTCGGATGAACTGCTTTCCTCGCAGCAGCATTCGAGCATAAGTCGCCCACCGATCATCAGTAGCGCCCCATTGGCCAGTAACTGGAGGACATGCTCACTCACGCCTCCTCACCTCCAGTCTCGTCGGGACAGGGCCCCGTGTCGAGCAGATCAGTATCCCATGGGTTGGACACGCTTCGCAAGACCCCTCCCACATAGACTTCGCTGACATACGTCCGCACGAACTTCCCAGTCCCGTCCCCGTTGTTCACGTACCGCAAGTTCGTCATCACCTGCCGGACCACGGTCAATCCGCCGAGCTGATTGATTGGCTCGAGGTGATAGTTGATGGCTGCCTTCTCAGCCTTGGACACGGTGGCGATGCGGTAGACATACTGCACCCACCCCGACCAGGTGAGGCTCGCGGCTTCGCTCCCGATCACCTCATCAGTTTGGTAGTCCTCTTCCGGCTCGTCCGCCGTATTGGTCACAAACGTGAGTTCGCTGGATGTCGACGGGTTGTTGTAGTACTTGACGACCAGCCACACATCAGTGTCCGTGGTCAGCGGGAAGGTCTCGGCTGCCTTCTGGTGTTGCGTGCTCCCGTCATACACCCACCCCGCCCCTACCGTGAACTCGTCGCGGTCAGCGTTGAACGTGACCTTCCACAAGTGGTCGAGAACGTTCTCCACGTCAAGCCAGATCCGGAGGCCGTCAGTGTTGGGATCCGCGACCAGCGGCGCCTCGACCGTGAAGTTGTTGCACCACCGGGCGGTCTTGTTCATCCACAGCGTGATCGATCGCAGAGGCCCCTTGCCCGACCACCAGTCTTTGAGCCAGAAGCTATGCATTTACGCCCAGGCCCCCTCGCTGCGATAGATGGCTACATACAGGCCATTTGCCCCCCCGTAGGCGATCTCGGGGCCGTGGTGCTGTAGGTCCGCGCCGCTGTACGTGGCAGGAGGGCTCTCGCCCCCGCTGTCGTCGATCGCCCAGGTCAACCGGTACTCGGTCACATTGCGGCTCTGTGCACCCAGGATCGTGTGGAATCGCCGTTCGACCTTGGTCGAGGGAATCACCTGGTAGTCGCTTGCGTCGAGGAAGGCCATCAGCTAATCCCCAGTTCGGCTTGTGCCAGCCATGTCTTGATCTGGCGCAGTTCCGCGAGCATCTCACGCCCTGGGATCTGTGCAACCGGCGCCGCGGCCCTGGGCATCACAGGGGCGGGCATGACCGGTTGCGGCACCACCGCGGCCGGCTGCGGGCTCGCGGCTATCTCGGGTTTCTGCCCCTCCCGCCAGCTGCTGACCTTCTCCTGGATGCTCTTGGGGACGTAATCCCCGGCCTGCATGCGCTTCTCGAAGGCACCCATGCGTTCGTCGTTGCGGGTCTTTGAGCGATCCGCGAAGCCCTGCTGGAACTCATTGCCGACCTCGGTAGCATGCCTGGACGCCGCACCCCACTTGTCACGCGCCTTCTGTCTGTCCTTCTCCGCCTTCTCCTCGGCCGTCAGCTTTGGCTCGGGGGAGGCCGCCGGGGCCACGGGGGCCGGAGGCGCTGCCGCTGACTCTCCAGGTTGCGCAGCCTGCGGGGCAACGGCGTCCGGCCATTCCCAGTCGCCGCCCAGCCTATGGTCGGAGGAGAGTCTCTCCTCAAGCTCCCCGAGCATCTCCTCCACGAAGCTGGACGCCGTCCCGTCAACTCCGGGCTGTGGAACGGACTTCGGCTCTACCGGGTCCGGTGCCGTCCGTTCCTCGTCACGGGTGACGGCCTGATCGTCGACGTTGACGATGCGGTCGACCGTCTGGTCTGCGGGCTCCGCGACTCCCGGATCCGCGATCGCAATCTCACGGGTGAGGATCTGATCGGTCTCGATCGAGACGCCCTGGTCTTCGGTGTCGACCGTTCGACCGATCGCTTGATCCGCCGGCGTCTCGGTACCGGGGTCCTCGAGGACGACGTCGCGCTGCACGGTCTGACCTGCAGGAGTGGCAACGCCCTGGTCTTCGGTGTCGACCGTTCGACCGATCGCTTGATCCGCAGGCGTCTCGGTACCGGGATCCTCAAGGACGACGTCGCGCTGCACCGTCTGACCTGCAGGAGTGGCAACGCCCTGGTCTTCGGTGTCGACCGTCCTGGCGATCGCTTGATCCGCCGGCGTCTCGGCACCGGGATCCTCAAGGACGACGTCGCGCTGCAGCTGCTGATCGTCCGGAGTACTCACGCCCTGGTCGGTGACACCGATGTCGCGGTCGACCGTCTGATCTGCGGGCTCCGCAACTCCCGGATCCGCGATCGCGATTTCACGGTCGATCGTCTGATCCGCCGGCGTCTCGGTACCAGGATCCTCGAGGACGACATCGCGCTGCACGGTCTGACCTGCAGGAGTGGCAACGCCCTGGTCTTCGGTGTCAACCGTTCGACCGATCGCTTGATCCGCCGGCGTCTCGGTACCGGGATCCTCGAGGACGACGTCGCGCTGCAGCTGCTGATCGTCTGGAGTACTCACGCCCTGGTCGGTGACATCGATGTCGCGGTCGACCGTCTGATCTGCGGGCTCCGCAACTCCCGGATCTTCGACCACGATCTCGCGGGTGAGGACCTGGTCAGTCTCGATCGATGCGCCGGCGTCTTCGGTGTCGACCGTCCGGGACACCGTCTGATCCTGTGGGGCCCCGACGCCCTGATCCTCAAGGACGACGTCGCGCTGCAGCTGCTGATCGTCCGGAGTACTCACGCCCTGGTCGGTGACATCGATGTCGCGGTCGACCGTCTGATCTGCGGGCTCCGCAACTCCCGGATCTTCGACCACGATCTCGCGGGTGAGGATCTGGTCAGTCTCGATCGATGCGCCGGCGTCTTCGGTGTCGACCGTCCGGGACACCGTCTGATCCTGTGGGGCCCCGACGCCCTGATCCTCAAGGACGACGTCGCGCTGCAGCTGCTGATCGTCCGGA
>Ga0209045_1001355_pt1 | contig 22560 bp, 19 predicted proteins | sample SaaInlLV_10m_DNA_4_FD_184664 | JGI IMG/M metagenome (GOLD analysis project Ga0209045, IMG submission 184664) | Marine microbial communities from expanding oxygen minimum zones in the Saanich Inlet - Saanich Inlet SI072_LV_200m_DNA (SPAdes) (version 2) | ecosystem: Environmental > Aquatic >...
TGAGACTGAGACGCCGGGGATCGGAGGGGGGGGGAGGCCATCCGGGCCCGTTTTGACCGTGCTGTAACCTGGCGGGAGTTTCGGCCCGATGAAGGGGGCTTCCACCGGCCCGATGTTCGGCTGGGGGATGCTCGGCTGGGGGCGCGGTTCCCGGCCGGTATGGAACGTTTTGCGCACGACTCCGGCGGGCGTTGGCTCCGGCCCGAATTCGTCGGGATCGGGGGATCTCCAGCGGCAGCCGCTCGACAGTGTGATCAGGGCCAGGCCGAGGAGGGCTGCCACGGCTTTGGTTGCCCTGGTGCGGAGCTTACGTCGCCGGTTGCGCAATGGGCGGCCAACCAGCGCTCCCGCGGCGTAGCGTGTCATCCCCAGGAACTCGGGGACGACGACCAGGCTGCAGTGCAGTGCATAGCGTTTGGCGGCTGGGCGTTCCAGTTCTTTAAGCGTCATAAAGTGTCCAATCCTGCAGAGGCGCGGGTAGAGCAAGAGGAAGAGCGCAGGCAGAAGCAGGGCCAAAGCCATTGGGTTCAGCAACGTCCCAAGCAGGGCGAGGACGGCGAGGGCAAGGCTGCCTCCTCCCCGGGCGATGATTCGGCCGCACTCATAGAGCCAGAATCCCTCACCGTCTTTGCGGTGTCGGGCGGCGACCACGGCATAGCCGTATCCTGTCCGGAAGGAACGTTTCCAGTATTGGGAAAGTCGTGTCATTCCCAGGTCATGGGTTGCCATGGGTGCGTCCAACTGAAGAATTCTCCAACCATCTTTACGCAGGCGCTGGCTGATCTCGGGGTCCTCTCCAACCACAAGATCGTCATCGTAACCTGTGGTCTTTTCGAGCGCGTCTCGTCGAACGACGACGTTCCCACCGAATTCGGCACACTCGCCCGGGGGCATGTTCCATTCCAGATTGCCTATCCAGTTGTAGACGGATGCCTCCGGGTGTCGTTCCCGAAGCCCGCCCCGAACGGCTCCGACCTCCTCCTGTCCAAGCGCTTCAGCGGCCCGAGCCAACCACTGCGGGTGCAGCACGGTATCTGAGTCAAGGAACTGAATCAAGGGGGCTGATCCGGCACGCCAGCCGGAATTGCGCTGACGGCCTGGGGTGGGATACTCAGCTTCCACGTTGATCACCTGCACGTTTTCGTAGCGCTGCGCAATCTCAATGCTCTTGTCGCTGGATCCCCCGTCGGCGTAATAGACGCGAATGTCACCAGAAGCGTAGTCACTCTCGACGACGCTCTTGATGCAGTCATCGAGGGTGGCTTCAGAGTTAAGACCTATGATGACACAATCCACGTTCATGGGCGACCATTCATCATGCTGTTGCTCTGTATCTCGGTGGCGTTCTGTCACCACGGGGCGGGCGGCGAAACGCGACCGCACCGGGTGTCCTTCAGGGCCTTCCAAGTCTGGCTCACCACCGTTCTGCAGTAGCTGCGCTTCTTGCGACGGTTGGGACCGGGCCTGTAGTTCGCCAACCAACGCAGCATAAACCATGCCATTTCTATGGTTGCATTGGCAAGAACTTGGCACAGGCCATGGTGTTTGCGGAAATAGAGGTACTCGCTGCGCATTCGGAAGCTCATGACTTGAGCTCCGCTTTCATCAAAGCTCTTGTCATCTCTGGTCTTGCTGCAAGCTCCGCCTATATGGAGGACTTCGGCGTCGGGTATGAAGAACACGCCGTATCCGGCTTGAGCGGCTCGGCGGCAGAGGTCGGTTTCTTCATAGTATAGGAAGAAGCGTTCGTCGAACAGGCCGATATCTTCGAGCATGGCGCGTCGGTAGACGGTGAAGGTGCCGGGAATCCAGTCGACTTGGAGCGGCGTCGTGTGGTCAAAGTACTTGAAGTCGGCTCCGCCGAAGAAACGCGTGTTGGGGAAGCGGTCGCTCAAGCCTGAGATAATGAGGAAGTTCCGCCAGGCGTTTGGGAAGCGTCGGGCCGAGGGTTCAAGGCCGCCGTCGGGGTTAACAAGTTTGCCTCCCACCATCCCGCATTTCAGGTGTTCTTCCAGGAAGGACACCGGGGCGTCGATTGAGCCGTCATGGAGCAGGGCATCGGGGTTGAGGAGGAGGACGTAGCTGCCCGTGCTTTGGGCATAGGCCTGGTTGTTGGCTGGCCCGAATCCCACGTTGGTATCGTTCGCGATAAGATGGACGTCGGGGTACTCACGTGCGACCATGGCGACGGAGTCATCAGCGGACGCATTGTCCACCACGAAGACCTCCAACTGGTGCTTTGTGTTCGCTGCGAAGAGCGAGTCAAGGCACTGCCTGAGGAGTCCGCTTGTATTGTAGCTGACGATGATGACTGAAATGGTCATAACTGTTTGTTGCGGAGTCTTTTGCCTTTGTTTGTCTGGTGGCGCGAGAACGCCTGCCCGACGGTCAGATGGACTTGAGGGCTTCCTGGCGGGTATTCAGGATGTCCACGACGCGGTGCAGTCTCACCAACTCCATGATGGCCTGTACCGGCTTCTGCAGGCAGCAGAGGCGGATCTCGCCCTTCTTTTCCGCGAGTTTGCGCGTGAAGGAGAGGATCGCCCCGAGACCTGAGCTGTCTACGAAAGCCAGGTCACTCATGTCCAAAATCACGGTAGTGTACTCATCAACAACGGGGTTCATCGCTTGCTTGAGTTCAGGCGTGTTTCCCGCGTCGAGTTTGCCCGCCGGGAGTGTGACCACAGCCACTTCGCCGGCTCTGATAACTTCGATGTCCAGGTCCATTGTCCACCTCCTCTGGTGTCTTGATGTGTGGGCGCTTCGGCGCCTTTTCCTGATCAGTCCCCAAGCTGTTTTTCGAGTGTGATGAGTTGTTTATCCGCGGGGCCCTGCGTGTACCGGACGTGGTCCATCAGTTGGTCGATGATGAAGAGACCGAAGCCTCCTTCCTCACTGCCATCCAGCAGTGGAGCAGGGATGGTGCCACGATCGAACGGCTGCCCGGGATGGGAGATGCGCAGGGTCGCTCGGTGGCGGCGCAGTTCCGCACTTACAGCGATCGATGTTCCCGGGATGCTTGCGAGGGCATGTCGAATTACATTTGCCACCGCCTCGTTGGCCGCGAGGACAACATCGTCAACAATTTTGTCAGTTACGAAGCGCAGAGACCGGCGGGTGAGGAAGCCGCGGACGAAGTGTCTCACATCATCCAGCTTGGTAAGATCGCTGTCGATTTCCAGGTGATCGTGGGCCAGCAGGAGGTCTTCATCCGCAGAGCCGATCTTTATGGCAACGCAGGTGACGTCGTCCTGTAGGTCCCCGTCTTGGACGAATGCTTCGAAGGCTCCCCGGAGTCGGTCGATGATGGTTCGGGCGTCGGCGGAGCTGTGACTGGCCACCAGTTCAGCCAGGCGTTCGCAGCCGAAGTACTCCCCCGCAGCGTTCTGTGCTTCAGTGATTCCGTCAGAGTAAAGCACGAACACGTCGCCATCACCGAATCGCACGCTGGTCTGTTCGTACGACTCCGCGGCTGAGAAGCCGAGGGGCATGTTGCTGCCTTCGAGGAGATTGTATGAGGCGTCCTGGGCTGAGAAGTGAATCGTCCGGAGGTGCCCGCCGTCGACGAGGGTGCAGCGTTTCTGCTCCAAGTCGAAACGGCAGTAACAGATCGTGACGAAGCTCTCCATCTCCGAAAGTTGGCGTGCCATCTTGCCTCTGACACGATTGACGATCATCTCCGGTGACGGGAGTCCGTACCGCTTTGGTTCAAGGAGGAGTTGCTGGAGCGTGCGGAGGAAGCGTGTGGTAGTGGCGGCACCGAACAGGGCAGCCTTCACGCCTTTGCCCATGACATCGCCGATGACCACGTCAAAACAGTTTTCGTCGTACTGATGGAAGTCCAGGAAATCTCCCGCAGCGGTTTCGGCGGGCACGGCAAAGGTGGCGACCTGAGCCCCATTGAGAATGCCCGGGCACTCGCCCAGGAGGAAGGAGTCCTGGATCCGTCCCAGCGTGTCCGCCAGCTCACCCATCCGTTCATCAAGCGCCTGTTTGAGGCCGGTTACACGCTGGGCAAGATCGATCCGGGCCGCGATGGCCGCCGGCGCCGCGGGACAGGTCAGGACATCATCGGGTTGCCAGATGATCTGTTCGTCTGGGGGGCTGCTTACGGCGAGCCGTGCGAGTGAGATGGCGTAAGGTGCTGTTCCCGGCGTCCGCGCGAGAAGGAAGGGGCAGCCGGCGACCAAGTCGTCGCTGATCAGGCCGACATCACAATGTTCGAGAAGGCCCTGAAGATTGGCGGCCGTGTTGGTGACGGCGACGTCGTGACCGCGCATTTCCAGGGCGGAACGCAGCATTTCGTGCGTTTCAGGTGATGTGTCGGCTACGAGGATCCTCACACGCCTACTTTCTATGCTGGGCATCCTGAGTGCGCCTGGGGGCGCGATCACGAGAGGGGCACGGCTCGCTCGTCCGCTGTGGGTTCGGCCTGGTGCTTTCCCGGCGGAGCCTTGGGGCGCTCTCCGCGGGGTATCGCAGGCTGGCCCCGACCTTGAAAACCGCACGCCATACCGTATTTTGGCAGGACACAAAAGCAAACGTCTCGGGCCCAGCGTGGTCTTTCGGTTTCCCTCGGGCGCAATCCGGGCCGTATGGCTTGTCTGCAGGCCGCCTGTTGACAGTCATGTACTTTGGAGAAGTCACTCTTGTCGAAGGTCGCAATCATCACTCCTTCCAGCCCTGCGTTTGCCGATATTGATCGTCAGGCCGCTGGCGGCATGGGGCTGTGGAAACCTCGCGACCGCGGTACGGTTGGGCACTCCGAGTTTGCTCAGTATGACCTCACCCTCCTGTCAGTGGCTGGCGTGCTTCTCGACAGAGGGTATGAGGTGGCCTTTATCGATGGCCAGGGGCTTCGACTGGATACGGACGCCTTGGCCGATCGTGTGCGATCTTTCCAGCCCGACACCATCGTCGGTATGGTTCAATTTGTCTCGCTCGGGAGTGACTTGGACATTCTGTCGGTGGTGAAGGAGCGGTCCGCGTGCTCGTGTCTGGTTGCTGTGGGCTCCGTGAACAGGATTCTCAAGGAGAACGTTGCCGGTCATGCCGCGGTTGATTTCGTGATTGAGGGCGAGCCTGAACTGGCTACAGCAGACCTGTTAGACGCTTTGGCAGAGGGCGGAGGCGATCCCGACATTCCGGGCGTAGGGTGGTTCCGCGATGGCGAGATGCTCGGCGCTGCCCCCGGGGGACGGGTTGCTCTCGCGGAACTCCCCCCGCTACCGTACCATCTGTTGGCTCCTTACCCCTACATCGACGAGTTCTACTTCAAACCCGATAAACTCGGCCTGGTTATCAGCAGCCGCGGTTGCCCGTATCAGTGTCGCTATTACTGCCCGTATCCGTTGGCCTATGGGCGCAAGGTTGTCTTCCGATCCCCCGAAGTGGTTGTTGACGAGGTCGAGTACCTGCATCGGGAATTTGGCGTTCGCTCGTTTCACTTCCGTGACCAGGTATTTACTCTATCGGAGGATCATGCGCGCGAGGTGTGTCATCGCCTGCGAGACCGGGAACTCGATATCCGTTGGCTGTGCGAGACGAGAGTCGATCTGATCCACAGTGATGCCATGCTGGCGGACATGATGGCCGCGGGTTGTGTGCAGATCGACTTCGGTCTCGAGTCGGGGGATCCCGAGCTGTTCGCTGCCGTCGGCAAACCCGGGATTGATCTGGCCCGGGCAGAGGAGACGGTTGTGCGGGTCCGCGGGAAGGGGCTGGGAGCGCACGTACACGTCATCGTCGGGCTTCCTGGCGAGACGTGGGAGACGCTGCGCAATACAGCCAACTTCCTGCAGCGTCTGGGGCTCAGCCACATCAACCCCAACCGGTGCATTCCCTACCCCGGCACGGACCTGCGAGAGGAGGCCCTGGCCCAGGGGCGAGTGCAGACGGATGACTGGACACAATACGGCAACGCGTTCGTCATGCGGACCGAGGACCTCTCTACCCGGCAACTGGAGCTGGCTTTCCAGTACCTCGTTCGGAATATCTACGGTGGTGTCCTCGGCAGGCGTGGACGCATTACTACGGCTTTCCTGAACATGCTGGTGGAGAAGGTGATCTGGCGCGGCCGTGGTTCAGTGAGACACCCATGCGATGCTTGAGTCGGCTCGGCTGAGTGTCGATGGACACAGGCACGGTCAGGAGAGAACACCTTGCTCTTGGGGATCCTTTTCGGCTTCAGTGCCGCCTTGTCGCAATCCCTCTCGTACGTGTTTTCACGACTGTTCGTGAGCAGGCACGAACGTGGGGTGTTTGACCTCTTCGTGCTCTCCCACATCCTCATGGCAGCTGGGGCTCTTCTGCTCCTTCCTTTCCTGTGGCCTGAGGGGATGCCGGGTGTCCACGTGTACGGCGGCGATTTGCTGGCGACCACGCTGTTCTACATTGCCGGGCAGGTGGGACTGTTCCAGGCCCTCAAACACACTGATGCCTCTCGCGTTGCTCCTCTGCTTGGTCTCAAGCTCCCGCTTCTGACTGTGATCAGCGTTGTGCTGGGCGCGCGCTTCACGCCTTGGCAGTGGAGCGCCGTGCTGTTGAGCGTCACGGGGGCGTTGGCTCTGAATTGGTCCGGCAGGCGGCTGCCGTGGGCCAGTGCAGCGTGGGTTCTGTGGACGTGTCTGGGGTACAGTCTCTCCGATATCTACATCCGCCGCCTCATGGAGCATTTCAGCGGTCTGCCGTCCATTTCCATGTTCCATCGGGCCGCACTCGGAACGAGTCTGAGCTATGCATTGTGCGGAGTTGTTGGGTTGGCCCTTCTGCCGGGGGTGCGGGTTCGCAAGCCTCGGGTCTGGCTGGAGGCCATTCCGTACTCGGTGGCCTGGTTCCTTGGGATGCTCTGCCTGTTCGGTTGCTTCGGGCAGATCAACGTTGTCTTTGGGAACATCATTCAGGCCAGCCGAGGGGTGATCTCGATCTTGTTCGGAATCGGGTTGGCGAAGGCGGGGTTCACGGAGCTTGAGCAGCGCGTGCCGCGAGGAGTGCTGCTGCGCCGGCTTGGGGCTGCTTTGCTGATGATTGGGGCCATCGCGCTGTTTTACCGCGCCGAGCTCCCGTCGTGACGCCCGGTTGCCTCGTCGACCCCGACGGACTCTACCCTTTTGCCCCGTGGGCTTTGGGGCCACTGGGGCAGGCGGCGATCAGCTTGAGGCGCTTGAGTAGAAGCGCATCGCGAGGCGCCAAAAGGCCCGGGACAGCAGGCAGAGCACTCCGGCGAGAGTAAGGGCTGCCCAGATACTGGCGGAGTTACGGCCCACGATGGCGGCTGCGGGAACGGTCGTAAGGAAGGTCACGGGTATCACGAACGTGAACACGATCTGGTAGGCAGCCGGGTAGGCAGGAGTTGGGTAGCGTCCGGCTTCCAGGAGTCCGCGGAGCAGTCCGGTCAGATTGTGGACTTTGACGAACCAGATGCTCATGGTGCTGAGCATGAACCAGATACAGTAGAGCACGACCAGGCCTATCAGAAGCGGTATGACCCCCCGGGCGAAGTCACTCAGGGCCAACCCCAGGCACCGGCCGCCGTAGATCACCACCAAGACACCGTAGAGCAGGTTTGGCACTCCCCAGAGCGAGAGATTGCGCAGGGACAGCCAGAACTGGGTGTCGATTGGCTTGAGCAGGACGAAATCCAGCGTCCCCTCACGGACATGTTGGACAATGCGGCCGACATTGGGACGTAGGAACGTGCTGGTGAATCCTTCCATGAACACGGCCAGCCCCATGACGACAATGGCCTCCTCCCAGCGCCACCCTCCCAGATCCATACCGTTGTTGTAGAACAAGGAGAGGGCAAAGAGGCTGCCCACGAGGTTTCCCAAACTGGTGATTGCGGCGAGAAGGAAATTGAGTCGGTATTCCATCTCTGCGGCGATTGATGCACCCCAAAAAAGCCTGAGTGTTCGCGTGTATCGTGACCCCATCATGCCCCCATCGCCGAGTAGCGCTTCAGGCCTGTCTTCCACAGGCGTCGATAGAGGAACCAGAATCCAGTTCCCCACACTGCCATGACCAGGAAGCCCTTCGTCAGGTCAACCTGCTGGCCGATGAGGATTCGGGCGGGCATGTAAACGAGGTACGGGAATGGGGTCAGTTCGGCCACTCTTCTTACGCTGTCGGGGAAGAGGTCGAGTGGGGCGATGAACCCGGAGAGGAACAGGTACATGAAGAACCACAAGTCTTCGATCGCATTCGCTCGCTCTGACCAGAATGCGACCATGGCGAAAGCGTACTGCATGAGGAAGCGCAGAGCGAACGCTGCGACGAGCGCAGCGAATGCTCTGCCGGCATCCGCCGGCCCGGGAAGCCAGAATGCCGCTGGATAGAGGACGAAAAAGGCCGCGCACACGCCGATGAGGAAGGGGAACCTGGCAATGCGTTCCCCCAGATGGCTGGCCAGATAGCGCCACCCGGGATCGATCGGGTGAAGAAGGCGGGCTGAAAGCCGCCCTTTGACGACGTCTTCCTCGAACTCGTAGATCACCCACACCAGCGTGAGCTGGCGAATGACAAAGACCGCCAGGAAATAGCGGGCGAAACCGACGGGGCCCAGGCTTCCGCCGGCGTTGTGGCTGGCTTTCATCCAGAGTCCCATCAAGACGAAAGGCATGATGCTGGACAGGATCCAGAGCACGAGTTCGACGCGGTACTCGGACATCTCCGCATGGCTGGCGGCGACCAGCGTCACGAATTTACGCCATCGTTTGTTCATTGGCGTTGGCTTCGGTGAAGATCCTTGCGATGGTTTCCTCGATGGGCGGGTCATTGACGGTCAGGTCGCGGAGGTCGAAGTCTGCCATGAGGCGTCCGACGCTTGCGGTTAGGTCTTCCCGGCGAACGATGAGACGTGCTATCCGACCATGGCTGGTCAGGACGTCACCATAGGCATGAAGCGTGGCAGGATCGATGGGCTGCTTTGTCTCAATGCTGATCTCCCGGCAGGGAGCAAAGCGAGCCAGAATTCCGTCCAGGTCGCCATCGAACATCAGTTTTCCCTGGTGGATGATCAGGACCCGGGGACAGAGCGCAGTGATGTCGGCCATATAGTGGCTGGTCAGGAGGATGGTGGCTCTGTAGCGCTGGTTGTACTGCCGAAGGAACTCGCGGACAGATGCCTGGGCGTTCACGTCCAGTCCCAGCGTCGGCTCATCCAGAAAGAGCACATCGGGTCGATGGAGGAGGGCGGCCAGGAGTTCCGCCTTCATCCGTTCCCCCAGCGACAGTTTGCGGACGGGTTTGGTCAGCTGCTCGTCAAGTTCCAGCATGTCGGCGAGCTCCTTGATCCGACGTTGACACTCGGCTTCAGGGATCTCGTAGACGGCTCCGTTGATGCGCAGAGAATCCAAGGCGGGGAGGTCCCAGATCAGCTGCTGCTTCTGTCCCATGACCATCGTGATGCGCTTCAGGAAGGCAGGGGGCCGCTGGAAGGGCTCACTCCCCGCGACTGTCACGCGGCCGGCCGTGGGGTGGATGAGGCCGGTAAGCATCTTGAGCGTTGTCGTTTTTCCGGCGCCGTTAGGGCCCAGAAAACCCACCATTTCGCCAGGTGCGATGTCGAACGAGATGCCCTTTACGGCCTCCACGTCCCGGTATTTGCGCCTGACGAAATGCTTGAGTGTGCCGGCGAAACCAGGCTCTTTGTCCGCGACTCGGAACGACTTGACCAGTTGGTGTACTTCAATGATGGCCATAGTTGGGGAGACTGTTTTCCAGGCGTGCCGCCGGCCCAGTGCGGTGGGGCGGGACCGGTCAATGCTCCTCAGGCGTTCTCGTGAAGAAAGTGCGCCCGTTCATGTTCCAGCAGAAGTCTTGTGATGTCTTCGGGGGTCTTGCCGTTCAGACAGCCATCAACGAACTGGTCGTTTCGGAGCAGCCTTGCCAGGCGGCCCATGAGGTGCAGATGCATCTCGATGTTCTGGCAGCACAGCATGAACAGTAGATGAACGGGTTTGCCGTCTATTGCCCCAAAGTCGACGCCGGCCTTGCTTCGCCCGAAAGCGGCGACAGCGGGTGCCCGCAGGGTTGGGATCGGGTCTCGAGGGTGGGGTACGGCCACGCCGCTTCCCACGCCGGTGCTGAGCAAGCTCTCCCGCGACAGGAGGCGTTCCTGCAGGTCGTTTACATCCAGCAGCAGGGCATTGAACCGGGCAGGGCTGGCCAGCTCGCGAAGGACGCTTTCTGCGTCTGTGCCCTTCAGGTCAAGAACCATCCGCTCTTGCTGGAGCACGCGACTGATCGTGATTCCGTAGTGGGTTCGGGCGGTGCCCAAAGGCGTCTCTTCAAGAGACTCACCCTCATCGGGGAAGAAGAGGCTGTGGATCTGGCTGCTGTTGAACCGCCATTGCCCACCGATTTTGGTGCCGTTGATCTGGCCGGACTTGAGCATCCGCATGATCGTCCGTTCGTTGACACGCAGGTGATCGGCCAGTTCTTTCAAGGTCAGAATCATTTGCAAACCCTCCACTTCGGCACTATTGGGTAACGCACTTCTGTGAGCTACCTTGGCAGTAGACTGATACCTGCAAAGCAGGTCGATGGGCTCTGCGTACATTGCTGGCGGCCATCCTGGCCGGTTCCGGGGGGAGGTACCAAAACGGTTTGGGCCAGCCCGGACGCCCGAGCATTGTTGCACACTCCATGTGACAATATGTGACAAGAATGTCTATTGCAAGGCATGTGTGCGTTTTTCTATCTGTTCTCAGTAGGGTTCAATGGTATCAAGGGGCGTGTCAGTGGCAGTTAAGTACCCCAGGAGGAAGCGCACGGCTATTATCCTCCTGGCCGTGTGCCTTGCTGCAGCGTCCGGCTGGGCGGAGAAGATTCCTCTGCGGTCCGGGAAGACGATCGACCGGGATGTGCTGGGGCAGGATTCGGAGGGACTTCTCGTTGCCATGCCGGGGGGCAATATGCGCATACCCTGGCGGCATATTTCTGCGTCGTTCAAACGGCATCCTGAGCATGTCGTCGAGCCTCGTCCGGAACCGGTGCAACGTGAGCAGCCGCGGCGTGAGCCCGGGGTAGAGCAGGGCGACGAACGTGTTCTCGACCCGGATGCCAAGGATGGCTTCACCTTTGTTCTTGCGGCCCTGTTCGTGGTGTTTTGGCTGCATGTTTTCAGTGTTTGGGTGGTGAGTCGTGATCAGCTTCTCAGTGGCGGAACTGCGCAGGCCTGGAGTCTTGCAGCCCTGTTCCTGGGGATACCGGTGGCGGCTTTGTTCCAGTTGCGTTACAAGGGGCTCGGTGGTTTTTTCAAGGGGGTCGGAGCCGACGGCGCCCGGCCGTTGAAGGCTGGGGATGTACGCCTATATACCTGGGATCACAAGCCCCTGACGACGCGTGGCAACCGGAAGTTGTCCAGCGGTCTGACAATGGCTGAGAAGACGTTGGCTCGAGCCGTGGAGCTTGGGGCTAGCGATGTCCATTTTGACACGGTGCCCGAGCATGTCCGGCTGGTGTTTCGAGTTGATGGCATGTTGCGGGACCCGGAGATTCTGGAGACGGATGTTGGGCGGAAGACGATATCCGCGATCAAGATGGCCGCTGGTATGGATATGGCCAGGATCCACGAGGCCCAGGACGGCGCCTGCCATCTGGGTGTCGGCGAGCAGATGTATGATCTCCGCATCGCCCGCGCGTATGCGGTTGCAGGGGAGACGCTGGTTATTCGCTTGCTGAAGGCCGGGGGCCTGGGGTCTGCGTTGACCGACTTCGGGATGCTGTCGAACATGGCCACCATGTTGGGCAACCTGACGAAGGAAACCGCTGGGATTATCATCATGGCCGGTCCGACCGGTTCAGGGAAGACCACCACGATCTATGCCCTGCTGCGGCAGATCGATGGCACAGGCCGTAACATCCTCACCATTGAGGATCCTGTGGAGTACCGCCTGGACAACGCGACCCAGATTTCTCTGAACGCCAAGGCCGGATCAACGTTCGCCTCAGCTCTGAAAGCCTCAATGCGGCATGACCCGGATGTCATACTTGTCGGTGAGATTCGGGATTCCGAGACGATGGATGTTGCTTTCCAGGCTGCGCTGACCGGCCACCTCGTTTTCACGACCATCCACGCGACATCTGTCCTTGCTACGTATGGGCGCCTCCAGGAGCTTGGCCTGAGTGCTTACATGATCAACACGGGACTCAAGAGCATCATTTGCCAGCGTCTTGTGCGCGTGCTGTGTCCCAGTTGCCGTGAGCCGTACATTCCTGAACTGGACGAACTGGGCTTCTGGGGCCTGACTGAGCTGGAAAGCGAAGGGCGTTGTTTCTACCGATCCAGCGGCTGCTCACTGTGCGACGATTCCGGCTACCGAGGGCGCAAAGGTGTCTACCGCGTGTTGGCCATGAACAACGATGTTCGGAACATGGTTCGGGCTGACGTTGCCACCGGGGATCTTCAGCAGGTCGTGGAGGAGAATGCCCTGGGCAACATTCGGGAATACGCGCGCGAGTTCCTCTGGGAAGGAGTTACGGCTCCGGATGAGCTGCGAAAGACCTTGGACATGTTTGACTTCGGGAAGTCTCTGGGGGCGTCAAGCCAGGCGGGCCCGGGCGAGCGGGGCGAGGCGTCCAAGGGGCGACCAGGAGTGGATGTGATTCCGTTGAAAACCGGGGGTGTCGATGAGGCCACTGACGCTCTTCCTCCTCAGGAGGGCCGGCAATGAACGCGGAGTGGATCATTGGTGGGGTTGCGGTTCTGATCTTTGCCGTGATGCTCAAGAAGGCCCAGGCGAAGGGGGGGCTTCAGAGTCTGATCACTGCGTTCATTTTCGTTTGGTCGACGCTCGTGGCTATGCATGCCTGGGGGTTCAGCCTCGAGTTGGTCGAGCAGTTTCCGCTGCCTGATCTCACCGATGGGCAGATCAGCCTTGTGGCCTTCTGGTTCGGTTTCATCGTTGCGTTGCTTCCCAGCGCCCTGTTGCTTCGCTATTGGCTCAAAGAGTACCGGACTACGTTCCCTCCCCTTGCTGACAGTCTTCTTCAATGGTTGGCCGGGGCGGTCTCTGCAGTGACGCTCTGCGCGCTGTTGACGATGAGCGCAGTACCTTTCTTCCCGCCGCCTTCCGACACGCCGGCCGGCAAGGCGTTTGTGGTTGTTCGCTGGCTACCGGCCCGGGCGTACCTGGAGGTGGCTGCGCTGTTCCCGCTGGCGATTGATCCCGAGACTCGGCGTGAGCGTCTGGTGGAGAACACCAAGCGTCTGTTCAAGAACTGACCCGCCAGGCCACAGGGCCGCTCCCGGCTTCAGTGGGGCTGCCATCCTCTTCCTTCCCGTCGCGTAGCCCCTTTTCCAGTTGACTTCCCGGAGGCAACGCATATCCTATCAGCATTCGCTGGAATTGTGAACGTTGCGGATATTCGAGAAAGAAGGAGAGATGAGCATGGCCAAGGCGAAGAAGAAGGTTCTGAGGTTCGGCATTCTTGGTGCTGGCAGCATCGCTATTTACCGGCATGCACCTGAGATCGCTACCCACCCTAACGCCGAGATTGCCGCAATCTATGACCCGATCACCGAGCGCGCCGAAGACTTGGCCGATGAGTTCGGTGGAGACGTTTACGACAGCGTTGAGGAAGTCCTTGGCGACGACTCGATTGATGCGGTCGTTGTGGCGACCCCGAATGCCTACCACTGCCCCTTGACCGTTGCCGCCCTTAAGGCCGGGAAGGACGTTCTCTGCGAGAAGCCGATGGCCACGTCCCTCAAGGACGCCAAGAAGATGATCCAGACGGCCAAACAGACGGGCAGAAAGCTGATGATTGGGCACAATCAGCGACTCATGTCTCCCCACGTCAAGGCGAAGGAGATCCTTGAGAGTGGCGTGCTGGGCCGGGTCCTGACGTTCCGTACGTCCTTTGGCCATGGCGGGCCGGAGATGTGGAGCCAGGATCAGGGGCCGCACACGTGGTTCTTCAAGAAGGAAGAGGCCTTTGTCGGCAGCATGGGGGATCTTGGGGTCCACAAGACGGACTTGGTCCGCTGGCTCCTTGCTGACGAGGTCAAAGAGGCTGCTGCGTTTGTTGAGACCCTTGAGAAGACAAACGAGAAGGGCAAGCTGATCACGGTAGACGACAATGCGGTGTGCATCCTCAAGATGAAGTCCGGGGCGGTCGGCCAGTTGACCGCCAGCTGGACGTACAAAAGCGCAGAGGACAACACGACGACGCTGTACTGTGAGAACGGGATGATGGTTCTGGGAGCCAACCCGGACTACCCGGTCGAAGTCATGTTGGCGAGTGGTGAAGAGGCGCTCTACAAGGTTGGCGCGATTGCCACGAATGACGTTCAGGTTCGCAGTGGCGTTCCGGATCTGTTCATCGACTCACTACTGAATGACACCGATCCGGAAATCAGCGGAGCTGAGGGCTACAAGGCTTTGGCTATCGTGGTTGCCTGTCTCGAAAGTGCGGATACTGGAACGGTGGCAAAGGTGAAGAGCTGAGACGACGGAATCAGGGGTGGCGCTTGGCGCTGGCCCTGAGATAGTCTGCGAACGGCGCGTCCCTGTTTTCGCGGGGATGCGCCGTTTTTTTTGCAGGGCGGGCCGCTCTGGCTCGCGGGCGAGCCTGCCAGTAGGGCAACGGGCAGAGGGCTGACCTGCGTAAGTGCCGAAACACTGAAGGGGAAAGAGGGGGCGGTGAGGGCGAGAGACAGACGGGGCATGTGGGACGTGGTGGCAGGTCGGGCGCGACGTCGTCCTCTATGAGCTCATGCGCCGCCGCAGGGAGACTTCCTCAATAATGCCGATCCGCCATGTCTGGGGCGCCACCTTGACCCAGAGCATCTTGGCTCGCCAGCTGCGGTTGCTGAACTCCATCTGCATTGAGGACGTGATCAGATGGGCCTGGAAGCTGACCGTGGCCGCGACTTTGGAGCCGCTGAGTTTCTTCAGGTTGAGTGTCTGGGTGTAGAACTCGTCCAGGCCCTGGGTGTTCTTGATGGATCGGAGGAATCCCTTTATCGCTGCTGTCCCCTTAACGGAAGTCGAGCGTGTTTTCCAGCGGAATTTCTTGTGGTAGAACGTGGCTGCGAGCTTCCAGTTGCCCACGTTTATCGCTTTGGAGTGTGCCTTGATGGCCCGTTCCACCTGGCTCTCCGGTGAGATTGCGACAGCTCCACAGCCCGCCGCCACGACGAGAGCTCCGAGAAGGGGCAGGACTTGAAGTGATATTCGCAGGGCTTTCATCGTCTGTCCGTGGCTCTGCCGTTACTTGAGAAGAGGGCCCCGGCTTCTGGCTGGAACCGGACGGTAAAGAAGATACCGTCCCGTCGCTGCCTTTCCAAGGGGGGGGGCGTAGAGCCGGTGTCTGGACGTCATCGTTCCGGGGGTATGTGGACTAACGTTGGTTGTCTGTCTATGGTGTGGGGGGGCCGCCTCCCGGAACTCAGCTCGGCAGCTATGGCGTCCGGGAACGTGGCGCGTCGCGCGTGTCCCGGAATGGCGGGCCATTCCAGGGGGAGGAGAATGCCCCATTGTTTGATACGCTTGAGGACACGGTGTAAGGAGACCTTTGGCTGTGAATTCGACGGATAGTGCAACGGTGTTGCTGAGTGGGGGGCTTGACTCGACCGTACTCCTCCATCATGTCGTCAAAGAGTTGGGGATTCCGTGCGTCTTCGCCCTTTCCTTTGACTACGGACAGCGGCACAGTCGGGAACTCATGATGGCGCGTTGGCAGGTAGATCGGCTTCCGGCCGTTCGGGAGCACCACGTGCTGGATCTGGGGATTTTTCGGGGGCTGGCCGCCGGGGCTACGGCACTGGTTGGGGGCGGCCCCGAGGTGCCTGATCTCGATGACTTGAGCGAGGACGAACTCCAGCAGCCCCCTACGTATGTGCCCAACCGAAACATGATGCTTCTCTCGCTCGCGGCGGCCTATGCTGAGGCCCGGGGGTGCAGCACCGTGTACTACGGAGCGCAGGCTCAGGACCGCTACGGTTACTGGGACTGTACAGGTGAATTCGTCGCGCGGATCAACGATGTGCTGGCTCTGAATCGCGGTCAGGCCGTCCGGGTGGAGGCGCCCTTCGCGGAGAAGCGCAAAGGTGAGGGCGTTCTGTTGGGGATGGCTCTGGGGGTTGACTTCGCTCACACGTGGTCGTGTTACCGCGGCGGGGGAACACCGTGTCTGACCTGCCCGACCTGCGTTGAGAGAGAACGGGCTTTCGACGAAGCTGGTGTAGCGGACCCGTTGGTCGCTCTGTGAGTTCGGGCGTCAGCCGTGGGGGTGGGCGTGCAGGCAGGGGACTGGGGAACTTGTTGCCTTTGGGCCTGAAAGACTGGCAAGCCGCTGTTTCTCAATCCGCTGGCGGATGTCCTTGATCTGGGCTTTCTGTTTGGCTGTGATGGACGGGGGCAGGTGCTTGCTCGCGATGACGTGTCCGTCGGCAAAGAGAATGTTATAGCCTTGCGGGTGTGGGGGCGGCACTTTTGCTGACACGCAGTTCAGCTCGATGAGCAACCAAGCCTTTTCGGGTCGGGGAAGGGAGCGCCGCCCCGCAAACTTGTCGTTGTAGATGAACGTCAATCCGAGCTTCCGAATTGCGTCAGGAGCGGCAGGACACTGCCACATCTCTCGCGGGATGCCGGCACCCGAGTCGTCCAGGATCTTCGCAATACTCTTGTCGTCCTCAAAAGGTCTGTCGGGGTAGAAGACGGCTTCGGGGTACTTTCCCTCTCCCATCTGGTACATCACAATGGACTTGCCGATTTGCTGCAGGTTCTGTTGGCACTGCAGTTGCGTTGCCTTTTGCTTCGCCCGTGAGTATTGAGCCGCAGGAATGCTGGTCACGATTGCCGTGACGGCCATCATCTCCGTCAGTGAGAACGCGAGCTGCCATTTTCGGTTTTTCCGAGCTGATCGCTTCATGGGTCCGTCTGCCTCTCGGTTTCCTGGCTCGAGTTTGGTCGTTGCGGCCGTTGTGCTGCCGGAGAAGTCGGTAGCGTGGTCTCCACTACATAGTATAACCACGGCAGAGCGTCTTTGGCAGTTGTCTTTGCTTCCCTTAAGAACCGGAGGCGATCGGCTGGTTCCGATGTTTGCTCGGCTGCGAGCCAGAAGGCGAGACTCCGGATGATGCTTGGGTTGTCTCTTGCTTCCATGGCAAGCTCGTGAGCCGGTAGCCATCCGAGCCCACCGAGACACAGCAACCCGATTCCCTGCTCCAGGTTGCGGCAACTGGCGTCGGCGTCTCCAGCGAGTTCACGCACGGCGGGAATTGAGGTGGTCCGGAGACTCTCCTGCCAGACCATGGTCACACTTGTGTTCCCCTTGGGGAGTCTGCTCGAAAGGGCGCTGAGGAACATCGCCAGGAACCCATCGACGGCGTCGGCTTCCTGAGGGCGTGACGGTGCGAGTGCCTCTCTTGCCAGTTCCAGGGCGAGGCCACGCCAGACGTTCCGGGCTTTCTCGCGGTCCCCCGCCAGCCAAGCGGCCAGCCCAGCTTCGAAGCTCGAGAGTTGGCGGTAGGCGTCCGGCAGCTCCTTCCTCCCGCTGAGGGAACGAAATACTCCTCTGGCAGCACGGTAGTCCCCCCGAGCCAGGGCCAGGCGTCCGAGCTCCCGTTGAGCAGTGGCGGAGCGCAAACTTGCCAGGTGCCTGTACCGACTCGTCAGTTGCACTGCTTCGGCATAGTCGGCTTCGCCAGGGGGGGACGGCTCTGTCTGTGCGCTAATGCGGCGTTCCAGCGCAAGGAGGATTGCTTCAGCTTGCTCCACGTCGTGGTCGTCAGTCAGGGCCTTCCAGGCTTTCTTCAGGAGGCGTTCGTCCTGGCTTGCGGCCCCCCCATCACTCGTTTCCCCCAGAAGTTCCGCCAGGCGAGCGCTCTGGCTGTTCAGCTGTGCTCTCTCGACGGCCTGCTCCTCCCATTGCCCTCCGAGTTTGCGCTCGTAGCGCTGCCATACGGTGAACAGGAGCGTACTCGCCGCCGTAAGGGCGAAAGCCGCGACTTTGTGTCGGCGGATGACGCGATCACAGCGCTCGAACAGATTGGGCACCCGGACGCTAACCCGCCCGCCCGCCTGGTGGGCCTCGAGGTCTAGCAACACATCCCGCATGGACCGATACCGGTCTTCCGGATCCTTCTCGAGGAGCTTCTGAAGCAGGGCGGCAATGTCTTTCGGGATACCCGGCCGCAGCTTCCGTGCATTCCTGGGGCGAGAGTGGCGGATGATTTCAAACATCTCCACCATCGGCACCTGCGCAGGGATATCGTAGGGCGGCTTCCCGGTCAGGAGTTCGAAGAGCAGGACTCCGAAGCTGTAGATGTCCGTGGGGACGCCCGTTTTCTTGGCCGAGAGGGTTTGCTCGGGGGCCATGTAGCGCGGCGTGCCCATGGACATGGAACTGATGGTCAGGTTGTGAGAGTCCTCGAACTCCATGCGGGCCAGCCCAAAGTCGGCCAAGAGCGGTTCGTGGAAGTCAGTCATCAGGATGTTCCCGGGCTTCAGATCCCTGTGGATGACTCCCTGATCATGGGCATAGGACAGGGCCTGAGCAATGGCGGTTCCTATCTTGAGGGCTTGGGGCAAGGGCAGAAGCGAAGTCGCCAGCACCTTCTCCAAGGTGTGTCCCCCAGGCACCAGTTCCATGGCGATGTAGTGCGACCGGCCCACGTGTCCTGTGTCATAGACGGTCACGACATGGGGATGCCTGCGCAGTCGTTTGGCGGCATCGGCTTCGCGTCGGAAACGGGCGAGAATTGTGGCTGGCAGGAAGACGGTCTCCTCCATCACCTTGAGCGCGACCGGGTCTCCGTCAGGATCAACTGCTGAGTAGACCAGCGCCATCCCTCCCCGCCCGACAAAGCCGGTGATCGTGTAAGGACCGATCTTCCCTCCGGCCGGCATCGTGCCGGGAGGGGTGATGCTCTCGGCGGAGTTTCCGCCCGGGCCTGGTTCCAGGATGCGAGTCCGGGCGAGAATGGAGGAGTCCGTCGATACTGGGGGGGGATCGGTGGCGGGGGTGAGGTTAGACTGGGGGGATGCCATTCAGAGCTCCGGGTTGTGGAGATGGCCCCACCTCGGGCTCTGCCAACGCCGCGCTTCACAGGAGCGGTCAAGCCTGCACGCGACGTGCTTCGAGAGCCGGGTGTCGTCGATGTCCTGCAAAGCGAACGACGTTCTTCAGGTCTCGACCGGCAGTTCAGCCTCGTCCACGAGCATGACGGGGATTTCATCACGAACGGGATAGCGTCGTCCGCATGTTTGGCAGACGAGCCAAGCGCCGTCTTCCGAGAGAAGGACGGGAGGTCGTTCATCGCAGGCGGGGCAAGCCAGGATGTCGAGGAGTTCCTTGCTGATCATCGGCTGGGTTCCATGACGTTATTCCACATCTGTGCCTCTGGGGCAACCGTTACTCAGAGTCAGTATAGCCCTGGCCGGGGATTCCGTCCAGGTCGGGAAGAGACGGTCTACAGCCGGCGGAGGGGCACCCCTGCTGATTGCATTCGATCTGGACGGTCCTAAATTGTCCCTTTTCTGTGATGTGCCCGGTGGATTCGCCGGGATCTGCGGCATGTATGGTGCGTGCCGGCGCTTTGGTCTACGGAGCTGATCCGGAAAGCAGAGAATGATGAAAACGTATGTTTTGGTGGGTAGCGGTGGCCGATCCTGCATGTACACGGATGCACTGATGGGGGATTTTTCGGACGCCGGGCAGCTGGCCGCTTTTTGCGATGTCAACCAGACGCGTATGGACTACTACAATGAGTACCTGCGCGAGCGGCACGGGCATGATCCGCTGCCAACGTACGGAGCTCACGAGTTCGACCGCATGATCGCGGAGCAGAAACCGGACACGGTCATTGTCACGAGTGTGGACCGAACACATCACCGCTACATCTGCCGGGCTCTGGAACTGGGGTGTGACGCCATCACCGAGAAGCCGATGACGGTGGATGCGGGGAAATGCCAGCAGATCATTGACACGGTCCAGACCACGGGCCGGAACCTGACAGTGACTTTCAATTACCGCTACGCTCCACGCAACACCCGGGTCAAGGAGATCATCCGCAGCGGCGTGGTGGGGGATATCGTCAGTGTCCATTTCGAGTGGCTTTTGGACACGTCCCATGGGGCTGACTACTTCCGCCGTTGGCATCGCGACAAACGCAACAGTGGCGGGCTGATGGTCCACAAAGCGACTCACCACTTCGATCTGATGAATTGGTGGATTGACTCGTATCCTACCGTTGTTTACGCTCAGGGCGGACTGAGCTTCTACGGGCGGGAGAATGCTGAGGAGCGGGGGGTCACACAGTTTTACTCCCGTTCCCGCGGCTCGGATATCGCGGCGCGAGACCCATTTGCTCTGAAGGTAACAGAGAAGGATACGAGGCTTCGGGGGCTCTACTATGACGCAGAGAACGAGGATGGTTATCACCGTGACCAGAGCGTGTTTGGCGATGGCATCTCGATCGAGGATTCGATGTCGGTGATGGTCCAGTACCGGAACCGAGCTGTCATGACTTATTCACTGAATGCGTTCTGCCCCTGGGAAGGCTACCGGGTGTGCTTCAACGGCACGAAGGGGCGCCTTGAGTTCAATGTGGTTGAGAAGTCCTACGTGAGTGGCGGCTACGAAGACTTCAACATGCCGGGCATGCGTGAGCTCGAAGGAGAAAAGAAGACGCTTGTTCCCGAGATTATCTTCCAGCCCCAATTCGGCAAACCCCAGGTCATTGACTATGAACAGGGCGATAAGGGCGGCCATGGAGGCGGGGATGTGCGCTTGCTCAACCATGTCTTCCGTGGTGCAGAAGACGATCCACTGGGGCACGCCGCGGGCTATTTCGACGGGGCCGCCTCGATCATGACGGGGATCAGTGCCAACGAGTCTATGAAGACAGGGCAGCCGGTGACGGTCAACTCCCTTGTGGACTTGGAGCGCCTCCGCCAAGTGACGCTGAACTGAGCGTTTTCCCGATTGTGTCGCCTTCCAGGTGTGACGGCTGACTCACGGGCCCCAGGAGCCGCCTTGCAGCCCAGGCTGTGGAGCGCTCCGGACCCCTCGGCGGGTATCGGGTGGCCGCGAAACTGAGGCTGGGTTGTCTGGAACTATGCCTGACAGCGATTTCCACTCCATGTTCACCATCTCCTGGCGGAGCAGGGGCCATGTGTTTTGCGGGCTCGTCTTCCTCGTCTTCGGAGCCCTGGTTCAAGGGGCAGTCTACGAGTTGGCGGGTGTCACTGAGCCTGGAAGTGCTTACCGGTGGCTGGACGTTGCGGGGAACGTCTACACATCTTCCTTCCGAGAAGCCTACACCTATGCCCAGGCCCAGGTCACGGTCGATTTGTCTTCCCACGGACAGGTACTTCACGGCACTCTGACTGCTACCGGGCTCAAACCGAATTTCGCCTATCAGATCAAACTCAGGGGCGATCCGGGAACGGCCACCAATGAAAGGCTTGGTTTGGCTGGCCGCTGGTGGCAGGAGATGTGGGATGGCGGCGCCTGGACGGGAGGATGGAACCTAAACAACAAGGGTGTCGGGACGTTTCCCAATCCCAATGACCAGGATTACTTCTCTCGCCGGGATGTGAGCAGCGACACGAGCCCGACAGAGAAGCTGTACCGTTTCTCTGCTTACATTGTCCTGGCGTACTTTGTCACGGACAGCCAGGGGGCCGCCGCGTTGTCGTTCTCGGGGGGGAGCAGTTACCATGTACTATGGACGACTGACCAACGCCCCTGGGAGCCTGAGGACGGGCCCTTGATCACCGTTCCGGTCATTCCGAGCGATTCTCATCCCGCCTACGCCATGGATGGACAGGCGCAAACGGTATCTGTTTTCGGCGAATGGGAGCGCCTTCCGGTTGGGGGCGTGTTCCTGAGTGAAGGCGACTATGATTGCCGGCTCCTCCTCTCTGAGGAGTCTTTCCACGGTATGGGGGGAACGTATTCCGGCTTCTGGGCGCCCGCTCTCGACAGAGCTGTAGCGTTCCGGATCGATCGAACGGCTCCCACCGTGCAGGTCCATTGGGACAGCCCGTGGGGCGTCTCGCTGCTGTTTTCAGAAGAGGTCTATGGCGCTGACAGCGCTTCTTCATACGTTCTGCTGCCGAACGGAACAGTGGGCGATGTGCTGTCAGTGGGAACGAACGACTTCCGTCTCTTTACGGGAGCGCAAGTGCCCGGGATTGCGTACTCTCTGAGTCTGACCGACATCACCGATGCGGCTGGTAACCCAACGGCTGGACAACTGTCCGTTCCGGCTGGCCGGTTTGCCACTGCGTCTAGTCCTGGGGACGAGGGTGATGTGTATCTTTATCTGGGGCTCTCTCCCCGGGCAACGGGCGGGGTTGACTCCGGACTTGACGTGCTGTCCGATGGTACGGGGCCGCTTGAGCTCATTTCCCCGCAGGGAGGAGATGGGGTGACGCTGGTCAGTGATTTCAGGCGTGATACTGATGCCGCCACTCGCTGGCGTGTTCATGTGCTTGGCGCGGAAACGCTGGGAGAACGATTTGACGTTGTGTGGCAAGCTGGTGGCGTTGACACCGGGGCCGGGGCAGTTCTGCAGAGGCTCGAGCACGAGACAGCTGTCGGGGG
>Ga0209045_1001357_pt1 | contig 22503 bp, 20 predicted proteins | sample SaaInlLV_10m_DNA_4_FD_184664 | JGI IMG/M metagenome (GOLD analysis project Ga0209045, IMG submission 184664) | Marine microbial communities from expanding oxygen minimum zones in the Saanich Inlet - Saanich Inlet SI072_LV_200m_DNA (SPAdes) (version 2) | ecosystem: Environmental > Aquatic >...
CACTCTGAATCAGACGACAATCCGCCAAACAGAGTCAATTTAGGATCATCCAGCGGGTCAACAACACAAAATTCTGATTCTGCATACAGCTGAGCAACACAGTCAATCGCCGAAGCCCGTTTCCTATGCTCTGCAGCTTCCTTTTCCTGCTCTATGGCAAGTACACGCTCCTGAGCTTCCCGCTTTGCCCGCTCAATTTTTTGCTGTCTTTTATGTTCCAAATTTTTAAGCCGGGCACGCTCAACCTCAGCTGGATTTGGCTCACCAAGCACACAGGACTGTTGGCCAGATGACTCTTTATTGCCCTGCCCGGATGAAACTTTATGCGAGACCTCCTCATTATCCGAGCCAAACAGAAGCTTTAAGCCTAATACAACAGCTGCAGTCAATCCTGAAACTTTCGTTCCAGCCTGTTTCTGTGTTGTAAAAACGGCGTTGTGATTCCATTCATCATCCCGATAATCGGCATGCGCGACACCCACAAAAAGTGTCAGTAAAAAAAAGTTGAATATCATAACCCTAGAATGAGGGACCTTCATGTTGAGCTCCTTTTGCATAGCGGCCGGTCCAATTAGTTGTCTGGTTTATAACACACAACCGACAGTCAAACAAGAGCAATTTACAAGCCCTTATTTATCCAGTATTTTTATTTCACATTGACATTTACTTTCAGCCTGGTAAACTAAATAGTGACAATGGAACAGGCGACTAGTTCCGTAAATATATTAAATGGGGTGTAAAAATGAAGATAAAAAACATACTTTCAAGACTTTTACTCGTTGCGACCATGCTCACAGCTGTCCCATCACAAGCTGGAATATTTAGTAAGACGAAAGCGTTCTTAACAAATCATAAAAGTACGCTTGCAGGTTCAGCTTTATCCATGAGTGCGGGTGTAGCCTTAGCAAAAATCTTGCCCAAATATACGAAAAATGTTTCATCTAAACTTAATTTAACAGATTCCATCCTTAAAAAGATTATTCAAAAGCATCCTAAAGCTTATGGAACACTTTTTCTTGGAGCTATAACCGCATGTTACTTCTTAGAAAATAGAAATCAAATTCTGCGCAAAGCTGCAATTAAAGGCAACTATCGCAAGGCTTGGTTGTCACTAAAATTAGGTGCCAACGTAAATGATAAATTTAACTACACCATGACACCACTCCATCGGGCGGCACAAAACGGATACACAGAAATGGCAAAGCTTTTTCTTGCCCATGGCGCTAAGATAAATGCAAAAAATTTTGGGGAAGAAACGGCTCTATCTTTAGCAATTTCTGCAGGCCACATTGAAACAGCAAAACTACTAATAGCCAATAGTGCCAACATCAATACTACAGATACATTGGACAAAGTTACTCCGTTACACAATGCTATAATATGCAACCATAAAGACATTATAAAGCTCCTAATTGCCCACGGCGCCAACATTATTGCAAAAACACAATCTAACTTAACTCCCAGAGACTACGCTGCACAATTTAGCGCAAATGCAAAAATTGAAACGCGTTTCAAAGACCTTGAACAACTTTTAACAGATCTTTCCAAGCAAGCTAACAAACAAGAAAAAGCACTGTTCTTGCAAGCAATAAGAAACGATTCCAAACTAAATCAAGATACCGTTGAGCTATTCATCCAAAACCAACTTATGCGCAAAACTATAACGCCAAAACTTGTTTACAGCGCACTAAAAAAAGATAGCCTAAGGCTATTTCATTCTGGCGCATTAAGTAGCGAATGGCTCAAACAAGCTATTTCTACTCTTTCGCCAACGATAGATGAGCTGTCATTCATCTGGGATAAAAATTGGAAAAATGCCAAAGCGACACCCCTATCAAAAGGACTACAAGCTCTTTACCATCATTCTAAAAAAATGGCTTACAAAGCCTACGGCAAAACTATTAATGATTACGGTATAACCTTAAAACGACTATCAAAAGGCGGTACCAAGTTAAAAACCAAGTCGATTAAAACCACGTCTAAACAGTTTGGTATGGGCATTGCGCACATCATCGCTAGTTATTAAGGGCGATAAAAAACAGTCAATATTAAAATATTTTGTACTACAGGGCTCGATTAAAAATTGGGCCCTTTTTGCATTATTGCTTGCCCTCTTGATTAACCATTTTATTTATGATTACGTTATAGTCGTAATATATACACTCCGAATACAAACTAAAAATGCACTCCCACCAAATTAAATGTGTACACTATAGAATATGAAAAACGTTCAAAAACTTATACAGACTGTTTCACAAAAGCTGCGCCCTGCTTATTCAGTAGCAGAAGCACAAGCTATCGCCTGGTGGTTAGTTGAGAGTGCAAGCAACAAGAATAAAGTTCAACTACTTACTCAGATCAGCCCGTTAGAGCCTGCAGTTGAGAGCAAGGTCATGGAGTGGCTTCAAGAACATCTTGAGGCGCACAAACCAATTGCTTATATTTTGGGGCATATACCTTTTTTGGAGCTCGATATTCTTATCAAGCCTCCTATTCTAATTCCACGCCCAGAAACAGAAAGTTGGGTAAGCCAGCTCATAACCAACCTTCAAGATCTACCTACCAACAACCTCAAAATACTGGACCTTTGCACCGGTAGTGGATGCATCGCTTTAGCCCTAGCAAATGCCCTACCACAATCGCACGTCACAGGAATCGACATAAATCCACAGGCTATCGCCCTGGCTAGTAAAAATGCGAAGCACAACAACATTGCTAACGTAACGTTTTTTGAATCAGATCTTTACCAGGCAATTGAGGCCACACACAAATTTGACCTTATCACTGCTAATCCCCCTTATATTGCAAGCGATGAATGGGACGAGCTAGAGCCCTGTGTAACCGAATGGGAAGACCGCCTAGCGCTACACTCAAAAGACAAGGGATTGCATCTAATCAAAAAAATTATACAGCAAGCTCCAGCACTTTTGGCTCCAACACGGTTGCCTAGCATACCCCAACTAACACTCGAGATTGGGTATAAACAGGCAAAAGCGGTAACACAGCTCTTACAGTCTCACGGGGCAACACATACACAAACTCAAAAAGATCTGCATGGCAATGACCGAGTTGTCATGGCCTGGTGGTAAAAACACGTAGACGCCCAAAAAAAATATCCGTAAACTAGATACCAATAAATCGTTCTCAACAAAAGGCCGCTCCAATGGGTATAATTCGAAAACTCTCAATACACGAAGCACGCAAAATCGCTGCTGGCGAAGTTGTTGAACGACCATCAAACGTGGTTAAGGAGTTGCTCGAAAATTCTCTGGATGCCGGTGCAACCAAAATCGATATCGTACTTAAGGACGGCGGCAAAAGCCTAATTCAAGTCACCGACAACGGTTGTGCAATGTCCCCTGAAGACGCTCGCATGAGCATCGAGCACCACGCGACAAGCAAAGTACAGTCAGTTGACCAGCTTTATTCAATCGACACATTCGGCTTCCGTGGAGAGGCACTATCAAGCATTTGTGCTGTAGCTCGGGTTACACTAATCACAAAACAAGAACAGGACGCAAGCGGAATACAGCTTGAAATCGCAGAAAGTCGCATACAAAGCGAGTCTGCTGTTGGGTTCCCGACGGGTACACAAATTAGCGTACGAGATCTTTTTTATACCGTACCTGCTCGCAAAAAATTTCTTAAAAAAACTGACACTGAATTCCGACAAATAGTACTGCTTTTCCAAGCGGCTGTTCTGGCAAACCCTAACGTGCACTTCACACTTACCAGCGATGGCACCGTGCGTTACAACTGCCCTCCAGTTCCCAAGCCTATCAACCGAGCCGCTCAAGTCTGGGACACAAAGCTTGCACAGCACTTGTTAGACGTTCAACATACAGTTCAAGGTCACAAAATAAGTGTTTCTGGTATTATAACCGACCATGAATACAGCCGGTACGACCGCAACAGTATCTTCTTTTTTATCAACAAACGTTGGGTCAAGAACTATACACTCGCCCAAGCGTTGGTCAAAGGTTACCAGGGTGTACTACCTGACCGTAAGTACCCTAGCGCAGCCATTTTTGTAACAATCATCCCTGAGCATGTTGATGTTAACATTCACCCTCGCAAAGAAGATGTTCAACTCCTACACCCACGCGTAGTACTCAACGGTATAACAGCAGCTGTAAAAGAAACGCTGGAACAAAACGTCAGCAATCGAATAGCAACCAGACCAGCAGAGCAAATAAGCAATACCGCTTTACCGCAATCCTCTTACGTTCCTGCAACACCTCTAACAAACAGCATTCAACAACCAGCATCTTTTGCCCGCAAATTGGCCACGCCAGGAGCAGAACTAACCTTACCAACTAAACAAACAATTACTGCGCAACAAGCTCCAATAACAGTTGCAAACCTTGCTCCTTTCCCTTTAGCCCCAACTCAATCAATTGCTCAAGAAAGCAATAATCAGGCAACGCTTTCTACCCATCCGGTTCAGTACATCGGTGTATTTGATCATACCTATATTCTTGTAGAGCAAGAGCACAATCTGATTTTAATCGACCAACATGCGGCCCATGAACGCATTCTGTACGAGCGCTTTAAAACTCGCTTTCAAGATAGCCCGATAGTTGGCAACGCATTCCCAACTATCATCGAACTTAGCAGCAATGCGTACAACACCATGACAAAACACCTGGCTATGTTTAAAGAATTAGGAATCGAGCTCGAGAGCTTTGGAGACAATCAGCTAGTTGTAAGAGCTCAACCTGTTTATACAAAAAATATCGACATGAAGGAACTAATCAATGAGGCTGTCGTTATATTTGACACAACAGAAGACACAGACAGCCAAGCATTATTTAAAACAATTACCGAGAAACTCCGTGCGACCATGGCCTGCAAAGCCGCGGTTAAAGCAGGAGACAAACTTTGTGACAAACAGATCAAGGAGTTGATTGAACAGCTAGACAAATGCAATAATCGTCTCACTTGCCCCCACGGCCGTCCAACCAGTTGGACTTTAAAAGGAACAGAAATTGAACGCTTTTTTAAACGACGCACGTAAACTTTGTATCACAATTACTGTTGTTCTGATGGCTGCAAGCGCACAAGCTGGACGTGGAAATTATAATAATAATCAACCATCGACAAACCCGTTAGATAAAAAAATTTATTGGTGGGCAAATACTCTTGGTCTAAAAAGAAGCCTTAACGCCCTTACAATAACTCCAAAAGATAATTCTGGTAACAACTATTCTAAATTTCGTGCGGTCGTAAAACGAGACTTAAATTCAAAAAATTTATTTGTCGTAACCGGCCAACAGAATGTCCAATTAAATAATGGAAACTTTGTCTGGAAAACCGTAGTTACCAAACAAAATAACAATAAATGCTATCAACTAAAAATCTACATACCCACAACTTATCCTAAATGTTTAAATACAGCCGTCTCAACAACAATGTCTAAGTTAAAATCGCTAGCAATATCACATAAACAGTAAACTCTAACAAAAAAAAGGAACATAAATTGAACGCTTTTTTTAACGACGTACGTAAACTCTGTATCACAATTACTGTTGTTCTAATGGCTGCGAGTGCACAAGCTGTACATGGCAGAATACAATTAGGCCCTAAAAGCAAGCCGCTAGCTAAAAAATATGCCTTTAAATTGCTCAACCCACATCGCGCAAAACCATCATCAAAATACGATCCCAATAAAATAATCAAAAAATGGTCTGCTAAAAACAACTTTTCAGCCCTAATTTTCCCATTCGGAAAAAAATATCGCACTAAAGTTGAAAAAATCCCTAAACTTCCAAAGATTATTCGTATAAGAAACCAACACCTAACTAAAAATGGATCCTGGAAGACTCTCAAAACAAGCAATGGCCCAAAAAAATACAACGCAGACCAAACATCTGTACATATAAAGAACACAACCCAACTTATAAATGTCATCAACAAAAAGATGCAAGAAATAAAAGATCGCACAAAAAAGCGTAACCAAGGCGCTTCTAAACAAAACAAGCTACAGAGACCTAAAAAAGCTCGGAAAAATAACTTCCCTACACAAGGACGTCACTCCAATATCAAAAGGCCGCAGAATTGAAAAATTTTGTAAAAAACTGGCGAAATCTATGCCTTGCCATCATCGCCGTTTGTATAGTTGGAAGCACGCAAGCCGCTCGAGGACCACGATCAGGGCATAACGAAGATAAGCTTACTCAAACCAAAATTAAGGTTCTGCTAGAAGAACAAAGTCGCGGTATTGTTAGCTCACTTCATCTACCATACAAAAAAGATTATCGTGTTAAAATTCGGCCTTCGGAACATGACAGTTTATGGATGCTGCACATCGAAGGTCAGTGTCGTAAAGTAAGAAAAGATAAATCTATTCGCTGGAAGACTATTTTTGGCAAAACCTACTACCCAAAAGCAGCTACATATTTACACTATACGGTCACAAAATTCGTCGATACTCGCCAGGGTAATAAGCTAACAAAAATCACTTTATATAAGGCCATTTACGCTGTAGCTAGACAAATTGAATGCTATAAAACGTGGAAGCTAAAGAAAGCAAAAGATCCAAAAAACCACTCTATTTTTATAATTCCGTATCAATTTTAATCGTAATATTTAGGAGGAATATTTATGTACCTAGTCGCCAATTGGAAGCTATACCGTCCATTTGATGAGGGTATGACCTGGTCAATGCAACATCGCAACCAACTTCACAAACTCGCACAAAAATCCAAACTGGTTATCTGCCCAACGCATGAACAGCTCTCAAGCATCGGCACAATTCTGCAAGATACTGATGTTTTGTTAGGCGCACAAGACTGTGCAACTCAACAACAAGGTAGTGCCGTTGGAACAGTCTCTGCATACTCTTTACGTGAACTAAACTGCTCACACTGCATCATCGGTCATAGCGCTCGAGAACGTCAATGTTGCGAAAGTTTAGCCGATATAGCAAAAAAAATGACCTGTCTTTTTGAACAACAGATCACACCAATTGTTTGCATCGGAGAAGCCCCAGGCAGCGATTGGCAATCACAACTCATGACGCAATGCGAAGCAATCTTAGAGCTGGTCAGGCAACAACGGCAACACCACTTTATCATCGCTTACGAGCCGATGGACGCAGTTGATTCTCAAACCGCGCCAGACCGCAAAAAAATAACCGATATTTTTACATGGTTACGACAAACATTCGACCGGACAGGTGCACTCAATTATGATCTTCTGTACGGCGGAAACGTTAATCCACTAACAATCGGCGCACTTTCTGACATCCCGTTCCTTAACGGTGTACTCGTTGGCCGCGCAAGCCTAGAAATAGACTCGATTACAACACTAATTCAACAGCTTAGTCCGCTTCGCGAATCTTAAAGCGCTGCATCAACTCCTCGATAGTGTCACGGAAGCCACCGTACTCAAGCTCACCGTAGGGTAGCATAGCGGCACCGGACCAACCTTGGTCACGAATATGCAATGCTTTTTCTTGCGCCTTGAGGCGTACAAGGTCCCATGCCTTCGAATCAAAAAAGTCGATGTATCCGGCACTGAACTGTCCCAGCTTGTCTACCGAAAAACCCAGAGCACTCACTATTGGCAAACAGTACATCCCGCTAGCAGGTGTATTGATAGGTACCGGCATTAGCGGCATCACGTGCGACCCTCGCGAACCACCCCCAACGTAGTGTGCCTTAGCATACGGCATTAGTAACTCTTCAGGTGCTGGGAATATACCTTGAGTACGAACCAAAACTACAGGGTCGTCCTTGCCAGTATACTTGCCTGCGATTGCGTGTAAGCGCTGTGCCGAAACTGCAGCAGCCTGCTCGTCGTAAGTTCTGGACCAGATACTGTCGATACCAAAGCGTTCATTGTCTCGCAGTAGCGCAGCAATTTTGTAGCCATCTTCTGGGGCGTTGAGACGTACAATACTGTCCTTGTCGGCATGATTCATGTCGATAACGTCAAAAGCAAACCCTTTGATCATTTTTGGCAACATTAGCCCTGCACAGTACATCGGGTCTGCAAAAGCCAAGTACGTCGGCAGGTTATAAGCTCCAGGACTGCATTTGTCGGCAGCAAACAGCATGAATGACTCTGCAGGACGGTGCCCAGAAAGCTTATGCTCAAAAGTTACTTCTGCAACTCCTGGTCCGGCACCCCGTACATTTGAGGACGGTGCATCAACCAACAAATCCTGACCGGCTCCGTACAGGCCATGCTCACTTGCAATTTTAGTGGCCTCAATGAATGTATCCCACGCAAATTGATGAACACCCGTATCATTTTTGCCTGCAGTGTGTGACATAACCAAAATTATGTCATCCCCGATGTGATAGGCCATTCCATCAATTAATAGGTTGTCTTTAACAGCTTGTCGCAATCGACTTGAGGCCTTTTCTACCATAGCTGTCAATGGCTTGGTATGACCTCCAATTGACCCAACATCAGCCTTAATGACCGAAAGTGTTAACTCCATTAACTCTCCTTTTATGCATTCATAAGGGTACGATTAACGCCACCTGCTAAAAAATATTTGCTGCCCCGCAAACCATAGTCCGCCCTTACCAATCAGACGTAACCCATGATTAATGAGCCACAATCCGGTAATGAGGGCAATAATAGGCAGAACAAGCGGCATGGTTAAAAACATAATTAAAAGCATGCCCGCGGTTATAAGTAGATAACCTATGATTTTATTTGCTAGCATGTAAAAGCTCCCGTAATAGCTATAAAAAATTTAATTCTATGGTAACGTAAATAATTGTATCAGAAACAATCCTATTTATTTTAGCATCTTAATCAATCGAGATTTCCATGAAAAGCTATTTACTAATCTTATCCACTTTTTTGACCATTTTTCCTGCGTTTCTTTTGGGCACCAACCCGGACAATGATCTAGTCGTTCTACGTCCCATTCCCATCCGTCCCCCCTCAAGACTAACTGTACTTACTAGATTCACTCTAGAAGAAACTGGACTAACTCAAGAAGAAAGCGCCGCAATAGAGCTACGTGATATCCTTACAGGAAGAACCAACCACTCAATAACGTCTCCTAGAACCAACAATTCCATGACGCCTACTAGAACAACCACACCTATAAACTTAGGCCAGCCAGACAAAGAAAAACAAAACTGTTTACAAAAATTGGCCAAAAAAAATAACATCCAACTTTCGCAAAAGCCACTCAAACCTAAACCAAATTCATCCAACAACAAGTTTTGTCAGTCAAACCAACAAAGTACACATAATTCTCAGAGGCAATATTCCCTGCCGGAGCCACAACAAAGGCACCAAAACTATCTGCAAAATAATCAAACAAGCCTTGTATCCCAAGACATACAAAACATTCAATATAATCCGAATAATCCAAATCCGTATCAACAACGGCAACAATGGCCTCAGAACCCACCGAATCCTTACAACAATCAGTTCAACCATTCAAACCAAATAAACCATCGGTTAATACAAAATTCTCAGAATTATTCGCAGCCGAATCAGACAAACTACAATCCAAATAATTATCAACAACCACAACAACGGTACCAAAACTATCCGCCGAACAATCAAACAAGCCTTAGATCCCAGGACAGACAAAACATTCAATATAATCCGAATAATCAGAATCCGGATCAACAACGACAACAATGGTCTCAGAACCCATCAAATCCTTACAACAATAATCAGTTCAACCATTCAAACCAACGGTTAATACAAAATTTTCAGAATTATTCGCAGCCGAAGCATACAAACTGCAATCCAAATAATTATCAACAACCACAACAGTTGTCTCAAAACTCATCGAGTCAATGCCGTAATCAGAACTATGCAATCAATAAGAAACCGCAAATATATCAACAACGATCCAAAAAGTTTCGCACTGGATCTAATAACACTACGCAGCTGCCCTTAAGCAATCACAGCACAAATAAAGGCAATAAGCTTAATCAAGCTAATTATGAAGCTTATTGTCGCAAGCAAAAAATGCGTAGCCTAGCACAAAAAGAATGCAATTCTAGCGTTCAGAGCTCTTATCGCAAAAACAATTGATAACGAATCACTCGTTATCAATACACAAAAATAAGCAAAAAATGGCATCTCCAAGGGGATTCGAACCCCTGTTTTCGCCGTGAAAGGGCGACGTCCTAGACCAGGCTAGACGATGGAGACAAAGAAAATGGCGAGCCGCGTTGGATTCGAACCAACGACCCACAGCTTAAAAGGCTGTTGCTCTACCAACTGAGCTAGCGGCCCTCCCATGTCAATTAATGTATAAATACCGGTCCTATTTGTCAACAATTAGCTTGCATTAAAACAGAATCCATGTGCTGATGTAGCAGTAAATGAAGACACCTACGATATCCATAAGCGTTGCAAGGAACGGCCCAGCCGAAAAAGCCGGGTCTATATTTAGCTTTTTTAGCATGATCGGCATCGCACTTCCCAACACAACCGAAACTGTCACAATCGCCGACAGGGACGAGCTAACCGCAAAACTTGGCCAGAAACTTTGGCATACATAATACGCCCTTGCAAATGCAACAACACCCAGAACAAAAGCCAAGGCAACTGCCATGAGAATCTCGCGTCGTAAAAAACGCATCATATTATCTTTATTAACCTCGCCTGAGGCCATTCCTTGAATAACCAAAGCCGAAGTTTGCGAACTTGAGTTACCTCCGGTACTAATGAGCATCGTAATAAAGTACATCAAAAGACCTGCCAAGGTTGCCTCGTAACGCTGTATAATTGTACTCGAAAGGGATTGTGCCAGTAATAACAGAATTAGAATGCCAGAGCGCTCAAAAAAGAGCCGCTTAAACGAAGTTTCAAAATAAGTATTTTTTATAGGATGCAATGCAGACATTCGGTATAGATCTTCTGAGGCCTCTTCGCCAATGACATGGACTAGAGTCTCGCCCGTTATAACACCCAAAAATCTAGACTGTCCATCTACAACCGGCGCAATATCAAGGTCGTAGTGGCGCATTTCTTTTGCCACGTCTTCCTGATCAATATCTGTTGTAAAAATAGCAGGACTAATCTGAGCAAAAGAGCTTAAAAGTGTATCCGCTGACTTGAGCACAAGATCTTCTAGGCGAATATAGCCAGAAATGATTCCTGACCCATCAACCAAGAAAATAAGCCTAAATACCTCTTTGCGCGGCTGTAACTTCTGTATTGTCTTAATTGCTTTATCAACCGTCAGATTACTATCAAAGGCCAGCACATCCGGGTCCATTATGCCGCCAGCTGAACGTGGATCAAATTGCAATAACGATAGAATCCTCTCCCGTTCTCTTTTACGCAAAAGCTTCAAATATCTTTGAAGCTCTCCACCAGATAGCTGATTAAAGAGATCTGCCACATCATCAATTGACATGGTACGAAGAATTCGTATTATTTCTACATCTTCAAGCAGAGCCAGCGAATAGCGCTGCATCTTGTGGGTAAAATAGGCAAAAAATGCTGCTTTATTCTCCAGATCAAGTGATGCAAAAAAAAGGCGGAACTTGTCCCAAGACAACTCACCCATCAATGCAACACCATCTGCAGGGTGCAACTTAAGAAAGTCCTTCCACAACTTTTGGGCTTTTTTTGTTTCGCCTTCAATAAATTCATCAAACACAAGTTGTATCTGATTTAGTAGTTCCCACTCCATGGCCGCTCCCACTTTCAAAATAGCCGGTACCATGCTAGCATAGGCAGCATTATCCGATAATTCTAACACCATCAAAGTGCATTGTCCATTTGACTTTAACGTACTTGTTTATACAATTAAAAGGTGATTAAAAATTTTGTCGTTGCTGAAATCAAGAGCTTTCATGACACTCGTCAGTCCCCCTATTATTGAGCCTGGTAGCACCTTAACATTCATAGCTACACCAGAACACGATTTGTGTCGCCTGGACTCCTTCATTGCACAACACATACCAAACCATTCTCGCACCTTCTTTAAAGGTTTGATCAATGGTAGCTATGTCACCGTTAACAATCAGGTCGTAGCCAAGTCAAGCAGACCAATAAAAACAGATGACAAAATCACTGTAACATTTCCAGTGCCACCCAAGAAGGATATTAGCAATCTAATAACCGACGACCTTGGCATAGAAATTGTTGCTGATCTAGAACATTTTATGATTATCAACAAACCTGCTGGACTTTTGGTACACCCACCATCATCAAAAAGCACCGATATCACCCTTTCTGACTGGCTAGTAGCGAGATTCCATGAACTGGAAAATGTCGGTTATTCTGACAGGCCTGGTATCGTACACCGTCTTGACCGAGCAACATCTGGTATCATGGTTGTCCCCAAAAACAGCTGGTCTCACTTGCAATTTGGAACGATGTTCCGCACAAGAACAATTCACAAAACTTACATGGCATTGGTACGCAAACACCCTGAACGTACAGGCAAAATCGATTACCACATCACACGTCATCCAGCACACAAAAATCGAATGATGCACTCAAGGGAAGAGGGTCGAGTATCGCTGACCAACTACAAGGTTAAAGAGTACTTACAAAACAGTACGCTTGTAGAGGCTAAACCGGTAAGCGGACGCACACACCAAATTCGTGTGCACTTTGCAGCAATCGGCCACGCACTAATCGGTGACCCAATTTATGGCAGCAAATCAAAATTTATTAAACGGCAGGCGTTGCACGCACAAAGTATCTCGTTTGAGCTGCTTGGCACAACTTATGAATTCTCCTGCTCAATACCAGATGATTTTGAAAAACTGATAGAAAGAGCCCGAACTTCCGATATGTAACAATTGGCCTTCCAACTAAACTCGGCAGGCCAGCATTGATTCACAAATTGTGACAGCAGTCGCAAAGCGCTCAATAAATCGACTAACTAATGCCGCCTCATTCGATATATACAAGTTTTCACGATTGTGACGGCACGCCGATGAGGTCAAGTTACAAGAACCAAAAAGCACCAAACTACCACCACCCGGTAAAGCCATATTGTTATGAAAAATTATGACTTTTTCGTGCATTAATTTCTGGTAAAAAGGTGTCTGAACTCGCTCGTGATTATGCACAGTAATACCATTATTGCGCAGATAAGAAACCTTGCTAAAAGGGCAATCAAAATTGCCACCATCAATAATCAACTCAACAGACACACCCTGCCCAGCCTTGCGCACAAGAGCATCTGAAATTTTTTTGTTGGTTACCATGAACTGCATAAGCTGAACTTTTTCTACTTCGTTTGCAATTAACGAACAAAGCATGCGCTCAATCGGGTCTTCTGGCGAGAACATAAGTTGACTAACTTGGCCCTCTGGCGCCTCAATATAATTCTGAGCAAATGCCCTCCAGTTGTAGGCATCGGCCTGTCCAAACAGACTACACGCTAACAACAAACATAATAAATATCGTCTTGTAACCATCATCATGCCACCCATCTTTTTGCCCCACATTTACCACGAACTAGATTTATCATAGAGAACAGCACACTGCCTACCATTGCGTACAGCAAAGAGAATAGATTATGTATATAAATGTGTTTTTTGCTCTTGAAGGGCCCGCATTAGCTTATTTTGCTTAGTCGTGACCCTACAACACCCAAAGGAAATTTAATCATGAAAAACAGAATTCAGCACTATTCCCTCAAAACATTCCTGATTTTGGCCACATTATTGCCACTCATGTGTCAGGCAATGGAGAATGGTAGCAGTAGTACTCTACCAACTGAGGCAGAACTAAACGCGCTTGATGCACCACTTGCCCAACTCAAATTAAAGTACATAGCCATAGAGGATATTAGAAAATTAAGTCCTGCGGACCAGCATGCCATAGCTGCAAAACTTTCACTCATTGGCAAAATAAAGTACGAGCTTAACGCATTTCCAAACAGCACAATTCTTGAAGTCCCAGATTATTCCCCCACCAAAGCCTTTAATCTTTTATCAGCCCTAAAAAATCTAGGTGTTGGTGACATAAAGATTATGAATGGTAATAACGTAAATTGCTGTCAGGCAACTTATAACATACAAGATTTACGAGACGAAAATCATGAAGACTACAAATCACGTTTACAGCTCGCAAACATAGCTCTCAAAAAACGCTCCATTAAATTGAAAAGTCTAAAAACCGAACGTAAAAGTTTAGATGATTATAAGATTAAGCTCGAAATAAAAGACTGACTCAGACGGTCCAACGAATCTCAACCTCGCCACCAAGATCACCACGCTCGTTGCGCATTCCTCGCACACTAACATCGTCAGAGAGAAGATAATCAAGCTCAAGCAATACATCCTCTTGTAACGAGAAGTTTTTTTGCACCTTAGCCCGTATTCGCTCATCCCATTCAACCTCTAGCGCTGCGCGTAGACCTCCTCGGCCAGACTGATCAGCAAAACTTGGTAACAGGCGAACATGCTTGAGTGGACCCAGCAATGCCTTGAAGTAACGCTTAAACTTAGACGCTGAATGCTTGGAGCTAAGTAGAAATTTGCCCAGATTTTTTATAAGTAATGTCGGCATAACAACATTCAAAGATGCCTCATGAGAGCCCGCAAAAAGCAACGATACAATCTGCTCCTGCGAGAGAGCAGGCACAGACTCAAAAGCAACGCGTGGATTCTGTGCCGAACCATCCAACGACAACGTTACCCAAAACCTGCCGGCCTTGCCCTGTGCTGTGAGTTCAATCGGAGGGTCGTAAGTACGATTTGGCTCAAAATTTATATTACCCTTGGTTATAGCAAGCGCCTTGTAAGGGAAGATTAACTGCCCCCCAACCAGGTTTATGCTACCCAATAGTTCTGGTGACTCAAGCTGACCAACTACCTGCAGGTCAAGCGCTGCCCCCGTCTTCAAAAAAGATGTTTTGATATGGGTTGGCTGTGTCGTGTGCATTGCGATATTTAATTTTGCGTTTCTTAGTGCAAGCGGCAGCATTCCCAATGCTAATCCAACCATGCTTGAAGAGCTTTGGCTTGAGAGTACATTCATACCAAACAATGAACGATCAAGTGCCAAAGATGCATCGAGGTTCATGCCATCAACAGCTCCATACCCAAGCACCATATAACCGGAAACTAACCCAAACAGATTCTTTTTCCAACTTACAAAGCAACCATCCATCAGGATTGGCATGTGTGCAAATATCGGCTTCCAATTATCATCCAGCCAGACTGCGGCATGATCACACTCGATCGACCCTTGATGGAATCGTGCGGCCAGATTGTTTAGCACAATTCTACGATTCTCTTGATCAAAAGATATATCAAGATCCATATCACGCACAAAGTTGTAAGCCCGAAGCATGCGAATTGCCCCATTCTCAAGCGTTGCCCAGATGCGAGGACTCGTACCCGGTGTAACACAAACACGGAACACTCCGTGACCAGGAATATCATGCCCACTCACAGCCTCAACAACACGACGAATGAAGCTGTGCTCAACATGGCCGCGATAACTACCCTGTTCATCTCGATCAAGAGCTACAAGCTCTTTTTTTTGCTTGTTAACGGTTAAACGTGCAATCCGCAAGCATGGTTGCGTAGCAAGCTCAACGCCATACCGGTAAGAACCGGATGCAAATTTAACAAAAATCTTTTGCTTATCATGACCTGCAGTACATGAGATCTCATGCTCCTGCTCTCGTCTATCTACCAGCGTACAGGTACCGTTTCCGCTTCCAACACCTTGGTCGTCAATCTTGTATAAGCCAAACAACGCCTGCTTATCAATACGCCACCCAGGCTTAGTTGTCCCCTTTAAAAGGTTTGCGTTGTGTAAACTCAAGCGACCTGTTTTATATTTATGATCAAAATTACCATCAAGCTCAACTGTACCGTACTGCTTGTGCTGGCAAATTAATCGACCCACCGTTTCTGTCTTGTGCTTATCAAGATCTATACTAACAAGATCAAGATCAAAATTGCCGTATCCAATATTTTCAAAAACTATCTGTGTGCATAAAGTTTTTTTGATGTCGCTCAAGTTGCATGCACCCTGCAACTTTAACTTACCCCGAATTTTATGCGCATAAGCTGGTAGTGCAAGCTTGGCAAGATGACCGATATCAAATTCACCCGAACCTTGTATCAAAAGATCTTCCCCCTGACGGGTCAAATTAATGGGGTCAAGGCAAAGAGATCGGTCGCTGTTATAACAAGCACAATTACCTTTATTGCCGTCCCACTCACCCTTCATAAATGCATGTACAGCGTCACCACCAAGTTCAGGAACTTGAAGCCTTAAGTGCCACTCATACTCTGTCTGTTTTAAACTTGGGACATTGATGCGAACCGAACCGCCCAACTCCTTGGCAATGATACGATTCCCCCATACAAAATGCCCTCCAGACAAATAAAGCGTACAGGCAGTACCGCTAGGCATAGGCTTAAACTCACCGCTTCCATCAACAGTAAAAACCAACTCATCGTTATGACCTTTTATCGAGACTTTTGCATGATCAGCCTTTGCAAAACGCAGCTGAGCCGGGACAACACTCCCAAGACGGGCTATCGATTCTTTAACATGCTCAACAAAGCTAACCTTGCCATCCTCAACATCCGAAACAAGCTGTGCATCACAAGCCCAAATCGATATATCAAAAAACCGATCTTTAAGAAGTCTTGGCATAGACAAAACAGCAGTAAAGTCTGTCACCTTACCGTGCCATCGATGTTTTTTTTCAGAAATTATTTGGGCATGAGAGCAGTCAATTCGCCCAACAAAAAGATTGAATCCTGTAACCGTCAACTTAACATCTGCACACAAGCAGTAGGACAGACCTTTCCCAATCAAACGACCCAACAACGAATGAACCGCTGGATCATACTGCAAGTAAAATAGCGATAAAAAAAGTCCAAGAATAAGCGAACAGATGCTTTTTAGGGCAACCGCTCTGTAGTTCATGACAGTGATTCCCATCTGTCAGAACACCACTGATACAGGCGCAAGGAGCTAATCTCACCAACCGGGCAACTTAAAGCGTACGAACGATTCGCGCGATTGTCGGTTACGTATATACAGCCAGAATTCATGGTGCCATCCTTTTTAAACAGCACCTTATGCCCTGCAAAAGTAATTGAATTGCTAATCTCTACCTTAGGTCGAGATGGAGGGCCTTTTACACCAGGCAAGGCCCCAAACACAACGCCACTAGGCAAAGTGTAAGTTGTGTTGGCATATCGATACGTACGAGAACTTGTATTGAATACAAGTTGATGAGGGCGAGCAGTAGCAACTGCCCTTTGCCGCAATGCGTGCAATGTTGCCCGCAAGCTACAAAGATACGAACGCGCAACTAGCGAATCACGAGGACGAACAACAACAATCGTCAGCGTTGCAAGTAACACAAAAAGTGCCAGCACAACCAACAACTCTATAAACGTAAACCCCGAACAATGTTTAACCTGTTGATTCATCATTCTACTCAATCGTTGGCGTAGGCTACCGACAAAACTTCTTCGATCGTAGTTATACCAGCTTTAATTTTTTCTATACCGTCATCAATCAAACGTCGCATGCCATCTTTAATAGCCTGATCTTCAAGTTGGTTGTCCGATGAGCGTTCATTGGTTAATTTAGCCAACTCAGGTGTCATCGTCATAACTTCAAAAATCGCAATTCGCCCTTTGTACCCAGAAGAGCATTCATCGCAAGCAACCGGTTTATAAAATGTAATACCATCTGCTTCTTGCTGCGTTATACCCAAACGGTCAATCTGCTCGGGAGTAGGCTTGTAGACCTTTTTTGATTTATCACACAGCTTACGCACCAAGCGCTGTGCTGTTACCGAATCAATTGTTGAGGCAATCAAAAACGGCTCGATTCCCATGTCGATCAATCGCGTGATTGTAGCAGGCGCACCGTTGGTGTGAATCGTACTAAGCACCAGGTGACCGGTCAGTGCTGCTTGGATAGCAATCTGTGCCGTTTCAAGGTCGCGAGTTTCACCAATCATGATAATATCCGGATCTTGACGCAAAATTGAACGCAAAGCTGCCGCAAAGGTTAGCCCCACTTTTTCTTTTACCTGTACTTGAGCAATACCACCCATCTGATACTCAACCGGATTCTCAACCGTGATTATGTTATCTTTGGGTGAATTTAACTGATTAAGAATGGAGTAAAGTGTAGTAGTTTTACCCGACCCGGTAGGACCAGATACTAAGATAATTCCGTTTGGTCTGCTAATTGAGCGACTAAGGACTTTATAATCACGCTCACTCATTCCCAAATCGCCAAGCGGTACAAACGACTTGCTCTTATCAAGAAGACGCATCACAATTCGCTCACCAAAATTAACCGGCAAAATTGAAACTCGAATGTCTATCGCCTTATCGGCAACTTTAATCTGAATTCGCCCGTCTTGCGGTATGCGTTTTTCGGCAATATTTAGATTGGCCATAATTTTTATACGCGAAGACAAAGCTGCCTGAATTCTTTTAGGTGGCCTAAGAATCTCATGCATAACACCATCAATTCTGAAACGTACCCGCACCTCTTTTTCAAAAGGTTCAATATGAATATCTGAGGCCTCTCTCTTAACCGCCTGAAACAGAACGTGGTTAACAAATTTGATAATCGGGGCATCAGTTTCCATTGCCAGAATATCGCCTTCATCAATCTGATTAAAGTCGATAGAACCCTGATCATCAACTTCTTGCTCGAGGTCATCCATGACCGCCTGAGCACCCTCTAACGGATAGTATCGATTTACCGAATCCATGATTACTGGTTCGGGAGCAACCGCAACATTAACTCTGCCACCCAGAACTAATTTAATGTCATCAAGTACAGCAAAATCATACGGCTTAGCAGTAATTACCGTTGGCACCGTATTGTAAATAATCGGAATAACACTGTTACTGCGTAAAAATGCAAGTGGTATTTTTGCTAGCTGCGCAGGGTCAGCCTGTATGTCAGAAATCGAATCAAGAAATGGCAGAGAAAATAAAGTAGCATAACCTTGCGCCAATTGCTCCTGCGTTAAAGCAGCACTTTCGATAAGAATTACTTCAAGGCGTACACCACCCTGCTCAGCCTTAATCCGAGCATTGGCAACCTGCTCATGCGTCAGAATACCTGTTTCGACAAGTACCTGACCGATATCATTCTTGGCCATGCAACAACTCCATTCTGGTCGATCACAAAAGTCTTTTTGTCTCGTAGAAAAACATACCACACCAGACAAACGGTGCCTAGCCTCCGGCCTTGTTGCAGCAGCACGACACGCATGGTATCTTAGGAATACTCAAAAACTAAGATTAATTCGATCTATTCTGGAGAATAAAGCTGTGTACAATCGTCATGCTTTTCTGATTGCTGTTGTAACGCTTGGAATACTTTTGCCAAACTGTGGTGGAAGCAAAAAATCTCCTAAACAAGTAAAAAAAACAACTAAGCGCGCAAAAGGCAAAAGCCTACATCCGCGTATCCGTACCAGCATAAAAAACATGACAATTCAGGAGACTCGCCAAGAACGTAATCGAGTCGCTCGCGAAACAGCCGACATTGCTCGACTTATCGCCCTAGACAATCGCATCCTCTCACTCAGCAACGACGCTAATGAAATCAAAAATGTACGTTTTGAGCGGGCACAAGCCTACGAAGCAAACGAAAACTTTAGACGATCTCGTGATGCATACCAAGAATTCATGATGCTATACCCGGGCAGTAAACAGGCTGAATTTGCCCATTTCAAGGCTATTGAAATTGGCACCAATATCGCTTACAACAGCGCTTGCGACCAGACTCCAACAACAGAGACCATCACCCAAGCACACGAATTTATAAAAACATACGGCCAACAATCAGAGCATCACGACCGAGTTGTAAAATTACTTAAACATTGCAACAACCGATTACTTGAATGCGAGATGGGCGTCTGTGGATTCTATTTACACACCTACCACTATTCAAAGAAACCTGAAGCTCTTACTGCTGCAAAGCAACGCCTTGAAGAGATCAAAGAAACATTTAAAAACACAATTCCAGAACTGGATAAGCGCATTGAACCTCTAGTTGATCGCATAGCAGAACTTGAGGGCGGCAAGCCCAAGAAAAAACCACGTAAAAAAAAGAGTGAGACAAGCAACGATATCGATTCGGTAATCCGACACAACCCGTTAGAAGGTGTTCAGGAAATCACTATCGGCAAAAAAAATAAATCCAAAAAATATGTAGACCGGTTTTAGAATGCACAAATCGGTTATTGGTCTACAAGGCGAAGAACACGTAACAGAATTTTTGGTTAAGCAAGGTTACAGCATCCTAAAGCGAAATTACCAAAAACGTTTCGGTGAAATAGACATCATCGCAACACAAGGACATACAATCGCCTTTATCGAAGTTAAGCGCAGGCAGTCAAATCGATTTGCTCTCTCGCAGGTTATTAATCCTACAAAGCAACGCAAAATCGGACTTACAGCAAAAAGTTACATCAGCGAGAACCCATCCGACCAGCCGGTTAACTACCGATTCGATGTCGCACTAGTTCAACCCAACATTGGCGACCCGGAACAATCAATGCATATCGAGTACATACAAAATGCCTTCACAATCTCACACTGGTAGGTTGATATGAACTGGCAGCATCATGCCAAACGTGCAATAACCGGAATCGTTTTAACCATATTCGGTTTGACTGTATTTTTCTTATGCCCACCTGTTTGCACCACAATTTTTTTAGTCGCGGTTTTGTTCTGGATTTTGCTAAACGAGTGGCCACCTTTAATGCCATACCCGGCATGGGCAAGAGTTAGCGGAACATTATTTTACCCTGTTGCAGGCTTCGTTTTTATGGCTTTATTGAACCATAGTCCTTACCGCAATCTACTGTTTGCAACTATCTTTCTGCCATGTTTACACGACACCGCAGCTTATCTTGCAGGCTCGTTGTTTGGACGCATAGGGCTATCACGTTTTAGTCCTAACAAAACTTGGGAAGGTGTAGCTGGAGGATTTGCTGCAATTTTTGTAGTTATTCACAGCTTTGCTTACAACGCAACCTGGGGTTATTCTTTCCTGATTGCTGCAGCTGTCTGTGCACTATCAACTGTAGGCGACCTGTTTGAGTCTTGGCTTAAACGTCGAGCTCAGATCAAAGATGCGGGTCAATCACTTCCTGGACTTGGAGGCTGGCTTGACCGATTTGACTCTATTATATTTACAGCGCCATTTTTCTGGTTATTACGCGCTCAAATTGCCTGGTACTTCTTTGACCAGATTATTTAAAAAAGCTACCTTTAAAGGGTTGTTTTATAATCACAATTTAGGAGGTAATCAGCAGTGAATCGCTCATCAAGAGTTAATGTTATCGCTTTTGCACTTCTATTATGTTGTAATGTTTTTGCTACATACAGCAACCAACAAAAAATTCTGCTCCCAGAACCAACACAAAGCACAAAAATAAAAGATTCCAATGAACTTGCCACCAAAAATCTATTTGCATCAATTCATATAAAGTGGACAGAAACCGACCTGTACTGCTGCAAGGTCCTAACCGCATGCTACCCAGAACAAACTCACAAAGTTTGGCTAAGCAACTTCCCATACCAAAATATTGAAGCAGAAAAATTCATTCAAGAAGCACTAGAAGAGATCAATCCAGCACTTGTACAGCCAGCAGAAATTACAGCCTGTGTTGCCCACATGCGAGATAAGTACTCTCAGTTGAGTAAGCAGCTTGTTGGTTTAGCAAATGTTTTTGATGGTTTAAAAAAGCATCTTCCTGTAAATCAGTAAACCAATCTTCTCTTTCTTTTTAAGAATAGTCCTTTTCCTGTAGATCCAGTCTTTCAGTAGCTCATTTTAATATGTTAAATAAGGTTTCCATAGGTTTTATACCTTGGCAGATCGACTGTTATTATTTTTAGTCCTGGATCCCCGTTCAAAGCCGGGGATGACAATGAAAAAAACTTTTTGATTATAAAAAAATAGCTGTGTTTATTTTCTAAAAATATCTCCGTTGAGCGTGTCCTGTTGAAGGAACTACAGAGCGAAGCTCGAGGTTTCAAGTTACTCGCGCCGGGTTCCAAGGTCCCCCTTGGCGCCATTGTATGCAAGGGGTTAGGCGAGTAACCCCTTGCTAAGGTATTTAATGAAAATAATGTCTAGGAATATTGTTAAAACGTAAGAAAAAATACTTATCAAAAGCATATCTGGATAATTCCAGACTTCTTTTCGGCACGAGAGGGCCAGCAAGCCTCGCTAAAGACTTAGTAAGTATGAAGCCAACTCGACCTGCTTAACTTCAATATTATCACCCGTTCTCATGTTCTTGAGAGTAGCTGTACCTGAGGCCTGTTCGTTAGACCCAACAATAACAGCATACGCAGCACCAACACGGTCAGCGTAGCGCATCATTCTCTTCATGGAGTCTTTGCCATAGACAACATCGGTAACAAGCCCCGCCGCACGCAATGTGTCGGCAAGCAGTAATGCAAGCGTCTCTTGCTCTGCACTCATTGGCAATATCAAGTATAGCGGCAACTGATGCTGACCAGCATCTGCACCCTGCTCCTCAAGCATAATCATCAGACGCTCAATGCCGAT
>Ga0209045_1001360_pt1 | contig 22498 bp, 20 predicted proteins | sample SaaInlLV_10m_DNA_4_FD_184664 | JGI IMG/M metagenome (GOLD analysis project Ga0209045, IMG submission 184664) | Marine microbial communities from expanding oxygen minimum zones in the Saanich Inlet - Saanich Inlet SI072_LV_200m_DNA (SPAdes) (version 2) | ecosystem: Environmental > Aquatic >...
AGCACAACCTCGGCGCTCTGACACGGGGCAAGCTCCGGTCGACGTGGAAGAAGTCCGGTGAGGGTGACTCACAGGGCCCCGTTGTGCAGGAGGTCGACTACCTGTACGCCGACGGTGCGACCGCCGTCCCGAACCATACAGAGGCCATGGACGGCCCGGACGGCATCCGAACGATCTTCTCGGACGCCGCCACGATCCAGCCTGACGTGACCCTCCTGTTGGACAACGACGCCACACAGGATGCGAACCACTACGTCGGCTTCACGAATGACCCGCTGGACGACACGGTCGAGTGGGACGTAGGGCCGGACTTCAAGCCCTCCGCCTTCATGAACGTGGGCCCCGGCGACCTGGTGGCCGACAATGTCTGGACCAACGGCTCCTTGATCTTCCTGTACACAGGTGGGTCCGACGGCACACAGGGTGCCCGCAGCACCTTCCGGGACGGCAGCACCAGGGCGGTTCGCCCGTTGATGCCCAAGGAGTACTGGAAGGACAACGAAAGGCTCCCCGCTACGGGCCGCCAGACGCCCGTCACGGCCCGCTTCGTGGGGGAGAGGGCCTTTGACCCCTACCCGCCCACCACGCCCGTCACGCCGACGGACCTGCGCCTGTGTCACCCCGGCCCGATGTACCCGTGGTACCAGTTGTTCTTCGACTGGCCCATCGTTGTACTCGGTGCCCCGCTACGGGACAGTCTGATCATCCAGAACGTCCCGGTCTCGGACTACGGCGGCGGTGGGGGCACCCTAGAAATCGACCTCGGGGTGGACTTCGACACGGATGGCGTGTTTTTCCACAAGGAGAACGGGCGTTTCGCCAACGACCCCACGCAGATCTCGGCACCCCTTCTCCGGGGTAGTCGGACGCTGTGGGGGATGATTACGGACAATGGCAACGACATCACCGGGTTCTCCTCGGAGGTGTACCTCGTAGCTCACGGCGACCCGGATAACCGCACCAACAACGGTGTGTTCAAGGTCATCGGGGCCGGGACGGCGGGCTACACCGTCAACAACGCAGCAAACAGCACCAGTGTGCTGCTGTTTGCCTTGAATGCCGACATCAACGGGGCCGATTGGGGCACCGGCACCAACTCGGTCACCCTCGAGTTCCGGTCCCCGTACAGCAACTCCGATGACGCCTCTGACTACGCTGCCAAGGCCGCGGACATTGTGATCGGGCTGACGGACATCGGTGGGACGATTCTGGGTAGCTTCAGTTTAGGGACGGCTCTGTACCCGTGGGCGGCTGTAACACTGGATCAGTCAGTAGCGGCCAACTATGACACCTCGATGCCGAGGGACAGTCTCGAGGACATCGCTGCTGTCCCGTCCAAGTTGCTCCTTAACATGAGCCTCCTGTACCACCCGGGTCGAGGGGCGATGGCAAGGGTGCCGGACGACATCAACCGCTTCGCCATGAAGTTTGGCACCACGGAGACGCTGGGGGCCTACCTGCGGCAGAGCGGGACGGCCATTGACAACGTGTTCTCTGCCCCGTCCGGCGTGCCCTCCGACGAGACCTACTTCGACGTCATCCACGTCCAGACGTGGAACCGCCTCCCGTCCCTCGGGCTCACCGCTCCGGTCGCCCCCGATTACGGCGGCGCTGTGGTTGGGTTCACTGAGCAGGACAGGGAGCACGAGGCGTTCATCGACCGTGGCAGCAAGACCCTGCTGTTCCGTCCGTTCCGTGACAGGGAGATGACCCTCCAGGCTCAGTCCTTCACGGATCTGCTGACTACGGACTGCCTGCTTGGCACCTACGGCTACACCGCCGTTGCGGGTGTCCCACCCAAGGACGCCTTGCAGATCTGGACGGGCACCGCACCGAACATCGCCACTACGGGCAAGCAGATGGGCTTCGCCCTCCCGCCGGAGTTCATGCCCCGGTTCGGACGGCAGGACATCCCTGCGTGGCTGCGGATCAGCGACAACGACCCCTTCCTGCCGGGTATCAACCACCTCTTCGTGGATTCGGCGGACTGGAACCGCACGGTGTTCAACATCATCGGCGGGGAGACCAACCACGGGGTGGGTTTGGAGGTCAACGGCTTCTACCTGTCCACCCTGGACCCGGCCAAGTACGCCATCAGCGACACGCTGCTGGACCCGACGAACAACCGGCCCATGCTCGGTGCCCGTAAGACGTCGGACATCACGGCCCCCTCCGTACAGGCGCAGCAGATCATCGCTGCCTTGAAGGCGGTCAACTCCTCTGACTTGGGCAAGGGGCTCAAGGGCATCCAGCTTCCGCCCTACTACGGGATCGCCCGCCTCTACGGCGTGTACGACTCCCGTGACTACGCCTCCAAGGGTGGCCGGACGTGGAAGGCCAACCGCTACGAGGAAGAGAGCGATCCCGCACCGAACCTGCTCCGCATGGACGTGGACCAGCAGACCCTGTTCATCCTTGAGGACGGGGCCGTCGACCTGACGTTGGAAGAGGGCGACCACACCTACATCATCCCGTCCAACGTGCTTGACCTGACCAGGGCGCTCAACTACGCAGTGGGCGACGAGTTCGAGGACTACGAGTACATCGTGGAGTGTGCGGTCTTCGGGTTCGCTAAGAACTGGATCAACGAGAACAACTTCGTGATGGTCCGCAAGTTCGACGGACAGGGCCACGAGAACGTTGACTCCGACATGACTGTGTCACCGCCGGACCCCGTACCGCCGCAACTGGAAGGGATCCACATGGTCATCCCGTGTCCGGCGGGGTTCAACGACCAGTTCTACATGGCCTACGACCGGACGGTCTACCAGGGCGACCCCTACATGACCCGCTCCGGCGACGTGAAGACGGACTCGGACTACGAGCACCGCTACGGCCAGATCAGCATGAGCAACCAGTTTGCTCTCCAGACGGTCATCCAGCAGTACGACTCAGCCGGAGACTTCGTGCCACAGACCCCCAACGTCAGGGGCTTCGAGATTCTGGCCTCGATGGACTTCTACACGACCCTCGGGACAGGCAAAGTCGGCGGCGAACTGTACCCCGGCACGTCCCTGGACGTGTGCTTCACGGAGCAGGCCGCCTGTCACCGTGCCCCTCACGAGGCCACACAGCCCGCATGGCGTGTTCTGCCCCGTGCCTACACGCAGGGGCAGCAGGACAACCCGACCCGTGCGGACCTCGGTGTCCAGGTCCTTGACGCTTCGAACATGAACCCCGACCCGCTCGTGCATGCCACGTTGACTATTGGGCACGAGGATTCCTCCACCGTCATCTACGCCACCACGGAGGCCAACAAGGCGGGGCTCATGGTGTCCCTGACTGTCGCAGGGATCTCGTACCATGACCCGGAGAGCTTCTGGATCGTGGACGCAAACACGACTCGGCTCCAGTCAGGCACGCCGGACACCTTCTCGGGCGAGACGATTCGCCCGGGTGAGTTTGTCGACATCTTGTTGACGAGACCCACCAGCGATTTCGACCTGGTCAGCGCTGTTCTGGAGGACCTGGTTGGGACCCATACCGACTATCTGGCATGGTTCCCCTACAGTGTCTCGGGGGGGAACTACCAACTCCGCATCCTTAACACATGGACTCCTGCGGCCTATGACATCCCCGGTGGCGGGTCGACCCCTGTTCCGGCCATGGTGCAGGGCTTTACGGTCACGCTCCCGGCTACGGGAGCCAATGCTTCGGCACAGGTTACTCCCAACGTGAACTGGACCCCCGGCGGCACCTTGCTGCCGACCGATCAGTTCGTTGTGACCCATGTGGATGTCCCCACAGAGGGCGTGCTCTACACGGCGCACTACGTTGACGCCAACTCGATTGTGCTCTACGTCCACAACATCACGACGGCCCCCATTGTCCCGGCCACGCATGACCGGGACATCCAGGTTGCGATGTTCCGGGAGCAGGACCTGGCCAACTACACGGCGACGGGAGTGGGTGGGAGCATCCTTACACGGTGGTCCGAGACGGCGTGGAACACCTCGGAAGCGGCGTTGGGGTTGGTCAATACAATCAATGACCACCCGGATGTCCGGGGCACCGCATGGGCGTATGCCCTGGGTCAGACCGCACAGATCCAGAGCTTGCTGCCGGGTGACCAGGGCAACAACGACTGGGTCGTCCTCGGAATCTACAATGACTCCGGTTCCCACACCATTCACCCTTACCAAGCGTGGATGCTGAACTTGGAGCCCCCGCAGGTAGTCCTAGGAAGTGTCCGACCCTTCGAGGCCAACCTGTCCGGTGGTTTGTTCATCCCGGCCAACGCAGGGGACGGAACCTCACAGGTGAACCTGACCGGCATGATCGAGCGGCTCCCCCTCGGAGCACTGTTGCAGGACAGCGACTTCCTGTGCGAGAACCCGCTCAATGACACCGCCTCCGCCATGCGGACAGGCCCGGTCGGGCCTCGCCCGATCCAGACCGTCATGCCGCTCACGGAAGGCGGTGAAGAGTACACGAGGTTCCTGGGCTCCCCCGGCGACCTGGTTGCCTTGGCCGACGGTTCTGTGTCTGTGCTCAACTACACGGCATGGACGGACACCACCCCGACGGGTTCCCGGATCTTCCGCCTGTACCGTGGCGGTGGCTCCGTGTTCGTCCTCAACGGTGACGCCCCCGGCGGCCCCCTTGACTGGACGTCGGAGTCCTTCCCCTCCAGTTTCAGGCCGGTGCTGAAGGGCGGCGTGTTGGCCTGCCGTGCCATGCTCGTCCGCAACTTCTACGAAGAGGCGAACCCGGCGGGCGGCCCCTACAAGGTGAGTGACGGCGATGAGATCCAGATGGTCATCGTCACGCAGGGCCTGTTCGGGTGTGAGAACGTGCAGCAGAACGGGCTGAACCTCAATGGCGTCTGTTCCCCCTCCGGTTACGGGGAGGGCTACAGCGCCGCCGACCGCTACCGCATCGACGGCAAGCCCATGCTCCGGGGCTTCACGCAGTCCCATCCGAACCCGGCAGCGGTACAGTTGGCGGTACACCCGGATGAGCGTGAGGACTTCGAATGATCAACGACCCGCTGACACTCGACAAGGCCCTTGAGCTTGGTCCTTTCCTGGGGTTCATCCGAACGCAGGAGGACTGACCCATGCCATTCATCAAACGCTCCGACATCCCCCACAAGGTACGCAAGCCCCATGAGGCCAAGCTGAAGGGCACCCTCCGGGCCGCTCTCCAACAGCCGGGGCTCTCAGGGGAACAGCGGATCGCAATCAAAGATCAGTTGGAGAGGATCGGGAGGCCGCGTGTGTACGTGCCCAACCCGACCCCCAAGCCGGGAGCCGTTCCTGTAGCGCAGCCTAGCCGTCGCCTACCCTCACACGAGGATCTTTTGGCACTCAGCAAGGTCGATCTGGTGAAGCGTGCGCTCCAGTTGGGGCTGCCCAAGTCGGGCAACAAGTCCGATCTGGTGTCCAGAATCCTGAAAGCCCTACAAGGGTGAGGAGGAAGCCATGAAGCGTACTGCATTCGTAGCAGTCGCGGCGTTCCTGTTCCTGTGGACGACTCCGGTCTTCGCACAGGAAACAGTCGACGTCGTCAATCCCGAGGTCGTGGTCACTGACGTGACCATCGTACCCGCGGTCGAAGAGCCCGCCGTAGTGGACGTCACGACGCCCGCCCCGGTCGTTGCCCCCGTTGAAGAGGAGGCTGCGGTCGCCGGAGAGGCACCACCGCCACCTCCGACGGAGCCCATGCCGGTGACCCCCGCTGAACTTGGGGAGACCATCGACAAGGCCATTCTGGCCGCAGAGGGCGGTCACTGGACGGTACTCGCCGGATTCCTGATTATGATCCTGATCTGGGTGCTGCGCCGGTTCGGTGTGTTTGCTTCGCTGTCCAAGTCCCTGCCGTGGATCTCGATGGTCGTAGGTGGCGTCATCGTGTTCGCCAGCTACCTCGCCTCCGGCTACCCGGTGGGCATGGCCATCCTGTACGCCTTCTTCTCCGGCGGTAGTGCCATCGCCATGTGGGAGACGGTGTTCAAGCACGTCGACAAGCAGATCCCCAAGGCCACACCGGCCACTCCTGAGACCCCCGCCAGCTAGACCCTCCCCCGTGAGGGAGAGGGAAAGGGAGACCCGCCCAATCGGACGTTGGACGACGGACGACGGCGGGCGGGCCTCCCTCTAGTACTCCTACCGGATGAACTCCTGTCCGAAGTGTTGGCGCATCAGGTGGGTGACGGTGTCGATCAGGCTGGCCTTGACCTGCCAGCACTTGCCCGTCCACTTGCGATCCCGGTAGGCGACCTGCGTCTTGAGGTCAGTCCTGAAGGGATCGTTGTAGGGCGTGTAGATGTTGATCCAGCCGCCCTCAAACACGAGCGCAAGCCCGTCGGCGGGGATGACCCGCCCGTTAGCCGGAGGAGGCGTTGTGGGCGTGCTGGGGGCCGCCTGTGGTGCAGGAACAGGTGGGGGAGGCGGGGCGAGGAGCGACCGGAGGTCACTCCAGTACTTCCGCTCGATGCTCCACACCCGGACGCCACCCGGCAGGAGATCCCCGCAGGCCAGCTTGCCGTAGTAGTGGATCCCGAGGGCGCACAGGAAGTGGTCGAGCTTCGCCTTGGGGAAGTCCCACCGCTGCTTGGAGCCGATCTTGGCCCCGATCACCTTGTCCATGCCGGGGATCTTCTCCAAGTCACGCACGAAGCCGGTCTTCGTCCCCACGTAGGCGGTCACGGTGCCGTCGCCGTTGTCCGTGACACGGCACTCGGTACGGTCGATCTCCAGCTTATCCGCGAGGTCGGTGTAGCCCAAGGTGCGGACGATGGCCGTACACTTGAACACTTCGGCCCGGTTGTCGTAGTTGCAGGAGGCCCAATACACCAGCAGGTTGGAACCCTTGCGGGCGTTGGCCTTGTCGTTGTTCACGAGCTTGATGAAGCCGTCGACGATGTGGACGGGCAGGTCGGAGATGGCCAACAGGCCGAGGGCGTCCCGAACCTGCTGGTCGGTGGGCTCATAGAGGGGGTCGTAGTAGCGCCGGGAGCAGCGAGGCCCGATGCCGTGCTCGACCGACTCGGCGTCCGTCAGCTTGTGGTAACACACGCAGCAACGGGTGGCGGTCATCTGAGCGATTGCGGCGTGGTCGAGGATGAGTGTCATGTCGTCCCTCCTGTCTTTTCAACCCGGATGAAGATCGGGCTAAGCCCTATCGGCGTGGGAACAGGGTCAATGGTCACGTCCTTTGGCAAGGGTGACCCGCAGGAAAGTGGAACCGTCGGGCAAGGCCCAATCGCACTTCACGGAGGATCTCCCGCACCCGTCGTTGGGAACGGCGTCGGGAACCGGAGCGGCCCTGCTGGATCAGCGTTCCGAGGTAGCCGTGCAGCCATTCAGCCCGCTCCCTGTTCCAGAGGGGGAGGTCACGGGCCTCGTCCGCAAAGGAGAGCGACCGTTCCCTGTAGGCCCCGTAGCGGAGCCGTGCCTGTTGCCCGTTCATTACTTGTCCCCGTTGAGGTTGAACCAACGGAAGCCGTTCTGCGAGGAGCCGGTCAGGGTCTTGGCGGCACCGGACAGGGACGTGAACACGCCGACGTCCGTGGCACCCTTGGTTACCTTGAACAAGCCGTCGGTCTGTTCGACCGCCGTGACCAGCGAGCCCTTCCACTCACGGGTGATGAGCGTCCCCACGTCAGGGAGGCGGGCGTCACGGGTCTTGGCGGCGGGAGCCTTGGGCGTTGCCGCTTTCGGCGTGGCTGCGGCCCGTTCCTTGCTGGCCTCGATGAGACCCTTGGCCCTCGTCTGGTTGTACGCTTCCTCGGCAGCGAGGGCGGCTTCGGCGGACGCCTTGACCTTGCCCTCGGGGCGCAACACTTCCATCACCTCGTCGGGGGTGAGGGCCTGTGCGGGGCGGAACTTACGCCCGCCGATCACCTGTGCGGCGACGAGGATCTTGGTCCCCTTGGTGCCGGTGACGACTCCGGTGACGTGCATCTTGTGGCGGTCGTAGAAGCTGATGACGTCGCCCCGTTCGGTCTTCGTTACGTCCCCGGTGAGGGTGTCCCCTTTGCCACGGGGGCGGTGGTAGATGCTTGTGCCTTCCATCGTAGCCCCCTACAGGAGTTCGAGTTCGATGTCGTAGTCGGCGGCGAAGTCCCGGCCCCCGGTGGGGTCGAAGTCCAGCAGGACGCTGCCAGCGGCGTCGAGCGCTTCCCACTTGAGGAGCGCCGTGCCTTGCCGGACAGCCCGGAGCTTTATGATCAGGCTCCATGGGGTGCCGAGGGCGGCCTGCTTTTTCGCCGTGGTCTTGCTCTGGTTGTGCCCGGAGATCGTCGGGGCCGGGGGAGCCGGGGCGGGCTTCGCTCTCGGCTTGGGCGGCGTCATCGAAGACGCATGCTTGACCGGAGAGGCCGTCGCCACAGCGGCGGTCATCCCGCCGAGCTTGGCGAGGTTGACAGCGCTCATCCGCACATAGGCGGTGGGGGCGAAGTCGTAGCCCTTGCCGATCTTCTCGGCGACCTTGGCGGCCAGCTTGTGGAACGGCATGAGCATCAACTGCGGGCGGGAACCCACAGCGCCCCATCCTACTTCCACCATCTCGGCGTCACCGCGGCCGGTGGCGTACCAGTACTTATCAGAGAACCCCGAAGCGTTGGCGGCGTTGTGCCCCGTGTACTCCATGCGGAATGTCCACGGTCGGCCACGGGCCGCGATCTGCTCTGCTTCTACATAGGTCAAACGTGCCATCGTTACCTCCATCGTCCAACCCTTCCACACAGATCGAGGCGGGGCTAAGCCCACAAACGACCTGTCCTTTTAATAGGGGGAAGAGGCTTAGCCCCCCTGATTTCCGTGTGGAAGAGGTGGACGATGGAGGGAATGAAAATGCGGCACGACGTACTTTGCGGATGCGGTTGGGGCGAAATGGGGATGAAGGAAGAAGACATCCCCCACTGCTGCCCCGTGTGCGGTGGCCGCCTGATCTGCCCTGATGACTACGTGGAAGACGAAGTCGAACCTGACACAGACGACCCGGACTACTGCGGGTAGAGGGACAACATGGCCAGCTACAACCTGACGAAGAAAGCCGACCGAGCCCGGATGCGGGCTGACCGTATGGCCGAGGTCGCCGCCATCGATGCGGGCCAGTGGCCGAGGGACATCGACGACAACATGCGGTGGGGTGCCTGCCGTACCTTCCACGACATAGCTGAGAAGGCCCTGTACGCCCGCCAGATGTGTATGGCCGAGGTTGACTACCTCGACGGCGTCCCGGCCCGTATCGTGGCCGGTGAGCTTGCCGGATGGGAGAGGTAACGTGGACTACGCCGAACTGAAGCAAGAGATCACTGACGCCGCAGAACGGGTGCTCCGGTCTGTCCCGACCTTCACGGAAGAGGACACGGCGGACCAAGAGGGCGAGGACGTTCGTGCCCTCGTGCTCGACGGCAGCATCTTCGTCTACCCGGTGACGGTTGAGAAGGAATGCCTCATGGGCCTGCGTACCACGCACGGCTTCATGATCGAGTTGCTCGTGGGGCATCCCGGCCCCTTCGACTGCCCGGACTCGGTGCCCGTGGGGGACGGCAAGCCGTTCAACCGCAACGTGGTGACGGTTGAGGTTATCGTCCAGTTGGCCCGGATGCATGCCGACAACTGGACGGCGCACTTGGCCGAAAAACAGCAGGACATCGAAGAACCATCCTAGCCTGTCAGTTGGGTACTATGGGGGTAGCACCTCGGCCCCCGAGGGGTGGAAGGCGAGAGGATGAACGGCACGGACGACAGCCCGAACTACGAATGGATCTTCAAGCGTTCCTCCGGCAAGCGCAAGCACCACAAGTCGGAGATGCATGGGGATCTGAGTCGGTTGCAGAGGGGTGATGTCGTTACCTACCACCTCAAGGACAACGGGTACGTCACGGCAGTCGTTGAGAAGGTCAACGCACTAGCCGAGCGCCTTCGTGTTTGCCGCACCGTCGTTGACGTGGGGGGATCTGAGTGGGTGATGCGTCCGGCCCGCACGATGGCCTTTGAGGAGATCATCTTCGCACAGCGGCCTCTCACACATGAGACCCTTGCGTCAGTGAAGCGGGCTTTGGATAGGGCTGAAGCGAATCGGGCAAGGGTGCCTAGCAGCAACTCATAATAGAACGGATGGCCTTGCGGTTGGCGACACGGCTGCTGACCCGGTAGCGGCGCAGCTTGTCATCGACGATCTGCTGCTGCTTGGGGGACAGGGAGCGCCCACCCTTGAGTTGCTTGCCGATGGATTCGATGAAGTCCATCGTCCACTGGTCTCCTGCCCGCTTGGCGTGTTTCCACAAGGTACGGAGCTTGACGAGGTACTTCTCGTCTACCTTGGGGGCCTTGGCGGCTCCCTTGGCCTTGCGGTCGATGAGGTCTACCTGCTTGGCGGTGAGGACGCCGCCCTTGTCTACCTTGACCCGGAACTCGGCCAGCAGGCTGTCGTCCTGCCAGTTGGGTACGGCGTCGATCTTGGCCAGCAAGTCGTCCCGGTACTTCCCCCGGTCAGTGATCGAGGCGATGACGTCGTAGAAGGACTTCGCCTTGAGGTAGGCGTCCTTCATTCTGTCGAAGCCCTTGCGCCACGTCGTAGTCCAGTTGGTCGTCCGCTTGAACATGGACTGGCCCATGGCCTTCTTGTTCAGCACCTGTCCCGTCACAAGGGACACGAGGGCCAGCTTCATGGAGGCCATGCCCCGACCCATCGCATCGTCCTTGCTCCCAATCGTTGAGGAGAGGGACACCGCCACGGTATCAGACAGGGGGAGCAGGTAGACGCCGACACGTCCGGGCTTCAGCTTCCAGTTGCCCTTGAGTCCGGGGAGGGCGTCAAGCCAACGCTCAAGGTCGGGTCTGGTGATGCGAACGAAGGTTCCCATGCCTACTCCTCGATGTCGTAGAACCCGATGACGGAGTAGAGGTCTTCCCCTTTCAGGTAGCCCTCAAGGGCGGCCCCGAACCGGGTCTCAGCGGCCATCTTGAGCATCGTCTCGTCCTGAGCGTCCGGGTCAGCTTCCTCAACGGTCTCGCCCCGGATACCGATGCACGCTTCGCTGACGAACTGGCTGAGTCCTGACTCCTTGCCCATGTAGTTCGTCTTCGGGGACAGGACGGTGACCCGATCCTCGCCACGAGTGATCGCAACGTAGGCAAGGCGGCGCTCATCGTCGTAGGCCGTCTCGTCACCCTCTGCGAACTTCTGGTCCGTGGAGGAGTGGGGGAACGTCCCGGCGGCCATGACGCAGTACACGTTCTTGGCTTGGAGGCCCTTCCACTGGTGGATCGTGTCTACCATCACGGCGGGCTCAGGGTCGTTGTCGTCCTTGCGGGAGCGGTCGTTGGCCCTCGTCATCTTGGTCAGGAAGTCGATGAACTTGGCCGGGTCGGTGAACTTCTTGGCCATCTCCGTCATGGGACGAAGGGGACTCAGGGCGGCCTCCCGGATCATTTCGTCCGTAGGCTCCAGCGTGTCATTGGCCTCCGCCACGTCCTCCGGGTCGACCTGGTCGGTCAAGGCGGACATGAAGGTCTGCTTGGAGCCCCTGATGTCCAGAATCTCCATGATCATATCAGCCGTGGGCATGGTGCCCGCCGCTTTGATGTTCGCCAGTTCGTCCGCATAGGGGCGGACCATCTTGTCGTTGCGCCAGTCGTCCCGGCCAGCGTAGGGGCGTCCACCGTCCAACAGGAAGTCGAGGTAGTTCTGGCCCGGAGGGCACGCATGCCCCAGCCCTGCTTCGAAGGCCCGGTTGAGGAAGAAGCCCGGTGTGCTGTGGGCGTTGACGACGGCCTCGTTGATCGCCGAGTCACTCGTCCCTGCGGCGATTGTAATCCAAGCGGAGAGTGCCTTGACCGCGGGCTTGTTGAAGAAGTTGGCCTTGGAGCGGAAGGGGATGCCCTTGGCCATGAGCGCCAAGCAGAAGGCGTCCGCCTCCCCGTTGTTCCTGACGAGGACACCGAAGTCGGAGGGGCTTCCACCCGTCTCGATCTCTTCGGAGATCTCGTTGGCGGCCAGTACGGCGCAGTCTTCGTGCCGCTCAAGCTCGATGGCCTGAATCTGGCCCATGCCCTTGCGCTCTTCGTCCGCACGGCACGTCATCGGGATCTGACGGTCACCGTTGTGGGCGATGAGTTTGTTGGCCGCCTCGACGATGTCCTTGCCCGAGCGGAAGTTCATCGTCAGGGTCTCGGTCTTGAACCCCTTGCCGGGGAGCGCCGTGAACTCGTCCGGTACGGCTCCACGGAAAGCGTAGATGGCCTGCTTGTCGTCGCCGATCATGGCGAAGGTGTCGGCCTTGGCAGCGATCAACCCGAACAGTTCATGCTGAACCTTGTTCAAGTCCTGTGCCTCGTCCACCATTACGACCTTGAACCGTCGCTGGAGGGCCTCCAGTGCCCGAGGGTTTTCCTTCAGGGTGTTGACGGCCTCGCCCAGCCAGTCGTCAAAGTCCAAGGCGGGGCCGTACTGCGGGTCGTTGTGCTTGAGCCAGTCGTAGGCTCCGTAGACGGCAGCGGCGAAGTGCATGACGTTGCCGTTCTCGCCGCTCTTGTTCTCCGCCCAAGCCTGTGCCGGGGAGATCTGGTGGCTTTGGAACATGCCTACAGCGGTGGAGATCCTGCGGGTGCCGATGGGCTTGTTCCGGTTGTCCACCGGGTCTTTGCCGATGTTGAACCACTCGCCGATGGGCTTCTTCCAGTAGGGAGAGGGTCCGGCAGCGTCCTTGACCAGTCCGGCCCAACGCCGTCCGCCGCCTCCGCCCCAAGTGCGCCCGCCCCCACTGTGCTGGGAGAGCTTCACCTGTTCGATGGCCATCTTCATCAGGGTGCTGATGAGCCCTGACTTCGTGGCCTTCATGATCACGTCACGGGGGATGTTGCTGAAGTCGAACAGGATCTCACGGGAGATGTTGTGCGTGGTGCCGATACGGGCGTCGTTGATGCCGTACTGGTCCTCGACCCGCTCCTTGAGTTCCTTGGCCGCCTTGTTCGTGAACGAGGTAGCGAGGATCTGGTCAGGGCGGTAGCCCTTCTCCTCAACGAACCACGCCACCTTGGCTGCCAGAACCCGGGTCTTGCCCGCTCCGGCTCCTGCGGTGATGACCACTTTGCCCTCTGCGAGGAGGGCTGCCGTCTGCTCGTCGTTGAGTCCGGCCTTCTTGGCGATCTTGGACGTAGGCTGCTCTGCCACGGCGCTCACGGCGCTGGCCCGGACGGTAGCCGGGTCGACCGAGTCGTTGGCCGCCTCGTCGATCTTGTCCAGCAGGGCGGCCCGCTTGGCCTGGAGATCCGCAGCGGTCTCTGACACAGGGTCGGAGGCTTCAAGCAGGCCGTTCACCCGGCGAAGCTCATCCGCCAAAGGGGCCACGGACTCGGCGTCCGTCATAGCCTCTTCGGTGGCTGTGGGCGTCACGCCCATCATCGAGGCGGCCTCTTTCACCCACTTGCGGATCGTAGTAGCGCCACTGACGACCGGGATGCCTGCCAGCCCAGCCATGCGGGCGACGGGATCCTCTTCCTCAGAGACCCTCATCAGGGCGATGGCGGGGCGGCTGGCCTTGGCCGGGAACACGTCCCGCAGGACGGTCTGGCGGCTCTTCATCCACTTGAGGACCTTGCCGAACATGGCACCCTTGCGCTGGGCCATGTCAGAAGGAGCGCCCGGACGGAGCCCGATGCGGATGTGGCGGCCCAGGACCTTGCCGTCGCCACGTTCGGCGAGGGGTCCGAGGTGCTCCTGGATGCCCTCGTCCAGCCCGCTGCTGAACCTCTTGACCAGCATCAGGCCCTTCTTGCCCACGGTGCCGGGGTTGGTCTCCGTGTCCACCGCCCAATCGGCGAGGGAATCGAAGGCCATGGTGAGGGTCATCAGGTCCACGAGTCTGTTGGGGGAGATCCCCCGCTCCGCCGCTGTCTTGAGTCCTGCGGTCTTCAAGTATCGGCGTGCTACTTTCTGGGTCAGGTCATCCATGACTACTCCGTGCGAAGAAAGGGCGCTCAAGACATGCCTTCAATAGACCATGTATTGAGCCAGTCCGGGTAACATACCGAAGGAGGTGCCATGAACATCCAGGTTCTGAGTGACATTCACGTCGAGTTCCATTGGGACGGGGGCGCTTCGTTTGCCGCCGCCATGGACCCAACAGGCGTGGACGTGCTGGTCGTGGCTGGTGACGTAGGGCACGCCCCCAACATCGGTCCCTTCCTGAAGGTGCTCTGCGAGAAGTACCCGCACGTCGTGTTCGTACCGGGGAACCACGAGTACTACACCGTCGCCCCGCACGTCGTAGATGAGAAGCTGGCCTTGTTGCAGCGGCGATGCAGCAACTTCCACCCGCTGGTTGAGGACACCGTGACCATTGAGGGCCAGCGGTTTGTCGGGACCACCCTCTGGTTCCCGGACAGCCCTGACGTGTCCCGGTACAAGGGAGGGCTCAACGACTTCCACCTCATCATGGGGGGCTTTGAGTCGTGGGTTATCCGGGCCAATGCACGGGCGCAACAGTTCCTACGGGACACCGTTGATCCGGGCGACGTGGTTGTCACGCACCATTCACCGCACCCGGAGGGGTGCCTGCCCAAGTGGCGGACTACACCCCTCAACATGTTCTACAACACGGACATGCGGGAGTTGATCCAAGACGTGCAGCCTCCTCTCTGGGTGTACGGGCACACCCATGACAGCCTCAGTTTCAAACAGGGGCACACCCGGATCCTGTGCAACCCGTTCGGCTACGCCCGCAAGGAAGAGAACCCGAAATTCAACTGGAAGCTCGTTGTGGAGGTGTGATGAATACGCTTGGCATCTGCGCTGGATCGTTCGACCCGCCCACCAAGGGACACCTTCGGATCATCGAGGAGGCCCTCTGCCTGTTTGAGTCCGTCACCGTCCTGGTTGCGGTGAACAAGGCCAAGAAGACGCTTTTCGGACAGGGAGAGCGGGTGGACATGTTGAAGGAGTGCCTTGAGCAACACGGGAGTCGTGTCCATGTGGCCGCTTGGGACGGTTTGCTGGTGGACTATGCCCCGGACAAGCACCGAGTCCTCGTCCGGGGCCTGCGGACGGTCTCCGACTTTGAGGCGGAGATGACCCTGGCCCACGTCAACGAGACCCTCGGCATCCAGACGCTGTTCCTCCCGGCGAGTCCCTCTGACACCACGTCCTTCGTGTCGTCGTCCATTGTGCGGGAACTGCTGGCGTTCGATCTGGATAAGGCGCAGCAGTTCGTACCCGAGTCCGTTCGTCCGTGGCTGGCGAGGGCACTCGTCCGTGTACGGTAGCCTCCCTATGAGAACGCCGTAGAAGGAGGACCCATGAGACTCGACCTGATCAACTATCGGGGACACACGCTGACCCGGGACACCGCCGAGGCGATCACCGCCATGGAGAAACGTCTGGCGGAATCCGGCTGGCAGGTGCTGATTCTGGGTCCTGTGCCTGGTTCTGAGAAGGGCAACCCGTTGTCCCTTGTGCCGTCAGGGCGTGAGGTACACCTCTCCCTGGAACGGGAGGGCACACGGGACGAGCAGGCAATCCTCAACGCCTTGTGGGGCCACGCTGTCCCTCTGGGGTTCACTCCTGCGACCCGTTACCCGACACCGGGGCCGGGTGACACCGTGTTCCACTACTACGGCCCGTGGCGTCCCTTGATGGACCGCCTGTTCTCAGAGGGCCGGGGCCACCTGGTGTGGCCGTCCCTCTGTGCGGCGTCTCTGGTAGACGTTGGCCGGTGGGAAGGTAAGAAGGGCAACGAGCGGTTCATTCAGGCCCAGCTACACCGCACAGGGCACAACTGCGGCCCCGTCGACGGCGACGTTGGCCCCAGGACAGCCCGGGCCATTGAGTCCCTTGGAATGGTGCGGGCGGACCTGATGGCCGTCTACAACCACCTCAAGGAGTTGCAGGACGTTGCCCCGACCCAGCAAGAGCGCCGGACGGGGTCCGTTCAGCTACCGGGCCAGAAGTTCAACATCGGGGCTACTGGTGGCATCAAGGTGACCCGGACCAACACGGGGGCCGCCCTGGTCATTGAAGGACCGGGCCGCCTCGTGATCGACGTGGGGGAATGATGGGCATCCTACGCAAGAACCCGGAGAAGGTCGCTAAGGACGCCCTGGAGGCATTCTCCTCCAAGATAACGGCGAGGGCCAATAGCGTCGTCCGGCAGGTTGCCATCGAGGCCGACAAGGCCGGGATGCCGATGGAGTACCTCCAGTACGTCTACTACACCCTCAACGAACAGCAGCGGCGCTGGCCGAACCTGGCGAAGCGCCACAAGGCCGCCCTCCAGTTCGCCCTCCGGCTGGTCAACGAGGTAGGGGCGATGCCCCGCTACCACGCAGGCATCCAGGTGCCGCCCACCGAGTTTGAAGCCACTGTGGACACCGCCATCACGGCCCTGGCCGCATGGTGCAACTCGTCCCTGTTCTTCGACATCCTCAAGGATTACAAGGGGATCCTCAAGCAGTTCTCCAAGCCCTACGTCAAGGCCAAGCCCGAGTGTGCCAAGGTGGCGGAGGCGTGCTTACAGGCCCACATGGAACAGATCGCCCGGACGGCTCCCCGGTCCGTAGCCAACGGAGAACTCATCTTCTCGTTCCTATCCCGCATCTAGGGGGTGCGTCCGTCCCTCCCCTCGGGTAGAGCGATGGAGCCACCGAGGGAGGAGCCGCGCCGATGTCGAGTGTCCACGAGAATCCCGTCTACAAGAAGCTGCAAGACATCAGGAAGCGGGAGGACCTGTCCCTACGGGCTACCAAGCACCTGAAGACCACGTTCACGGACTTCGCCGGGAGGGAACAACCCCTGCGGATCCGCTACTACCAGGTCCAGGGCATCCTCCACCTGTTTATGATGAAGCGCTTCGTCCTCGGGGACGACACCGGTCTCGGCAAGACCCTTGAGACCATTGCGGCTTTGTGCTGGGTCTGGGAGAAGGAACCCGACCGGAAGGTCATTGTCCTCACGACCAAGTCCGCAACCCCGCAGTGGGTCAAGGAGTTCTCCAAGTTCACGTCGGGCGTGCGGGTCTTCATGTGCCAAGGCACGAAGGCGTACAGGGAGAAGGCACGGGCCGCCTTTGAGCGTTCCACGGGGCCGACCGTGATGGTCATGGGCTACCGGAGCGCCGTTCAGGACTTCACGGCGATGCAGCACCTGTCCGGCTACATCGTCGTCTTCGACGAGGCCACGGCGTTCAAGAACCCGTCGACTCAGGTTCACCAGGTCTGCAAGTACATGGCGGAGCAGGCCGACCGGGCGTGGGGGCTGACGGCCACCCTGATCAAGAATCACCTGATTGAAGGCTACGGTATCTACCGGGTCATCTTGCCGGACCTGTTCCGTATGCAGGACGACCGGATCATGACCGAACGCCAGTTCATGCTCTACTACTGCCTTACCCAGATGGTTCCGGTGGCACGGGGCCGCAAGGTTCCCAAGATCGTCGGCTACCTCCCCGAGAAGATCCGGGAGTTCAAGGCCCTGATCGACCCGTGTTTCCTGGGCCGCCCCAAGCATGACGTGGCCACAGAACTGCCCACGCTGACTACCCGTTTGCTGGATGTCCCGATGACCCCCGAGCAGGAGGACAAGTACGCAGAGGCCCTTGAGGGTCTGTTGGAGATGGGCGACGGAGACGTCAAGGAGACCACGAAGCTCACCGCCATCGGCTACTGCCAGCAGATCGTCAACGATCTGGAACTGATCGGCATCGAGACCCAGTCACCCAAGCTGACCGAGCTTGTGGAGGTGCTGACAGAGGGCGACCTGGCCGAGGAAAACGTGATCGTGTTCACCCGGTTCAAGAAGATGGTCGACATCATCATGCCCACCTTGAAGACCAAGAAGGTGGACGCCATTCGGATCACCGGGGACGAAACCATCGCCCAGCGGTCTGAGAACATGGAGAAGTTCCAGAACCCGGAGAAGCCCACCCGGATCGCCGTCATCACCACGGCAGGGTCGGACGCCATCAACCTACAGGCCGCCAAGGCGCTCATCTGCTATGACACGCCGTGGTCGGCGGGTGACTTCCTCCAGCTTGTTGGCCGGATGATCCGCATCGGGTCTATCCACGACCGCTGCTACGTGATCCACATGATCTCTTCCAGCAGTAGGCGGTCGAAGACCATCGACCACCGGGTAATGGAGGTGATGGGCAACAAAATGAAGCTCGTGGAGGCCGTGTTGGGCAAGCGACTCAAGGGTGATACAGAGGCCGGGAACGTCATCGCTGTGGAGAACGACATCTCCGACCTGTTCGACGGGCTGCGGGAAGATGCACGGGGCTTTGGCGAATGACAGAGCCCGTAAAGGACTACCCCAAGGGAGACGGGCAGCCTGACTGCCCGCACTGCAAGGGCCGAGGCGTCGTTCCCCTTCCCCCAGAACTCCGACCGCCGATGGCTATCGGCGAATTGACGCAGAGATGCGGCTGTGTCCTTGTTCGGGACGTGTTGAAGAACCTGGAGCGGGGCTGGCGGGGGCTCTCCAAGGCCGCCCCCATCCCGGGTTCGCCCCTCAAAGGTCAGGACAAGCGCAACCTTTTCATCACGGCATCGGACAAGGATCTCCGGGACCACCTGAAGCACGTCGGAGCCCGTATGGGGCCGTCGTGGTACTTCCGGGTGCTGTCTGACGCCGATCTCATGTCCGCTTGGCTGTCCCGTGACATCCCGGACGACGAGATCTACGACACGGACGTAGCAGAATCCCGCCAAGGCGGGAGGACCAGCAAGTACAACTCGCTGGAGGACATCATCGACCCGCCCAAGCTGCTGATCGTGCGGTTGGGCGTCAAGTCCGCCCGGAACTCAGCGATGCCCGAGGTGTTGCTGGAGACCTTGATGCACCGGCAGCACGTCGATAAGCCCCTCTGGATCGTGGACATGCCGGGATACCTGTTGAAGTCCGGGCACATCGCTTGGGATATGGACGTAGAAGCCTCCATGCTGGGCTGGCCCCGTGTGGTCCTGAGCAAGCTGACGGAGGACAAGGGCACGCTCCCATCCTTGGATCGGGTCACAGGTTCCACGGCACCGGCCCCACAGGCCACCACAGAACACCAGAGAGGTAGCACGACTGACGGGCCGACCCGGTCGTTCCAACCCCCGCAGGAAGCCAAGAAGCCCGCTTGGAAAAAGAACAAGGGCGGGGGTAGCCGATGAAGAATCTCCTACGGTCATGCTTCAAGGCGGCCCACACAGACGTCCCCGAACTGCTCCTCCGCAACTACCACTTCCTCAACGATGCGGGGCTGGAGTTTGAGGTATCCGAGGATCGGGTCATCTGGACCGAGATCAAGGAGTTCATCCAACGGCACAACCACGTGCCCGAGGCTGGCACCCTGAAGACGCACTTCCAGCACGTTGGGGAGACCCAGGCCCTCGACCGGGTGGAGCAGTTGATGCGCCTCCCCGTCCTCGTGGGCGGCGACTTCATGACCTTGCTGGAGGACCGGGCGGAGGATCGCCGCCTCCGCACCACCCTTGAACTGTTCAAGGACGCCGGGGCGATCATGTCGTCCGGCATGGAAGTGCAGGAGGGCAAGGTCAAGCGGAAGCTCCGGGGGCCTGTAGACGCCATCCGTCACGTCCTTGACAGGAGCCACGAGATTGTCGCTCCCACGTTGGGCACCCGGCTGTCCGGCGAGGTCACACAGGACGGAGAGGACTTCACGAAGCGGTACGAACGGGTCGAAGCAGATCCCCTAGCAGGCGTGGGGCAGCACTCCGGCCTCGTTCAGATGGATCACGCCCTCAACGGGGCGAAGCGGTACGAGCTTTGGACGCACGCCGCCTTCACGGGTGGCATGAAGTCCACGTTGGCGTTGAACTGGGCTTACAACCAGGCCGTCTACTACCTGCACTCGACGCTCTTCTTCTCGCTGGAGATGCCGTACAACCAGTGCCGGAATATCCTGTACGCCATGCACTCGGCGCACCCGAAGTTCAAGCTGATCAGGTACTGGCTGGGCCTACAGACTGGGGTCGATGAGACCGTGGGGCTGCCCTACAAGGATATCCGTGACGGGACGCTCCACGAGTACCACAAGAACGCCCGCAGGTTCCTGTTTGAGTTCGTAGTCAAGGACTTCAACGGGAACGAGGTGGACGTAGACCACCACCCAGACACAGGGGACCAGTACAAGGAGAACGGCAAGCCCGTGTTGGCCTCCTTGAACGTGGACAAGTGCAACTTTGAGGTAAGCCCTCCGATTCTTGTCAAGCACCCGTCGCCCGCACAGTACGGCAAGATCCACATCGAGGTCGCTGACCCGGACAAGGACGACTTCACGGTGGCGGACATGCGGCACCGGGCCGACGTCATCTACTCCAAGACGCCCTTCTCGATGCTCACCGTGGACCACGCCGGTTTGATGGCCTCCCGCAGGTATTCGCAAAGCACGACGGAGCGCCTCAACGAAGTCCTCCGTGACTTGAAGCGCCTAGCCATGTCATTCCAGCGGGGGATGGGCATCGCCGTCATGGCCTTGTTCCAGATCAACCGTGAGGGCTACAAGGCGGCGCTCAAGCGCAAGGAGAAGGCTGGCAGGGCGGAGTACGACCTGACCCACCTGTCCTATGCCAACGAGGCCGAGCGGTCCTCTGACGTTGTGACGGCCTCATGGCTGGACACAGATCTCCGCAAGGAGAACAAGGTTCAGATCCAGTGTCTGAAATCTCGTGACCAAGAACCGTTCGAGACTTTCTACGCACGGGTAGAGTGGCCATGCCGACGCCTGCTTACCTGTTTCGACCCGGTGATGACCGAGGAACAGCACGAGAAGGTAGGGACGGCGGTGGACAAGGCCGCCGAAGCGCAAGTTGATGACGAACTGGACAACTGAGCATGCGAACGATCACAGTTTCACGGAAGCCCATCTCAGAGGGCAACGTCGCCTCCAACGTGTTGAAGCACGGGACCGGAGCGTTGAACATCGACGCTTCCCGTGTAGCTGTCGTCGACGAGGCCATCACCACCCCGCAGTCTAACCCCGGCAAGCGCCAAGGGGCCGCCGGGTTGACCGGGTTCCACGATTCGGACAAGGACCAGTTCCAGGCCGCCCAGAGGGCCTCTGCCGTCCGCACGCAGGAGATGGGACGTTGGCCCCCTAACCTCATCCTCCAGCACCAGCACGGGTGCGCTGTGGTGGGCTCAGGGGAGATAGAACGCCCCGAGCGCCGGAACCAGGTCGGCCACAAGGGCCAGTTCAAGACGGACATCTACGGGGACGCCCAAGGCCGCACAGAGGCCAGCCTGACAACGTGGCCCCTTGAGGTGTTCCCCGTGTGGGCCTGCGGCCCCAACTGCCCCGTCCCGGACCTGCCGACGGGTTCAACGACCGGCGAACGTACAGACAACCGCCGGGTGCAGGATGAGAGTGGGGTGACGAAGTTCACCCGTGGGGTAGATGCCCCTGAGTACACGGATGCGGGCTCCGTTGCCCGCTACTACAAGCAATTCACCAGCGACCAATCGTGGGAGATGGGCATGACACAAGACCTTTTGGACTACCTGATCACGTTGATCTCCCCGCCTGATGCCTCCGCCATCTACATCGAGAACTCGTGCTCCGTGTTCGATAACGGGGAGATCGCCAAGTGGGAGAACAACTCGATCCCCGGCTTGATCGTAGGCGGCACCCCGACTGAGGAGGAGTCCAAGGAGTTCCTCCGGGTGCTCCGGCCTGGAGCGCACCTCCTGCTCATCGCCCCGGACGAAGAGAAGACGGGGCACACAGGGGCATGCATGATCGAGGATGCCGGGTTTGAGATCCGGGACACCATCCTGCTGGTTCAGGAACCGGGCAAGCTCCACTACGTGCCCAAGGCGGCCCGCACCGAGCGGGAAGTAGGCAAGGGCGTCTACGTGGGGGAGGGTTCGATCCACAACCTGCATCCCACGGTCAAGCCCGTGCAGTTGATGGCCCGCCTGATGCACGACGTTCCCAAGGACGAAGGCCCCGTCGTGGACCCCTTCCTGGGTTCCGGTTCGACCGGGATGGCCTGTCTGGAGACGGGCCACGACTTCATCGGCATCGAGCGTGAGGAGCAGTACCTGGGGATCTCCGACGCCCGTATCCGCCAGCACGACACCATCCCTCGCCCCCACGGCAACGCCGAGATCGTTTCGGACTTCAAGCCGCCGGAGGTCACCCCCGAGCAGGAGCAGGCCATGGTGGAGGATGCGTTCCCGTGGGAGATGGGCGATGAGTGACCGCCAGTTCAACAAGCGGGGGGCTGAGATCCAAGGCCGCCATGACATCCCGGAGGGTGGTGTCCACTGCTGGATCGTTGTCCAGGTAGACGAGGCCGACAGCACCTATCTCGGGTACGAGGGACCCTTCTGGACGGAGACCGCACTGGACGAGTTCCTCCACAAGTGCCCGCAATACAGCGGCGTCCTCGATGTGATCGCTGTCCCGGCGTCTGGAGCCTTTTCATGAGTACGATCCACCTACACCACGGCGACTCCTTCGAGGTTCTGGCTTCGATGCCGCCTCGTTCCGTCCGGGCGATCATCACGGATCCTCCATACGGGCTGGAGTTCATGGGCA